>Ga0056108_1000294_pt1 | contig 16871 bp, 16 predicted proteins | sample WorMetG1BERMUDA1_FD_83875 | JGI IMG/M metagenome (GOLD analysis project Ga0056108, IMG submission 83875) | Marine gutless worms symbiont microbial communities from Max Planck institute for Marine Microbiology, Germany - Inanidrilus... ... | reverse complement strand
TGTCAAAGACGCTCTCAGCCCCTCCAAAAGGCCCCACTTCGCGCCAAAACAGCGCAACCCAAGGCCCAGCGACGCCAACCAAGCTACAAGCGCATCCGCCCGACCGTTTTCACACGGCCAAGAAGAGAAGCGGAAGACACCCTTCGGGAGAGCGAGGCCCGCCTCGAATCCATCCTCGATGCCAGCACCGCGGGCACGACGATCGTCCGCAAGGACGGGACGGTCGAATACGCCAACCCGCGGGTTCTGGAGATGTTTGGGCTGAGTTTGGAGGAGCTTCTTGCGATCAACGCCCGCGACGTCTACGCGGACCCAGAAGATCGGGATCGGATCTTGGACGAGATCGCCCGAACTGGGTTTGTGCGCGACGCCGAGATCCTGTTCAAGCGAAAGGACGGCTCGCTGTTTTGGGTCTTGATCTCGTTCCAGGAAATCGAGACTGGCGGTGAAACCAAGCTGCTGACCTCCATCTACGAGATCACCGAACTCAAGGCGGCGCGCGGTCAATTGGAGAACCAGGTTTCCGAGCTGGACCGGTCACGCCGTGCGTCGATGAACATCATGAAAGACGCCGAGGTCGCCCGGAAACGAGCCGAGGGGTTGAGCGCCCAGCTGGAGGAACAGGTCGCTGAGCTCGACAAGTCGCGCAAAGCCACCCTGAACATCATGGAGGACGTCGAACGCGCCCGCGGCCACGCCGAGGAAATGCGACTGAAGGCCGAGGAGGCGTTCCAGGTCGTCTCCGACAGCATCAACTACGCAAGCGGCATCCAGCGATCGCTTCTGCCGCCGAATGAATACATTGCCGAAGACCTCCCTGAGTATTTCATCCTCTGGGAGCCGAGGGATGTCGTCGGTGGAGACCTGTACTGGTATCGCCGAGCCAAGACCGGCTTCCTCATCATCCTCGCGGATTGTACAGGCCATGGTGTGCCCGGAGTGTTCATGACGATGATTTCGACCGGTTCGCTCGACCGGGCGCTCCGCGACCAGCCCGATGGCGATCCCGCACGCCTCCTGCACATCATGAACCGTAGCGTCAAACGCTCACTGGGCCAGGACCGCGCCGAAGGGGAATCGGACGATGGGCTGGAGCTTGGAATCTGTCGGATCGAGCGAGATGCAAAGCGCTTAACTTTTGCCGGAGCCCGGTTTTCCCTGTTCCGGCTCGGCGCCGAGGGAATCGAAGAGATCAAAGGCGACAAATCGGGCATCGGCTACCGGGCAGTTTCACTGGATCAGGCGTTCACCAATCACCAGGTCGAAATCGACGACGGCGAAGTGTTTTACATGACCACCGACGGGCTGATCGATCAGATCGGCGGCGAGAAGAGGCGTTCGTTTGGGAAACGCCGCTTCGGCGAACTCGTGACAGCGATGGCCGGCGTCCCCCTCGCTGACCAAAAAGCGCGGATCCTTGACGCGCTCAGTGACTACCAAGGGGAGGAGAACCGTCGGGACGACGTGTCGGTCATCGGGTTCAAGGTGTAGGACGGACGTCCGATCTGATGTCGCCTTGCCCGGGAGCCCGGGCCTAGTTTAAAGCAACACTGGACGCGATTTTGCCAACCCCCTGTGATCACTGATCCTTCGGCGTTTCACGCTCCCCATAGCTGGTTTCGTTGCCCCAACGCACCTGCAATATTACCGTCATCTCTTTGTTTCCAAAACGTAATCCTATGCCGTGCATCATTTTGCTTGATGTGCATCTGGCGGTTTGCCATACTTGGCGGATCAGCGCATGCCCTGAACGTGATGAGTAGAATCGCGTACCGATCAGCGATGTGACGACGCGCGGACGGAAGACAAGGTGCGGCCCTTACATTTCAAGAACTTCGAGGTTCGTCTGGCGGACTCGGCGGCTGAGGTCGAAGCCGCCCAGGGATTGCGGTATCGCGTTTTCTACGAGGAGATGACCGCGGCACCATCGCCAGAAATGCGCCGTCTGCGCCTCGATTTCGACGACTTCGACGCTTATTGCGATCATCTCCTGGTCATCGACCTGGAACGCAGCAATGGTCTCCCCCGCGTCGTCGGCACCTACCGATTATTGCGCCGTTCGGTCGCGGTGCGAGAAGGCGGCTTCTACACCGAACAGGAGTTCGATCTGTCCGCGTTGCTGCGGGAGCCGGGTGAGATGGTCGAGTTGGGTCGCTCCTGCGTCGATCCCGAGTACCGCAGCCGTGGCGTCATGCAGCTTTTGTGGCGCGGTCTGGCCGGCTACGTCCATCACTACGAAATCGGCATCATGTTCGGTTGCGCGAGCTTCCCCGGAACGTCACCGGAGGATATGGACGCGGCGTTGTCATATCTGCATTACTATCATCTAGCGCCCCGGCCGTTTCGGCCGCGGGCGCTGGAGCATCATTACGTCAGCATGGGGCGACTGCCGCGTTCCGGCATCGATGCCCAGACCGCGTTCGAGGACCTGCCGCCGCTGATCAAGGGCTATCTGAGGGTCGGCGGATTCGTCGGTGATGGCGCCGTCATCGACCATCAGTTCAACACCACCGACGTATGCGTGATCGTCAAGACCAACCGGCTGAACGCCAAATACGAGAAACGGTACCGCAAGGCGGAGGCGCCTCGCCTGGAGGCATGACCATCGCGCCCAATCGCTTCAAGGCGAGCCTCGGTGCGGTCCTAGTTCTTACCGTCACCCTTGTTCTGCTGATCGGCTATGTCGCCGTACGGACCTTTGCGCCGCGTCTTCGCCGGCCGATCCAGGTGCTGTGGTGCCGGGCCTGCAACGTCATTCTCGGACTGCGCGTCCATACGATCGGCCAGCCCGGCGCCGGCGCGCGGGTGCTTTATGCCATCAACCACGTCTCGTACCTCGACATTCCGGCATTGTCGTCGGCGATCGACGCCACCTTCGTCGCCCGTGCCGACATGGCCGCTTGGCCGATGTTCGGGACCATCGCCAAGGCGACGGGAACGATCTTGGTCGATCGGTCGGGCCCGCGGGCGATGGAACAGCGGACGTTGATCGTCGATCGCCTCGCCGGCGGCGAGGATTTGATCCTGTTTCCCGAGGGGACCAGCACCGACGGGGCCTCGGTCGCACCGTTCAAGTCGGCACTGTTCGGAATCATCGGCCAGGACGAGGCTATGGCTGATGTCGTCATCCAACCCGTTTCGATCACCTATGTCCGCTATGCCGACGGCATGCCGCTGGTCGGGCCGTTGGTTGACCTGTACAGCTGGTACGGCGACATGACCCTGGCACCGCACCTGTTCCAGGTTCTGGGTCTGCGCGGCGTCGATGTCGAGGTTCGTTTCCACGAACCCATCCACGCAGCCGAGGTCGGCGACCGAAAGGAACTCGCTCGGCGTTGCCACGCTGCCGTCGCCGCGGGCGTCGCCGCGTCCCACGCGGCAGCAGCAGGTACGCAATCGACAGACGTCTAGTTGAGTTCGGCGCGAAGCTGTTGGCGGAAGACGTCGATGGCGACGAGCCGGCCCTTGACCTCGGCGAACCAGAACTGCCAGCCGTTGCACGCAGGTGCCTTCTGCACGTAGGCCCCGACCTGATGGATGGAGCCCCGGAAGTCGCCGGTGGCGAGGGTTCCGTCGGCGGCGACGCGGGCGCTGTAGCGGCGGCGCTGATCGGTGAGGACGGCGCCGGGAGGCAGAAGGCCACGTTCGACAACCCAGCCGAAGGGGATTCGAGGTTGTCCCCGTTTCTCCTCCGTGCTGACCAGGGCGAGGTCGGTGGGGCCGCGAACCGACGCGATACGCTGGTTGGCCAACCGCACGTAGTCGGGGTTCCTTTCGATGCCGAGGAAATGACGGCCGAGCTTCTTGGCTACCGCACCTGTGGTGCCGCTGCCGAAGAACGGATCGATGACCAGGTCCTCGGGTTCGGTGCCCGCGAGGATTGCCCGGTGCAGCAGCGCTTCCGGTTTCTGCGTCGGGTGTGCCTTGCGATCGCCCGACTTCAGCCGTTCCTGCCCGGTGCACAGCGGCAATAGCCAGTCGGACCGCATCTGGAGGTCGTCGTTGAGATTCTTCATTGTCCGATGGTTGAACCGGTGGCGGGACTCGCGGTCACGGGCGCACCAGATGAGCGTCTCGTGGGCGTTCGTGAAACGCCGACCGCGGAAGTTGGGCATCGGGTTGGTCTTGCGCCAGATAATGTCGTTGAGGATCCAAAATCCGAGATCCTGGAGTACGGCGCCGACCCTGAAGATATTGTGGTAGCTGCCGATGACCCACAACGTTCCTTCGGGCTTCAGCACCCGCCGTGCGGCGCCGAGCCACTCGGCGGTGAATCGGTCGTAGGCGGCGAAGTCATCAAAACGGTCCCACGACTCCTCGACGCCGTCGACCCGGCTGTTGTTCGGCCTGAGGAGCTCTCCGTCGAGCTGCAGGTTGTAGGGCGGGTCGGCAAAGATCATGTCGGCGCAGGCTTCCGGCAACGCTGCCATCTCTGCTACGCAGTCGCCGGTGATCACCCGATCGAGGGCCAGGGGAGGGGGCATCCTGCTCATGGCGGCATCGTGGGCAGGCGCCGACTCGCCGTCAAGAATTAAGTGGATTCAAGGACTTATGGTTAACGCGATGGTTCAACATCTGGGATTCGCTCGGAGTGGCGCCGCAAGATGTTGAGAACTGGCGCGAAACTCCGCCGGTGTTGCGGGCTTACCCCAAGCCGTTCCAGGGCCGCGCGGTGCTCGGCGGTGCCGTATCCGGCATTGCGTTCCCAACCGTATCCAGGGTGGATGCGGGCCAGGCCGCCCATCAGACGATCGCGGGTCACCTTGGCGACAACCGACGCCGCGGCGATGGAGAGACTTCGGCCGTCGCCGCGAACGACGCAGGTGGTCGGGCAGGGGAGCGATGGCGTGCTGTTGCCGTCCACCAGCGCATGGTCGGGAACGAATCCGAGGTCTTCGACGGCGCGGGCCATCGCCTCCAAGGTTGCGGCGAGGATGTTGATGGCGTCGACCTCGTCGGTCTCGGCGATGCCAACTCCGATACGGGCGCAACCGGAAAGCGCCTCGAAAAGCTCCTCCCGTCGCGCCGGTCGAAGCTTCTTGGAGTCGTCGAGACCGTCCCGCAGGCGATCCGCCAACCGACCGGCGTCCAGCACGACCGCGGCGGCGACAACGGGTCCTGCCCAGGGTCCCCGACCCGCTTCGTCAATTCCGGCGACGACGCCGGTTTTTGCGCATTCCAGGCTGAGATCAGGCATGGACGAACTATAGCGTGTCCGTCCCCCGACGCACGGCTCTCAGAGAAACGACAATTGGTCTCCCGCTCGAGGTGGCGGCCGGAACAGGTGGGTCACGAGGACGCGTTCGCTGGTGCCGCTGGCCTCCAGGCCCAGGTGCTTGCAGGCGATGCGGAACCGCCGCGCCAGCAGCTCGGCATAGACGCCGGTTCCCGCCATCCGCGCCGAGAAGTCGGCAACGTAAAGATTGCCGTCGCGGGTCTCGCGGAGTTGGTTGAGCACCCGCGCCGCCCGGTCAGGGTAGTGGGCATCGAGCCAGTCGGAAAACAGCTCCTTCAGCTCCAGCGGCAGGCGCAGAAGGATGTAGTTGGCGGCGCTGGCGCCGGCACGGGACGCTTCGGCGAGGATACGTTCCAACTCGTGGTCGTTGAGATGGGGTATCATCGGCGCCGCCAGCACCGTCGTCGGGATTCCCGCGCCGGCGAGCGCGCGAATGGTGGCGAGCCGTTTCGCCGGTGTCGCCGCCCGTGGTTCCATCTTCCGAGCGAGGCCAGCGTCCAGGGTCGTCACTGAAACACCGACGCTGGCCAGCCCATCAGCGGCCATCGGGGCCAGGATATCGAGATCGCGCAGCACCAGCGCCGACTTCGTCGCGATGGCCAGCGGGTGGCGGAAGGCAGCCAGCATCTCGAGAATTCCCCTCGTAATCCGCCGGGTCCGCTCGGCCGGCTGGTAGGGGTCGGTGTTGGCGCCCAGCATGATCGGCTCGGCGACGTAGCCGGGGCGCTGCAGCTCTCGTTCAAGGACCAACGGAGCGTCATCCTTGGCGAAGATCCGGGTCTCGAAGTCGAGCCCCGGCGAAAGTCCGGCATAGGCATGGCTCGGCCGCACGAAGCAGTAGACGCACCCATGCTCGCAGCCCCGATAGGCATTGATCGAGTGGTCGAACGGCGCGTCAGGCGAGGTGTTGCGGGTGATGACCGTGCGGCTGGCCTCCGTGGTGATCTCGGTGCGGAGCGGCGGCAGATCGTCGTCGGCGTCCAAAAACCAGCCGTCGTCAACGGCGTGCCGGTCGAAAACCTCGTAACGCCCCGTCGGGTTGCCCACGGCACCTCGACCGCGCGTTGGTTTATCGTGTGGCCTCTCATCCATCCGTGCGTTCCGCGATCCGGAGCTATCCACACAGAGTCCCCAAACGCCCCGGTCGGATGATAGATACAAATAACGAACATGAAAAGAACAAAAAAGCGGAATGAGTCCTGGCACATCCTATTTTTTTATGAATTATCAATATGTTATGAGAATTAACCATGGTATCTGTAGCGGAATGGCAACAGTGATTCGAATTCATCACATGAACCTCTTTTCTTTGATGCAAATCATGGTTAACTAGCTAAACAAGGTCTACTCAAGGGGCGTTCATTCGACGACGAACGGATACGGCCGTGCTGAGCATTGTTATTCCGACCCTGAATGCTGCCGGCACTCTTGCCCGGACCCTGGAGTGCGTCTCGGCCGCGCGCCACATCCCGTTCGAGATCATCGTCTCGGACGGCGGTTCGGTCGACGGTACACGGATGGCCGCAGCCGAGGGTGGCGCCATCTTCATTCAGTCGCTGCGCGGACGGGGTCAGCAACTGGCCGCCGGGGCGGCGGCGGCGGGTGACTGGCTCATGTTCCTGCACGCCGACACCATTCTCGCCGACGGCTGGTCGGCCGCGGTGCGCGGGTTCATCACCGATCCGGCAAAGCACCGGCAGGCTGGTGTATTCCGGCTCAAACTGGACGACGATGCCGACGCGGCGCGCGCGCTCGAACGCATCGTAGAGTGGAGGACACAAGCGCTCGGCCTTCCTTATGGGGATCAAGGGCTGGTGATCAACCGCGGCTTCTACGACGAGATCGGTGGCTACCCGCAGATCCCGCTGATGGAAGACGTCGAGATCGCGCGCCGGATCGGTCGCCGCCGGCTGACAGTCCTGGATGGTTACGCGATAACCTCGGCCGAGCGGTACCAGCGCGAAGGCTATGTCGCGCGGCCGCTGCGCAACATGCTCTGCCTCGGACTCCATACCGTCGGCGTGCCGCCCCGCTTCATCTCCGGGCTCTATCGCTGACCCGCCACCTCGTCGTCTTCGTCCGCGAACCGCGAATCGGTCGGGTGAAAAGCCGTCTCGCCCGAGACATCGGCTGCGTTGCCGCGTGGACGTTCTATCGCCGGACGGCGGCGGGCGTGCTCCGCCGCCTCGGGCGCGACGGGCGCTGGCAGCCGTGGCTTGCCATCACACCGGACTATGGCGGCGGCGATCCATGGCCACGGAACTGGCGGACGATCGGCCAGGGAGGAGGCGACCTCGGCCGGCGCATGCACCGGGCGATGCGTGCCTTGCCGCCGGGCCCAGCCATTATCGTCGGCACCGATATTCCCGACCTCGGTGCCGCGCACATCGCCCATGCCTTTCGTGCCCTCGGCGACCATGACGCGGTGTTCGGCCCGGCGGCCGACGGTGGCTATTGGCTCGTCGGCTTCCGGCGATCGCCCCGAATCCCCGACGCCTTCGAAGGTGTCCGCTGGTCGACCGAGCACGCGCTCGAAGACACTCTCGCCAACCTCGTCGGCCTCGATGTCGCGTTCCTGGAAACCCTCGAAGATGTCGATGACGGCGCCGCGCTCAGCCGTTGGCGCCAGGGTTGGCGCTGACCTGGTGCGCTGCGCGCAACGTGTGCGCTCGATCACTGCTGGGCGGTCGCGCTATGATTGGGGCGTTGCGGAGGGGGGGAAATCGTGAAGCTCCGGGCGTTTCTCGTTGCACCGGTGCTGGCTTTCGTCGCTGGCTGCCAGGCGACATCCGATCTGCCGAAGGAAAATGTCCCCGCGGTCAATGTGCCGGCGGGGCAGCAGGCGGTGATCGAAAACCTCGTCGGAAGCCGCTGTCCCATCGCCTTCATCAGTCGGGCGCATGGTGAGGAAACGCGGTCGACGGATGCGCCGATCATCGGCAACAGCGTGACATATGGCGACGACTTCTGGGTCCAGTACGACTATACGGTGCGCGGTGTACGCGACGCCGCCTACCACAACATCGCAACCGGAGACCTTATTTGCGGCCGGACGGAGTGGAGGCGCACGGATGTCTTTTTTGCACCGGAGCCGCACTGGCCTGCGGATTCGGTGGCGCCTCCGTCGAAGTCGCAACGGGACGTCGAGACCGGGTTCCGGTCGTTCGAATTGATGTGGGAAGGCTACGCGGAGGCTTTCCTGGGCTGGATGCTGTTCAAGGAACGAAAGGGAAGGGGCAGGACGTTCGCCGAACTACCGGATGGTGACGGGCGGTGCTACGGGAGCTATCAGTTCGATAGGAAAGGCCATGGCGTCTGGTCGACCGCCTGCACCAACGGGTTGACGGCGTTCGGGGAGTTCGAAACCGATGGTCGGGCTGGCGGCGAGGGGGTCGGCAACGACGCACACGGCCGCGACGTGCGGTTCACCCTTGGGCCGCTGGAGCCGCAGTCCTAACTGTCGAACAAAATGATCGGTCGCCTCTGGCGTCGCCGCGGGCTCGCCAAGCAAACGGCCTTCGTGCAAGATCCGCAGAGTTTCGGCAACGGGAGGGGACGGTGAAGCGGAGGGAGTTCCTTACGCGGGTCGCGGCGGCGGCCTTGGCCACCGGCGCCGCGACGGCGCGTAGGCCGGCGCGGGCGGCGGATGAAGCCTACGACGTGGTCATCGTCGGCGGTGGTATCGCCGGAGTCGCCGCGGCATACCTGTTGGCGGAAGGCGACATCCTCGTGCTCGAGCGGGGCCGGATCCCGGGCGGTCGCATCAGTTCGGGCACCTGGAAAGGATTTCGCTACGCCCGCGGCACCGAATATATCGGTGAACCCGATGGCGTGATCGCCGAATGGTTCGACGAGCTGGGTATCCGGCCGGTGGCCATCCCGCCGCCCACCGGGGCCGTTGCCTACCAAGGGGAAATCTACACGGGCCGCGACATCCTCGGCTTCCTGCCGAGCCGAAAGGCCCTCAGAGACTATGGGCGCCTCGCCGACGTCTTCGACGACCTGGATGCCGGGGCGATCGAAGAGGCGCTGTTCGAAGGCCCGGCGGCTCTGCGGAAATTCGCCGCTCTGGACCGATTGAGCGTCCAGGACTGGCTCACCGACGAGGGTTTCGATCCGCTGCTTCGCAAACTTGTCGATGTCGAGAACCGGGGCTTGTTCGGTGCCGCCAACGCCGACCTGTCACTGCTGTTCGACGTGCCCGAAATGGCTTGGAATCTGCACGATCCCGACGAGGCCGACGAGAGCGGTGTCTACACATTCCGGGGCGGCATGATCGAGGTGCCCGAGGCCGCGGCGCGCGCCCTCGGCCGGCGCGTCGTGACCGGTGCGGAGGCAACGGCGGTCGAGGTCTTGGCCGACGGGCTGGTTCGGGTGCGCTATCGTGCGGGGGGGGCGGGAACGCGTCGCGACGGCGCGATCGGCGATCCTGGCGACGCCGTCACCGGTCACTGCGGCGCTGGTGAAGACCGGGTTGTCTCCGGCCGTCAGGCGGACGCTCGCTTCCATCGACTATGCCGCCTACGTCACCGTCAATCTGTTCCTCACTGAGCGGGTATGGTCGGAGGCGTGGAGTCTGGCCAGTCTCGACGATCCCTTCGTCACCCTCTACGACGCCATCCGCACCCAGGTGCGGCCCGGCTACACCGAACGCGGCATCCTCGGGGTCTACTTCGCGCCGGAGCGGGCCGCCGACCGATCGTTGCTGCGGATGTCGGATCGACGCATCGTCGACACGACGGTCAAGGCCCTGGCGCGCTACGATCCGGACATCGCCGCCAAGGTCGTCGGCTTCGACGTCCACCGGTTCGAACACGCGTTCCCGGTGTTTCGGCCCGGATACCTCTCGATTCTGGAGTCCCTGTACCGGGACCGCACGGCGAGGGGGCCGCTGGTGCTGGCTGGCGACTACCTGGTCTATCCCACCTTCGACGGCGCCGTTGCCAGCGGCGTGCGCGCCGCCGAGGCGGTGGACGCGTTTCTGTAGGCGAGCGTCGACCCGACCGATCCGGCCCGCCAGGCCGAAGGCAGACAACCGTTTCTCCGGGGGGCGTGACCGCCCATGCTCTGCGTTCGCGACCGCGTCCACTGGCACGCCGTTAGCCAAAGCTTAAGCCGGCGCCGGGTAGCGAACCGTCCTCATCACCAGCGAGGACGGAGGCAAGACATGCAAGGCACGGGTGTTGGGACCGATACAAGCCGGTTCCTGGAATACTGCAGGGTCTCAAGGTCCCTTTCCGAACACACCGTCCTCGCCTATCGGCAGGACCTGAACGAATTCGCCGGCTTCTGCGCGCGCGAAGGCGCGGCCGTGCCTGCAAGCGCGGCGCTCGTGCTCGGCTACGTCGCTTTCCTGCAAGACCGGCGCGGCCTTAAACCGGCCACCGTGCGACGCCGGATCGCCTGTCTCCGAAGCTTCTTCAGGTGGCAGGAGAAACAGGATCTCATCGCGGCATCGCCCTTCAGGCAGCTGGACTTGAGCCTGAGGCGGCCGATCCGATTGCCGCGGGCGTTGAGCCGGCAGCAGCTCGCCGTCGTGACGCGGGCGGCGTCGGCCGGCTCGCCCTGTGACCCGGCATGCGGACAGACCCGCGGCACCGGCCACCCGGTTCGCGACGTGCGCCGGACCACGAACCTCGCCGTACGCCTGATGGCGGTGACCGGCGTCCGCGTTGGCGAACTGACGTTCGTGACTCTCGTCGACGTCGTCGCCGATGGCAGCGCCATCCGCGTGTCCGGAAAAGGCAGCCGCGAACGCACGGTTTTCGTCGGCAACGACCGACTCCGCAACGATCTGCGCGACTATGTCTCCAACCGCAAGCTCGATGCGCGGGATACCGATCGCCTCTTCGTCAACAGAAGAGGGAACTCGCTCAGCGCGCAATGCCTGCGACTGCGCCTGAGAAAGATATCGGATGACCTCGGTCTTTCACCGCGCCTCACGCCGCACCGGCTGAGGCACACCGCTGCGACACTGCTCCTTGAGGAAGGCGTCGACATACGCTTCGTCCAACGCTTGCTCGGCCACAGCAGCATCTCAACGACGGAAATCTACACCCATGTCACCGACACCAGCCTGAAAGCCGTCGTCGAACGCGCCGACCCGATGGGGAAGATGGGGATCTAAGTGCCGATAACTGAGAATTATGGTGATCAAACCGGCACGCAGGATTTTGTACTTGGCACGTTTTGCGCCCGATGATCCAGCAGCAGAACCGGCGGAAGATGAGGAGTGGGGCAATAGCCCAGCCTATCACCATAGGCTCTACCATGCTCTGACGGCGACGGGCGCCAATGTTGTCTGCGCTAATGGTCCATCTGAGTTAATCCGGTACAAAGACGATGTCGATTTTGTTTACTCAATCTACAACCGTGCGCACTTTCGGAATTCCGAGATCTTCGTGCCATCCCTATGTAGCTACCTCCAGCTACCATGTCTCGGCGGCCACCCGAACACCCGGGCGATTGCAGAAGACAAGCACCTTTTCAAACTCCTCGCGTGTCGGCTGGACATCTCCACGCCAGACTGGGTCAAGATCGACCCATGGGATCGGCTCGATGCGCTTGCAGGGCTTTCACTGCCTTGCATTGTTAAGTGGAGATTTGGCGCGGATTCTGCTGGAATCACTCCGGATTCCGTCGCGTACGACGAAGAGCGTCTCGTCGCATTGGTGCGACAGGCGCAGATAGACCACACTCCGGTAATCGTCGAAGAGTTCATATCCGGCGACAACCTGACGACAGGTGCCATTGGTGCACCGGAGTGCGAGATTTGTCAGACCGTCCTGATTACCACCGATTCCGCCGGCGGCGTGCAAACCTATCAGCAGAAGAAGTTCGGTGTCGGGCGGCGGGAAAAAGCGCTTCTGTCAGACGCAACAATCACGGATCAAATCAATTCGGTAGTTTCGAAGCTCTATGGTGAATTGCGCCCGCTCGACTATTTCCGCTGCGATTTCCGTTACGACCCCGAAACTGGCCTTCTTTTTTTATTGGAACTGAATGCAATTTGCAACTTACATCCGGGTAGTACATTTGCGCTTTCAGCTAGCAGTCTCTATCCAGACTACGACGGACTCGTGCGTCGGATTCTAACGGTAAGCCTCGACCGACAAGGCCTTTTTCTCGAATAGGTCCATAGGGTTGGGATACCAGTATTGGTTCGTTGGTGCGCTGTAGCGGGCCTGCAGGATCGAAAGGCGCTCGTCTCGGGTTGTTGTGGGCGTACGAACGGTTCCGTATATTGCTAGTGCATCTGCAGGAAGACACCGCCGACACAAGCGCCTGACGATCTCGGGCATCTCCGCCAAACCCTCGCACAGAACCAACGCGTTCTCGCAAAACTTCTCTCGAATACGTTCGATCGGTTGCGCCGCCGCTTGCCCTCCGGCCTCGACAATCGTTTCCTTCAGGACTTCTGGTTTGTCCTCTAGGAAACCAATTGCGGCGAGGTTTGTCAGCGCATTGATCCGGATCGTCGAAGTCTGAAGCAAATCCAAAGACTTACGCACCCAACGTGCCGCGGCTTCCGCGTCGCCGAGCATTAGCAAGGCTGAAGCAATATTGCTGGCGACGAGGTCTACATGTTGAATGCCGAAGCGCGACAGATGACCGTAAGCCGATTCACTGGTTGCCAAGCCTTCTGCGAATTCGCGGTTCTTGATCAGATGAACCCCCACGTTCGCCCATGCGCCGCCCAGTCCAAACCGGTCACCCGCGCGCTCGAAGACCTCAAAAGAACGTCTGCACGTGACTATGGCGTCGACCGGTTTTTCAGTCGCCGCAATAATGTTCAACAAATATCCGTATCGCTTAGTATTGTTGAAATATTCTGCCGAGGCGATCAGCTTTTGCGCCGCAGCATCGATCTCTCCGCGGTCAATGCATAAGGCAATGTAATAGGTCGCAAGAATGCACTTTTCCTCTGGATCACGGACCACGGATAGCAGCGCCGACATCTCTTCATGCGCCGTGTCGAGCTTCAAACTGCGATAGAGCAAGATCGAATGCAAAATCGCAGTCCTGGTGTTCTTATTTGCGATCGATCCGCAATACTTCAGGGCCTGAACATATCTCTTGGTCGTTGACATTGCAGCGATCAGGGTGAGCGTATCGTCTTCGTCGGTTAGCTGCAGATTGGCTTCCAAATCATCGAGCATCGTCGACGCCTCTACGAAGCTCGACGTTGCGATACAGGACGTGATGGCTGCGATCCGCCAGCGAATCTGCCCGTCTTGATCGATCAAGCCTGCAAGCCGATAAAGCAGCGGTGCGAACGTCGCTTCGGTCAGCGTGCCTGCTTCGATGAGATCGACAAGTCCGCCATAGAGAACTTGCGAGAAAAGTAGATCTCTGTGCCCGGTGCCGAGTTCCTCTCGAGCTAGAGGTTCGCCCCGGCTGGTCAGAGACACGCGCGTGTCCAATCCTGTCAATCGGTTGATCTCAACCAGATCAAGGCTTTCTAGCAGTGCGAGCTCCTGATTGAACGCCGTGGAGTCGAGGATGAATAGGCGACCGTGAACCAGTGCGTGGAACAATACTGCGACACTGATTGCTGTATCGGCTGTTTTCAATAGGCTCAGGATGTCTAGGTGGATCTGCTTTAGCCGTTCGGGCTCCGGAGTGTGTTCCGTGAGGAAACGATAGACACGCGACAGAAACGCATGCAGCCCAATTCGAATGTCCGGAAACTGACTGGCATGGATCGCGACATCCATCCGGCGAGAAATCCGTTTGACGATCAGCTCTGCTAGGGACGGGTGGGGAGCGGGGAGTTTTTCGAACGTGCCCAGGTAGGGCTTCAGATGATCTGAAGTGACTTGAACCGATGGAAGCAGATCGACCGTGTTTTGCGCCGCAAGGGCGGAAAGGGTTGGAATTGCATTCAGCGTGTTGGCGATTTGCGCGAGATGGTTTGGTTGCGCCCTTTGAAAATGGTCGAAGACGATGCAGGTTTTGTCGAATTTCGTAAGCAGGTCGTAAATCTCGGACAGCTTGCGATTGTATTCCAGATAACCAGTGTCGGGGCTGACGAGATTGAACGCAATCTCGCTCAGTTGGCTGAGCGGCGATCCAGCGAGCGGAACGGCACCAGCACTTCCACCGATGATGCGCCGAAGGATTTCCTTCTTTCCAGGCCGGGCGAGCGGCGGCAAAACCCGTTCGGAAAACTCCTTACCCCGGTTGATAACATACTGGATAGTTTGCAAAAAAAGCGCATCAGGCTGACCGTCACGAAGGTCGATATGGACTACATTGATCCGGGTACCGATGCCATTCCGTGCCACCCGGAGAGCCGCGCTCAACCCCGTATCCGGACGTGCCAGAACCGCTCCGATGTGTCCACACTCGGCGTCTTCGATCTGTTTGATCAATCCATCGATTTCGTCGCGGCGATTAACGAAGATATGGAAGATTTCGCTGGCATTAATTGATGAGCCCGCCACCATAATTCTCAGTTATCTGAAGTTGTTCGACTAAATGCACGTTCTCCTAGTAAATAACGCTATACACTGTCGTATTTGGCAAGCGAGAGACGCGGTGCTGCGGGACAGCTTTTTGCTGACTGCGGCGCGAACATGGCCAAGCGCTAGAGAAGGGCGGGGCGCCGCCTCAGACAAGGGTCAACGTCGTTGCATCCACAAACTCCACCCGCTCGAATGTGCTCCGGCACGGATACGGCCGGCCGGTCAGCCAGTGCTCGGCGTCGCCGGGGCCGCGGATGACCGAGATCATCGATGCCGTCGTCTCGAAGCCGCCGTGCATGCAAATGCCGGAATCATGGTCCGAGAGGATCGCGGCCATGGTTTCGGGACCGATGCGACCGGCCTGCGCCTCGAGCAACTGTGTGCCGAGGGCCTGTCGCGAATAGGGGCCGGGGTCGGCAGAGGTGGCGCTGAACGCGGCGGCGAAATCGAAGGGCCTGTCGTTCCGCCAACGCCCGCGCTCGGCGGCGTAGGCTTGCAGGCCCTCGGCGGCGCTGTCGATGCGCTCGCGGATCGTCAATCCGTTGGAGATGTTGCGGGTGCCGACGGTGATCCGTTCCGCCGCCCACCAGGCGCCCGCAGTTTCCAGCACCCAGGCCTCTTGCCAGTCGGCGATGAGGAACGAATTGTGATAGGCGAAGCCTGGATCGTTCTCGGCACAGGCGCCGCCCTGCCCGAACGCCTCCAGCAGGGTCGTGATCACGCCGAGCGCGTCCCGCGCGCTCTCGCCCCGCTCCAGCCCCAGACGCAGAAGGTCCATGCCGAGGAGCGCTGGCGGCCCCAGCGGTTCATGGGTCCACACCGCCTCGTTGCCGATGACCACGCCGGCCTCGTTGGCGCCCATCTCGGCGCCCCACATCCAATCGATCTGCGAGAGAATGACGGAGAGGGTCCGTGGCGCCTGGGGCACCTCGATGTACGTGCAACGGACTGTCGTGCCGGGCGGATGGGTGGCGGCCGGATAGCGGCGAATGCCCTGAGCTTCGCCGGCCGGGCGATCGGAGTTCTTGGCGAAGACCACCGAACCGTCGACGGTGGCCGGGGCGAGCGCAACAAACGTATCGCACATGGTGGGCGGTCCTCCCGCCGGCCAGTGTAACGCAGCTGGGCTCCGAAACAGCAGGGCGTTAGTGGGTGGACCGTCGGCCTTCGAGGAAGTCGCGGTCGGTGGCGACAGCAGCGGCCATAAAGTCGAGGAAGGCCCGAACCCGTCCGCTCCGGCGCAGGTCCTCGTGGGTCAGCAGCCAGAGCCCGGTGGTGAGTTCGGGTTCGGGCGGACGGACGCGCACCAGTGCCGAGTCGCTATCGCCGAGGAAACAAGGAACGAAACCGACTCCGACTCCGGCTGCGATACCCTGGTATAGGCCGAGCATGGAATTGGAGCGAAACGCGGCTTGGGCATCGGGGACGTGTGTCCGCTGCCATCGGGCCTGCGGGATATGCGCGAGGCTGTCGTCGGGGACGACCCACGGTAGCGTGTTTAAGACGTTGAAGCCGGCATCCGCCGGGAAAAGGTCACGAGCACCATACAACGCGAACGCGACGTCCGAGGCACGGCGGCCGACCAGGTTTTCGGGCGGGTTGCGGGTCGGACGAACAGGCACGTCCGCCTCGCGTTTCGAAATGTTGTAGAGCCGGTTGTCGACGGCGAGCTCGAGAGTGATTCCCGGATACGCGTCGCGGAATCCGGAAACGTGCCGACCGATGTAACGATACGCGATGTCGTCCGAGACAGTGGCCCGGATGGTGCCGGTGAGCCTGACATCGCGTCCCGACAGCCGGCGGTCGAGCGCGACGACCTCATCGACGACGCGCATGGCCGAAGTGCGAATCTCTTCGCCAACGGCGGTAGGCGCGTATCCCGTTGGCAATCGGTCGAACAACCGGTCGCCGATTTGTGCTTCGACGGTACGGATCCGGCGAAACACCGTCGAACGATTGACTCCCAGACGGCGCGCGGCGCCAGACAGGCTGCCAGCCTCAGCGACGGCGAGGACGTAGCGAAGGTCGTCCCAATCAGTGGCCATTTGGACGCCTCGAAAAACCTCGCTGATTTGTCGCTGATCTGATTCAATCACTGCTGATGATCACGGGAGGCGACGATGATCCACGAGCCTGGATTTTTTGACCTTGATTACCGTTACGAGCAG
>Ga0056108_1000293_pt1 | contig 16921 bp, 18 predicted proteins | sample WorMetG1BERMUDA1_FD_83875 | JGI IMG/M metagenome (GOLD analysis project Ga0056108, IMG submission 83875) | Marine gutless worms symbiont microbial communities from Max Planck institute for Marine Microbiology, Germany - Inanidrilus... ... | reverse complement strand
GGCTTCACGGTCACGCCACGCCTGCTCGATACCCTCTACGAGCTGGGACGAAAGTGTTCTGAGACATTCCTCGATATCAACGACAAATTCATTCGCCACGACCCTGTTCTCGGGAAATGAAACCACGTCGTCTATTCCAATTGATTTTCGTGATAAACTGTAATACTTATTTTTGAGATGTTACTAGGAGACAAGCTCGGAGTTCAGGGTTTACTCCTTGTTAAATGTCAACACCACCTAGAACGAGCAGAGAGCGACATGGCAAACCCCAGCCGAGAACTCTTCCCGGACACGGTGGCACCAGGCTCCGTCGGTACGAGGTCTACCGGCGTGATGTCGGCACAACAGATCGAAAATGCCATCGACCAGGGGCAGGTATCATCGGAGCGGCCGATCGAACCGGTCCAGCTCCAGCCATCGAGTCTGGACCTGAGGTTAGGGACCCGGGCGTACCGCGTCAGGGCCGGTTTCCTGCCGGGCCCGAAGTCTACTGTGCTTGCCTGCCTGAAGCAGCAAGGGGACGACGTGGTCGAGCTCGACCTTGGGTCTCCGCAAATATTCGAGCGGGACCACGTCTATATGGTACCGCTTATGGAACAGTTGAGGCTGCCTAAGAAGGTATCTGGAAAAGCCAATCCGAAAAGCAGCATTGGACGATTGGATATTTTCACTAGGTTGATTACGGATTATGGCAAGGAGTTCGATCGCGTCCCGGAAGCGTACACAGGGCCCTTGTATGCGGAGATTTCTCCGCGCTCCTTTTCGATCCGCGTCCGTCATGGGGCCACCCTGAATCAGCTGCGATTTGTGGTTGGCTCCCCTCTTCCGTCGGACAAGAGTATCCGCAACCTCCATAAAAATCAGGGGCTGGTCTATTCCGATGACGGCAGCGTCATCGACGCGAATATAGGTAAAGGGCTTACTCTTTCAATCGATCTCGAGTCAGGAAATGATTTGGGACCTGTCGGATACATTGCGAGAAATACTTCCGCTGTGATCGATATCAGTAAGACGAACTACTACGAGAGCGAGGAGTTCTGGAAACCGATAGCAAGGCCAAGGGATGGCCGCATCATCATCGAGCCGAATCACTTCTACATCCTTGCCTCCAAAGAGTTGGTCAGGATTCCACCCGATTATGCCGCCGAGATGATTGCCTTCGATCCAGTTATCGGGGAGTTCAGGGCCCATTACGCCGGTTTTTTCGATCCCGGATTCGGTGATGGTGACAGCCAGGGAGTGCGTGCCGTTCTCGAAGTAAAGGCCCACTACGTACCCTTTTCTCTGCAGCATGGACAGGTCGTAGCGAGAATGATATACGAAAGAATGATGAAGGTACCGGATCGCCTGTATGGCAGAGAACTTGGATCGTCATATTACAATCAAGGGCTCACCCTGAGTAAACATTTCACTCGGTAATCGTTCAGACCCCACCTCGTCATTCCGGCAGGGATTGTCGGAATCCAGGTCAGTGCCATTAAGTTAAGCGTTACCATTCGGCAAACTAGAGGAAAACTACGAATCAGCGCGAATTCCCGCGAATCGGATTCGCGCTGATTCGCGTGATTCGTAGTCTTCTCTTCCGCACCGGTAAGCAACCAGCGACCAACTTAATGGCCTTGGAATCCAGGTACCATGGATGATAAAAACAGTGGAGACGCGCTACGCGCTGATCGCAGAAACCTTCTTTATCATCGTTTTCTCTGCGTCCTCAGCGTCTCTGCGGTTCAAATGAGAATTATCAGCGGTTATGAGGACCCTCGCACATGCTGGTCGTAGCCCTGACCGGGGGGGTGGGCAGCGGCAAATCCAGCGTTGCCGACCGCTTGACTGAACTTGAGGTTCCCGTTATCGATGCCGACGCCATATCCCACGCCCTTACGGCCCCGAGGAGCGCGGTTCTGGATCTGATCGCGGAAACTTTCGGCACCCACTTCATCGACGCCGATGGATATCTGGATCGGACCGCCATGCGTACCCTGGTCTTTGCGGACGCCTTGGCTCGCGCGCGCCTCGAATCGATCCTGCACCCGCGAATCGTCGCAGAGATACAAGGCCGCCTGGCACGGCTTTCTGCGCCTTATGCGGTGCTGGAGATACCCCTGTTGTTCGAGACCGGGCAGACGGATCTCGCCGACCGTATACTGGTAGTGGATCTTCCCGAAGCGGAACAGATCCGCCGCGTCCGGCGCAGGAGCGGGCTGGATGTGGCGGAGGTCCGGCGCATCATCGACAGCCAGGTAGCCAGGTCCCGGCGCCTGGCCGGCGCGGACGACATTATCGATAACAGCGGTGATCCGCAGGCGCTCAAGGAGCAGGTGGACCACCTCCACCATTATTATTTGGAGATTGCAGCCACAGGGTAGGCCCGATTGTGGCCCGCTACCTTCGCAACTACCACTATCCCCGACGAGACATGCAAGGAAAGTTGTCTATGCGACCGTCAACCCTGCTTGACCTCAGGCGAAGTGCCGTCCGTGAAGAAGCGAGCCGCTTTCGCACGGCGAACCTGCGTGTTTTCGGGTCGGTACTGCACGGCACTGACCGGGACGGCAGCGATCTCGATCTGCTGGTCGATGCGCTGCCCGGCGCAACCTTGTTCGACCTGAGTGGCCTGCAAGTTGAACTGGAGTCCCTACTTGGCGTCCACGTCGATCCGGTGACCACTGCCAACCTGCCACCGAAGTTCCGCGCTCAGGTACTCGTGGAGGCTCAGTCGGTATGAATGGGAACCGCCTTCGTGACTACCTCGGCCCGCAGGAAAGATCGAGACCGTGACCCCGGCCCGCGCGATGTGGCTTCGACTGACCCTGCTCGGGGTGGTCAGCGGCGTAATGGCCAGCCTGGTCGTGCTGGCCTTCAGGGCCGCCATCGAATTCGGCCAGTTCCTCTTGCTGCCGCGGGGAGAGCACGGACCCTACGCCGGTCTCGATCCTTGGCTGCGACTCATCCTGCCGGTGGCCGGCGGACTCCTGCTCGGACTGGTCTTTGATCGGCTGCACACCCGGCACCGTGAGGTGGGCGTAGTGCATGTGCTGCGCCGCCTGCACACCCCCGGTAAAGAGTGTCTGCCCACGGCCAATCTGTTCACCCAAATCGGTGGTGCGGTTACCGCCATCGTCGCCGGACACGCGGTGGACACGGAGGGGCCATCGGTCCATATCGGTGCGGCCAGCGCCAGCCGGCTGGGGCAGCGCCTGCGGACCTCCGCCGAAGAGGACCATACCCTCGCAGCCTGCGGTGCTGCCGCCGCCATCGCGGCCGCCTTCAACACCCCCTTGGCGGGAATCGTCTTTGTGGTCGAGGTGCTGAAGGTACGTTACGAGGTCAGCCGCTTCTTACCCATCATCGTCGCCTCCGTGGTGGGTGCGGTTATGAATCGGCTGTTGCTGCATGCGGACCCTACCCTCAGCGTCCCACCACTGGATCTGAACAACTACTGGGAGCTTCCGAACCTAATTCTGCTCGGGTTGACGATCGGCTTGCTGGCGATCGGCTTCATCAGCCTGTGCGAGTCCGTCGCGGCACATACACGCACCTGGTCCAGCAGCCTGAGCTTCACCCTGTCGGGTCTGGTAACCGGCATCCTGGCCCTGGGGACCCCCCAGATCATGGGTACCAGCTACGCTACCCTCGACCAGCTGCTGACGAGCAAGGAGGACCTCGGGGTGGGCCTGGTGCTTGCGATCACACTGACCAAGCTGGTGGCCACGGGCACAGCGGTCGGGCTGCGGGTTCCCGGTGGACTGATCGGACCGACCCTGTTTATCGGCGGGGCGGCAGGATCGGCGTTCGGCGTGTTGTTCGGTATGGTCGCACCCATAGCCACGGCCCCACCTGCCTTCTATGCCATCATCGGCATGGTGGCCATGATGGGGGCGAGCCTCCGGGCACCCCTGGCCGCCTTGATCGCGTTGCTCGAACTCACCGGCAATCCCAATGTCAGCCTGCCCGGTATGCTTGCGGTTGCCACCGCGGATATTACCAACCAATTGGCGATCGGCCGCGAATCCGTCTTCGAGATCCTGTCACGTAGTCGCGGGCAAAGTGGGCAGGTATAACTTTACTCAATATCTCCGTTACAGGAGGCCGTTCCCGCACAGCTCGTCGATGAGCGCCGCGATGTCGGCGGAGACGAGCTCTCGCGGTGCGGAGTAGGTCTTCGCAATAGTCTCTACGATTTCCGCCACTGGGAGCCCTTCTGCGAGGAGTCGCCAGCATTTGGCTCCGATCCCTTCAAAACGGTAGGATGTATCGTGATTGAGGTTGAGCAGGGTGAGGTCCTCCTCCTCGGCGCAGACCACGACGCAGTTCGGTACCCGGAGCCCATGCCGGGATCGGTCCGACCAGTCCAGGTCGGCGGGTCGCCACCAGTGGTGGGTGTCGGTTTCTTCATCGGGCGGCGCGACCGAGCGGATGAAGTCCGGTGCCACCTGCGGCGGGTCGAACGGCTTAGAAAACCAGGAGCGGACGTCCCGCTCCAACCCGAGTCCCCGGTTGAAATGATAGCCCGCACACTTGAGGCCCGCATTGAGCACCTTGTAGAACTCGCCGTAGCGGGAGAAGCTCCCCTTGGGGAAGCGTGGCCGGATGCCGTAGTGGTTGGGATTCAGGGCCACGGGGCTATGGACCGTAAGATCGAAGGGCTTCCAGGCGGCGGATTGATGTAGACCAGCGCGAAGAGCTGACAGACGCGCTCCAGGTTCTCGAGGGTCTCCTGCTCGCTCTCGGTAGGAAAACCATGCATCAGATAGGTATGTACCGAGATGCCGGAGCGGGTCAGGGAGCGGAACGTGCGGGCGGTCTGCTCGATGGTGATCCCCTTGTCCATTAGCAGGCGTGAGCCAGGACCAGTTTGTTCCAGCGCAAGTCTGCCAACAGGTGGGCACCGGCATTCGGATACGCCGTCATCGAGAAGTAGCGGTCGAGCGGCAGGGAGGCATAGGTGAGGTGCCGATCCGGTCCTGCGGGATATCCGCCAGGCTCTCCTGGACCCGATAGATGATCCGGCCGTTCTCACGTACCTAGGTTCGGTGCAGGTCCGTCGCCGGCAAATGGCCCTCCAGGTGTTCGATCAGGCGTTCGAGCGGGCGCTCGTCGGCGTCGAGCACGATGTAGTCGACGAACTCGAATACGGCCGGCTCGTTCAGGTCCCGCAGCTGGCTCCCGACAAACCCGCCGCCGAGGGCGATTTTGGCCTTGGGCAGTACCTCGCGCACTGCCTTACCGAGGCGCAGGGCGCCGTAGCAGGTGCCCGCAAAGGGTGCGGTCAGACACACCAGGTCCGGGCGGTGTGTTTTGAGGATCGGTATCCACAATCCCAGCAGCTCGCGGTCGATCAGCGACGGCTCCCGTGCCAGCTTGGCGGCCAGGGGCCGGAAGTCGGGGCCGACGAGCTCGAAACCGTACTTCCAGGGTGTGAAGTACGGGTCGATGGTGATGATGATGGTGATGACATTGGCCAGGTCGCTGAGGAAACGTGCGGCCAGATACTTGGCCCGATCCTGCAACACCAGCTCGCCGAAGGCCTGTATGAGCACTCCCTCTAGGGCGGAGAAGTAGGGGCCCTCGGGACAGAAGGAACGCGAGTTGATCCGATGGGCCAGGATGGGGTCCTTGCTCTGCAGGAAGGCCATGACCGGGTCGATGGCCCGATAATAATCATCATAGGCAGCGAGGAAGAAGGCGACGGTGGGATGTACTTCTTCCTGCGCAGCAGCGTAGTCTTCGGCGGCCTTCCGCAGCAGCGGCAGAAAGGCCTGTGACAGCAGTCGCGTCACCAGCAGGATCGACAGGTCCACCTAGTGCGCGGTGATTCCGCGCGCGGAGAAACCCGGTTAGATGCGTGGTCGCGGGATAGGGATTGTTCGGCTCCAGCAGGGGCGGAGTCGCCAGCAGTACGGAAACCATGTCTAGGTCCTGTTGACATTCGGGTCTGAGCGGCTCATTTTACGTCTCCTTGTTTAGCCGCAAATCAACGCAAATAGACACAAATATTCGCGGCTGACTTTTCCGTGAAGATCCTACTTGTTCAATGTTATCGGTAATTGAGAACATCTGTATCAGGACCCATTAGAAAGGCAGTCTCCCCGGCGGCATGCCGCCCGGTATCCGACCAGTGAGGCCACGCATCATCTTCGCGATGCCCCCGCCCTTCATCTTCTTCATCATCTTCTGGAGCTGGGTGAACTGCTTGAGCAGTTGATTAACGTCCTGGATTTGGGTCCCCGAGCCGGCGGCAATACGGCGCTTGCGCGCACCCTTGATTGCGGCAGGGAACGCCCGTTCCTGCGGGGTCATGGAATTGATGATGGCGATCAGCTTGACCAGCTCCCGGTCGTTCACCTGCTGCTTGACCTGATCCGGAATCTCGCCCATTCCTGGCAGCTTATCCATGAGCTCGGTCATGCTGCCGAGGTTGGACATCTGTACCAGCTGTTCCTGATAGTCCGTCAGGTCGAAGCCCCTTCCCTTCCTGAGCTTCTTGACCAACCGCTGGGCCTGTTCGTGATCGACCTTGCTCTGCACCTCTTCGACCAGCGAGAGCACATCCCCCATACCCAGGATACGAGAGGCCACCCGGTCCGGGTGGAAGGGCTCCAGGGCGGCGGTCTTCTCGCCCACGCCCAGGAACTTGATCGGCTTGCCCGTGAGGTGGCGGATCGACAGAGCGGCACCACCGCGGGCGTCGCCGTCGGCCTTGGTCAGCACCACACCGGTCAGCGGCAGGGCCTGGTCGAAGGCCCTGGCAGTATTGGCCGCGTCCTGGCCGGTCATGCTGTCCACCACAAACAGGGTTTCGGCCGGTGCGACAACCCCATGCAGGGCCCGGATCTCGTCCATCATGGCCGCATCCACATGAAGACGGCCTGCGGTGTCGACGATCAACACATCGAAAAAACCCTTCCTCGCGGCTTCGTTGGCACGGTAGGCGATGTCCACCGGGTCCTGATCGCTACTGCTGGGAAAGCATTCGGCTCGCACCTCCGCGGCCAGCGTTTGCAGCTGCTGGATGGCGGCCGGTCGGTAGACGTCACAGCTCACCAGCATGACCTTCTTGTTCTGCCTCTCCGACAGCCAACGGGCGAGCTTGGCGACGCTGGTGGTTTTTCCCGATCCCTGCAGGCCCACCATCAGAATCACCGCGGGTGGCTGGACGTTCAGATCCAGGCCCGCGTTCGCCTCCCCCATCAGGCGTATCAGCTCATCATTGACGATCTTGACCAGTGTCTGGCCGGGGGTGAGGCTCCTGAGGACTTCCTCCCCCATGACCTTCCCGCGCACCTGTTCCACGAATTCGCGTACCACCGGCAGGGCCACGTCGGCCTCGAGCAGGGCCATGCGCACCTCGCGCATGGTGTCCTTGATATTCGACTCGGTGAGCCGACCCATGCCCCGGACGTTTTTTAAAACACGGCCGAAACGATCCTGGAGATTCTCGAACATCATCTACTTCATGGGGGACAAACCCTGCAACCTCATCGGCACTGTTGCAGAGAGATCACGTTGAACCCTGAGCCAAGTATACCCAGCTACCGGCTACCGGCTACCAGTCACCGACTTCCAGCGACTGGCAGCTGGTGACTGATTTATGTCATCATCCATCGTCATGAGTCATACTCTGATTTCACCCGTCGCCATCTTCCTCTACCTGACCTGCGGTTCCCTCATCGCCCTGCGGCTGTTCCGCCGCGACCAGCCCGGCCTGCCCGGACGCATCCCCACCCTGACGATCGGATTCGCGGGGTTGTTCCTGCACACCTGGCTGATCTACGACGCCATCTTCAGCCAGCCGGGACTCAACCTGGCCTTTTTTCAACGCCCTGGCCCTGACAGCCTGGACCGTCGTCGCCCTCCTGCTCGTCTCCAGCCTCACCAAACCGGTCGAGAATCTGGGGATTCTCATCCTGCCCATAGCCGCCCTGACCCTGTTTCTGGAGATCCACTACCCGAGCCAGGGTTTTCTGCGGGAGTCCGCGGGCTGGCCCATCAAGATCCATGTGCTGCTCTCCATGCTTGCATACAGCCTGCTGACCCTGGCCAGTGTGCAGGCAATCCTGCTGGCGGTGCAGGATCATCACCTGCACAGTCGGCAACCGGTGGGATTCCTGCGTACCTTACCCCCGCTGCAGACCATGGAGAGCCTGCTGTTCGAGATGATCGGCGCAGGCTTCATCCTGCTCACCCTCGCCCTGGCGAGCGGCTTTGCCTTCCTGGAAGATATGTTCGCCCAGCATCTGGTGCACAAAACCGTGCTCTCCACCCTCGGCTGGCTGGTCTTCGGCACCCTGCTCCTGGGACGCCTGCGTTACGGCTGGCGTGGTCGCACGGCCATCATCTGGACTCTGAGCGGCTTTGTCATCCTGATGCTGGCCTACTTCGGCAGCAAAGCGGTGCTGGAGCTTATCCTGCAACGCTGAAAATGAATGATGAATGCGGAATGATGAGTGATGAATCCGCATTCAAAGGTGATCCGGCCGTGGTGGGCAGTGATGCACAGCTAATCGTGCCTTCGTTCGCCCTCTCCCCAAGCCCCTCTCTGTGCTCGGCGCAGGCTCTTTCCCACGGAGGATGTCGAAAAAGTCTATCTTTCTCCCTGCGTTTTCAACCACTTGCAACAGTCAGAAACGGCGGTCAATCTCCGGCTCGTAATGGACGCTACCTTTTAAACACCCTCCCACGGGAGAGTGTCACAAAAGTAGCATAGGCGTCCTCGCCTACATTTTTCGATGCAAGCGGGGAGACCTGCGCTACGGTATCATTCCGCATTCATCATTCTGCATTTATTACCTATCACTCAATCATTCCGCAAGGCGCAGAATCCGGCCTGTTCCACGGCCCGGACCAAGTCCGTGACATCCAAGTGGTCACCGCGCACCCGTACCAGTCCGGAAGCTAGATCCGGGGTTGCCTCTCTGACGGCCACAACCCCTTCCAGGGATTTTTTCACGCTGGCCACGCAGTGGCCGCAGGACATGCCCTCAACCTTGAGCACAAGGTCCGTTCCTGGTGCCGGGTCGCGCCACCCCCGGATCATCGCCTTGAGACGAAGCCCCAGCAGATAAGCGAGCAGCCCGCTCAGCAGGAGGGCAGACCCGATTGCGAGATAGGATGGGCTGTGCCCACCGTGCCCGTCGGCAGGCACAGTGCCCCCCACATGAATACCCTGCAGTAAGAAATCGAAGCCGAGTCCCAGCAGGATGCTCATCAGGATCACGGTCCCCAGATAAATTGCCAGGACGCGGGTCCCCAGCACCCGATAGACGGCCCCAAGCGTCGCCACGTTGGTAGCTGGTCCGGCCATCAGAAAGACCAGGGCCGTACCCGCCGGCATGCCCGCCGCGATGAGAGAAGCGGCGATCGGCACCGAGCCGGTGGTACAAACATAGAGGGGAATCGAAATGGCCAACACAAGCAACATGCCGCCGAGGCCCTGGGCCCAGGTCCGACCGGCCAGATAATCGGGCGGAATAAAGGTGGCGATCAGCGCCGCTACCAAGACCCCCGCCAAGACCCACAAATCGAATGCCGCCAACAGCTCGAACAGGCTGTAACGCAAGGCGCCCGGAATGCCCCCGGCGCTCGGCTCGATGGCGGTCGCAACAGGCATGGATCGAGGTTCAGCGTCGGGAACAGTGAAGCGGTTGACCAGGGCACCGCCGATCATGCCGGTCACGAAGGCCACCGCCGGTTTGAACAAAGCGAATGGCCAGCCGAGAAAGGAGGCGCTGACCAAGAGGGCGTCCACCCCGGTCTGAGGCGTGCTGATCATGAAGGCGGTAATCGCGCCCTTGGAAGCACCCTGGCCACGCAGACCCAGCGCGGTGGGGATAACTCCGCATGAGCACAGGGTCAGCGGCACACCGATCAAGGAGGCCCTGGCAGTGCTGCGCAGGTCGGGACGGCTGAGTCCCCGGTACACCAATCCCGGGGGCAGATACAGGTGCACGAGTCCGGCGATGAACAGGCCGAGCAGCAGCGAGGGCGAGAGGTCAAGCATGACCTGCCACAATTGACGGATAAAAGTCTCAAACCACACAGAGATCCCCATTGTTCGGTCTTTGACGGCTTGTCGAAACGGTCAATGCCACCATATTGAAGAAAGTTCCCGGTCTTCACAAGCCTCCGTCCAACCACCTTTCCGACTATGGACAGCACCATGAGTTTCAACGTTCGTTCCGAGCTCGGCGGTCACACCTTCGAGGTCCCGACCGGCGAGAGCCTACTCGCAGCCGCGCTGCAGCAGGGGATCGGCCTGCCCTATGGCTGCCGAAACGGCCAGTGCGGCTCCTGTGCCGCCGAACTGCTGCAGGGTGAGGTCGCCTATCCCGAAGGTGAACCGGAGGCCCGCCGCGACCGGAGTGCGGATACCTGCCTGACCTGTCAGGCGGTCCCCCAGAGCGATCTGGTCATCAAAGTCCAGGAGGTCACGACCTCGGCCAAGATAGATGTACGCACCCTCCCCTGCCGGGTCGTCAGCAAGCAACGGCTGAACCACGATGTGGTCCGACTCTACCTCAAGCTGCCGGATAACCAGCGGCTCCAGTTCTTGGCCGGACAGTATCTAGACTTCGTCTTGCGCGACGGACGCAGGCGTGCCTTTTCCATCGCCAATGCACCCCACGCCGACGAGCTCATCGAGCTGCATGTGCGTCACGTACCCGGCGGCGAGTTCACCGATTATGTCTTCGACAGCATGCAGGAGAAGACTATCCTCCGCATCCAGGCACCGCTGGGAACCTTCATCCTGCGTGAGGACTCACAGCGTCCGATGATCTTCATGGGCGGGGGTATCGGTTTCGCGCCCATCAAGGGCATTATCGAGCATGCCTTCCATATCGGCGTCGAGCGCCCCATGCAGCTGTACTGGGGGGTCCGCACGCGGCGCGACCTCTATCTGCCGGACCTGCCTGAGCAATGGGCGCGGGAGCACGCCAACCTGACTTACACACCGGTCCTGTCCGAGCCGGACCCGGACTGGAAGGGGCGAACCGGCTTGGTCCATGAAGCGGTGGTTGCCGACCATCCGGACCTGACTGGCTTCGACGTCTACATGAGCGGACCGCCGGTGATGGTGAACGCGGGCCAGGCGGCCTTCGGGGCGTGCGGGCTGACCATGGATCACATGTTCTCCGATGCCTTCGAGTATGCCGCCGACAGCGGGCCTAAAGCAGATTCCAGCGGACCCTGACGGCACTGGTGGGAGATGCGGTCTAGCAGTCTATTGCGGCGCAGTCCCGAAGAAATTCGCGGGCGGCCGCCACTGCGGTTCGTGATGACCGGAGCCATCTGAAGAAGAGAAAGCCATGAGGTGCCCAGTAGTCCTGAGAAAAAGAGCGTCCGATAGTGGGCGCCCCGGCTCTCGAGGGCGTGCGCATAGGCCTGTGACTGAGCGAACAGGCCATCCCCCCTCCCCACGCACAACCATACCGGAGGCAGATCTCGGGAAATCTGCCGGACGGGCGATGCAAGCCGTGAGTTTTCGGCATAGTCCTGCGGATCCTGGCCCAGAAAGCTGCGTGCGAATATCCGGATAAAAGGGAATTGTGCGTCCAATACGGTGTCGAAGTCATACACGCCGTAGAAGAGCAGTAATCCTTTCACGGATACCTTGCTTACAGGGTCCTGGACCCCGATCCGATGAAACAGACCCGTCTTGTGGAGGGCGCTCGCATACCAAGAGGCGATCTGCGCCCCGGCAGAATCACCGGCCAGAACCACAATAGAGCAATCGCCGCCATAGTGCACTGCATTGTGGCAGATCCAGTCCATGGCGCGAGTAGCGTCCTGTAACGTAGCGGAAAACCTGCTTTGCGGCGCCAGCCGGTAATCGACATTGAAGGTGAGAAACCCCTGTTGCGAGAAGGTCGCGGCGATCCTGGTATAGATTTTTTTGTCGGCGCTGATCCATCCGCCGCCGTGGAAATAGACCAGAACGGGCAGCTTGTTGGGATGGATGGACTTGGGTCTGAGTATGTCCAGGCGCTGCTCGGCTTCGGGTCCATAGCGCAGGTCGGAGAACAGGTCCAGGTTCCGGGTGAGACCGAAATTGAGCACCGGGCTACCCAACCTGCCGAGGAGATCGAAGAGCGTCTTTAGGAGATACGCTTTGAAATCCAGCATCGAAATCATGTGAGTGTGCCGAGATTGGGTGGATTGCCCCGCAGGCAGGGGAAGGCTTGGAACGCGGGCGTCTCGCCCGCAAGGTAAGGGTAGTCGTCGATTTCTCGCCCCCGAGATCGGAGCGGATCCGTTTCGGGTGGCACGAAAAATGATAGCACTTAAGATTTAAGTATGTGCTAATATACTGACGGTTTCATCTCTAGCTATAAGGGTGTGGTGCAACCAGAGGACACCTTGGAAGATTCGAGCGGGAAAGGAATTTTCCGAGATCCTCCATAGAGGCTAATGAGCAGTTAAGTCGATATGTCAGCAAAAACACTCGGGTATGAAACACACGTGGCCGATAAGGGGTATAAGCCTGAATTATCGGATTCCGAAGCGATTCTGTTCCGCCGTTTTTCTCCGGATGGCGAGGATGAATCGCAGATGGCCGATCTCCTGTTCAACAATGCCTTTCTCGGCCAGCCGTTCGACGTTATTTGCCCCTGCAAGGGTTGGTTTTCAGACGTGGTCCTCGCTCCTTACATCAAGTATCAACAGGAGAATATCCACGTTGCCGTTTACCAGCCCAGCGGCCGCTTGGTCGGATATCTCACCGGTTCCACGGGAGGCGCGCAATTCGAAGCCTTACAGTACCGGATGGTGCGCAGACAGATGGTATCCCTCACCGCATCCCTGAGCATGCCTTGGACATTCCTCAATCAATCCAGTCGCCTATTTGCAGCCCATGTGATCTTCAAAGGGGAAGGCGAACGTCCGCTCCATCCGCAATCGGGTGTGCACTGGCACTTTCAGGTAGACAAGGAGTTCCGGGGCCAAGGCATCGGGACCAGGCTGCTGCAACGCTTCGTCAATGACGCGATCGGCGCCGGCTTCGGGCTGGTGTGGGCGGAGGTATCCTCCTATCCCGAAAACCTCCGCATTATTTCGAGGATCGAGGCTGGTTGATCTACGACGCAAAGCCAACGGATATTTTCTCCCATCATGTCGACTTCTCGGTCGAGACGCTGTGCATCACCAAACCGACCTCGGCATTCGAGATGCCGGCATATGTCGTTTGAGTGTCGCCGGAGTGAGAAAGTGACATGGTTGTGTGACTTAACGATTCAACCGCCACTGCTTTTTCCATCCCTAGCGCCTGGATTCCGGCAGTCCCTGCCGGAATGATGGGGTAGGGGTCAGCAGGCTTCATCACTTAAAATTTAGCCACTACCGTTTTCTCGGTAGTGGTGATTTTTGAAGTGATAGGGTAGATGGATTCATCGGTAATCATTCCGATTGCCACCGTCCACAGCTTCTCTGTCCACATCTTCCGACGCTTCGCCCAGGTTCTTCCCTCAACAGGTTTCCTCCTAAACCGGCCTCGCTCCCCACGCTTCGTTACCTCCACCTGACAGGCTGCAGCTACCTGTCTATCAGCTAGTTACATGGCAACCTCCTTTCAGGTTGCTAGACTGACCAGGCTTCGCCTAGCGCACCAGATTACGCAGATTCTCACAGATGAAGAACAGAAGTAATCTGCGGATAACAAGTTTGTGCGCTGCACAAAAAACTCACATCTCGTCGGTCTGAGGCGAAGCCTCGCTAGGCTTGCTGGCGGCCTGGACGGTCATCTCCGCCTGTTGGATCGCTGTTATCGCCAACCGTTAGAATATCGCTATCAATCAAGCAGCGCCAACTTCCATGACCAACCTGTACTATGATTGTTTTGCCGGTATCAGTGGGGATATGAACCTAGGGGCCTTGCTCGACCTGGGGGTCGAGGAGGCCGTGCTCCGTACCGGGCTCGACCGGCTTGCCGTAGAAGGTTTCAGGTTGCACATCGCACCAGACCGCCGCGGTGGTATTGTCGGCACCCGGGCGCAGGTAGAGGTCGCTGCCGGTGCCACAAGCCCGGTCCGTAATCCGGCGGCGGTCCGGGAGCTGATCGGCCGTTCCGGGCTTGGCCGTCGGGTGGAGGCCTTCAGCCTGCGGGTGTTCGAACGCCTGGCAGCAGCGGAGGCCCGGGTCCATGGGGTTCCGATCGAGGCGGTGCATTTCCACGAAGTGGGGGCTGTCGATGCGTTGGTGGATATCGTCGGCGCGGCCATCTGCCTGGAACAGCTGGGCTGGCCGCCGGTAATCGGCTCGCCGGTGGAGCTCGGCTCCGGTTTTGTAGACTGTGCCCACGGTCGCCTGCCGGTACCTGCCCCCGCGACCCTGGAGCTGCTGCAGGGCGTTCCCACCCATCGCGGCGGTGTGCCCTTCGAGGCCACGACGCCCACCGGGGCCGCCATTCTGACCACTGTGGCCGAGCGTTTCGAGGCACAGGGGAGTATGGTTTCTCAGCGCATCGGCTATGGCGTTGGCCGCCGCGACGGTCCGCTGCCGAATGTGCTGCGCGTGGTAGTCTCAGATCCCGGCCCCGCGCAGCGCGAAGAGCTGGCGCTCCTGGAGTGCAACATCGATGATATGAGTCCGGAATTCTATCCGCACCTGTTGGATCGACTGCTGACCAGCGGTGCGAGGGATGCCTGGATCGCCCCCCTGGTGATGAAAAAAGGGCGACCGGCTATCCTGGTAAGCGTTCTCTGCGAGGATTGCCACGAACCGACCCTGACCAGGCTCCTGTTCGTGGAGACCACCACCCTGGGGGTTCGTCGCGGTTCGGTGTCCCGAACCGCCCTGGAACGGACCCTACACAGCCTCGAGACCCCCTTTGGTCCGGTCCCCGTCAAGGTGACCGTGCGGCCAGACGGGAGTCGCCGGACCAAACCGGAGTATGAGGTCTGCCGGTCTATCGCGCTGGAGCGGGACCTGCCGTTGTGGGAGGTCTACCGCGAGCTGGAGCGGTTCCTGGAGGAGAATGATGGAAGATGACATCTACCAACGGTTGCTCGATCAGTTGCGGGAAATGAAGGCAGTAGCTGTCGGATTTTCCGGGGGTGCGGACAGTACCTTCCTGCTGATGGCGGCCAGAGAGGCCTTGGGCGAGCGCGTGTTGGCGCTCACGGCCGTGACGCCCTATATGGAACGCCAGGAGGTTGCCGACGCGCTGGCCTTGGGCGCCCGCTTGGGAGTGCGCCACGAACTGGTGGAGCTCGATATGCCGGAGGGTGTGGAGGACAATCCGCCGGAGCGTTGTTATATCTGCAAACGCGCCCTGTTCGGCAAATTGCTCGAGGTGGCGCGGAACGCCGGGTTCGGGCGGGTGATCGAAGGCAGCAACTTGGACGACCTGGGGGATTTCCGTCCCGGTATGCGTGCCCTGCGGGAGCTGGAGATCGACAGCCCGCTGCTCGCGTGCAGGATCTCCAAGGCAGAGGTACACCGGCTGTCCCATTCCCTGGATCTGTCCACCTGGGACAAACCGACCAATGCCTGCCTGCTTACCCGGTTGCCGATCGGCCGGCGTGTCACCATGGAGGACCTCAACCGGTTGGAGGAAGCGGAGCGCTTTCTCAGAACCTGCGGCTTTGTCTACGTCAGGGTGCGCATGCATGCCGACCTGGCGCGGATCGAGGTGGCCCCGGAGCAACGTCGACGGCTGCTCGAAGAGGCCGGAGTCATCGCCAAGACCCTGCAGGGGCTCGGCTTCCGCCATGTCACCATGGACCTGTTGGGCTATCGTCTCGGCAGCATGGATGTGACCGGTACGGATTGTGACCGCGTCGCTGTGGATGCCACACTGGGGGCCGCCGTAGGCCCGGTGCCGGATATCGTCGGGGAGGACATAAACCGGCCCCGCAGTCTGGTCTGAAGGTGGGACCGGCTTGAACCTGAACCGTCTCACCGAGCTGCTGGAGGCAGTACGTTGCGGTGAGCTCCCGGTGGGAGAAGCGGTGGACCTGCTCCGGGATTTGCCCTACGGCGAGCTGAGTGAGGCCAAGGTCGATAACCATCGGGAGCTACGCCGGGGCTACCCGGAGGTGGTCTTCTGTCAGGGCAAGACCAAGGGGCAGGTGCGCGAGATCTTGGGTTACATGATCCGCGAACGTACTCACAACGTGTTGGCCACCCGCGCCAAGGCCAACCTCTTCGCAGCGGTCTCCGACCTGCATCCGGACCTGCGTTACAACACCCTCGGCCGCACCATCGTGCTGCAGCGCGAGCCTCCGGAGATCCAGGAGGGCACCCTGGTGATCGTCACGGCCGGTACCGCCGACCTGCCGGTGGCGGAAGAGGCGTTTGAAACTGCCTGCCTGTTCGGCGTCCGGGTCGAGCGTATCAACGATGTCGGAGTAGCCGGCGTACACCGATTGGTGTCCCACCTGCCGATACTACGGCGCGCGCACGTCCTGATCGTAGTCGCGGGCATGGAAGGGGCACTGGCCAGTGTCGTGGCCGGATTGGTGGATCGCCCCGTCGTCGCCGTCCCCACCAGCATCGGTTACGGGGCTAGCTTCGGGGGTCTGGCCGCCCTGCTCACTATGCTCAACAGCTGTGCCGGGGGTGTGGGCGTGGTCAACATCGACAACGGCTACGGGGCCGCCTGTCTCGCGGGAATGATCCTGCGGGCGTGAGCTAGGATCCCTTGAGGAACCCGAATTTTCACGAATGAGTCAAGTTTGTGCAATGCACAAATCGGAATCGGAATCGAAATCGTCGGGCGGCTTACACCACTCAGCTCGGCGGTTTTCCAGGCCGGCAAATCGTGCGCGAAATAGCGTATAAGTGCTCTGAATTTAGCTTCCCACATGTCTGCAGGCGGCATCCTCAGCACTTTTGAGTTTTTTCAGTGCTTCCCAAACGAAGACGCCGCGCGGCTCTGCTTCGAAAAGCGTAGCTGGGGCAGTACGCTTCCCACCTGCGGGCATTG
>Ga0056108_1000291_pt1 | contig 16978 bp, 18 predicted proteins | sample WorMetG1BERMUDA1_FD_83875 | JGI IMG/M metagenome (GOLD analysis project Ga0056108, IMG submission 83875) | Marine gutless worms symbiont microbial communities from Max Planck institute for Marine Microbiology, Germany - Inanidrilus... ... | reverse complement strand
GGTCGTCCGACAACCGCCCCATCATCGTTCCGCCCTCCACCGAATCACTCGGGAAACGGAATCACGATCTCAGAAACCGATCAACAGGGGTTTATCAACAGTATCCCCATGGCCCAGACGCCGGCTCGGCCCCTTCTTTGAGGACGAAGCGGCGCGAGCAGTAGGGACAGACGACCTCTTGGTTGTCGCCCATCTCCAGATAGATCGCTGGATGGCCAAGCGCGCCGCCGCCGCCGTCGCAGGCGACCCGTTTGCTATCCACTTCGATGATTTCCACGTCCGTCATCTGGCGCCTCTGGAAAAATGAAATCCGCGTCGGAGCCGATGATATCAGCGCCGGGCGGTCGATTCCAAGGCCAAGATTGGCCTCAGCAACGATGGCGATGCATGTCTTCGCGGGCTTGACAAGATCACCGGTTGCTGAGAGGTACGGGGCGGATTCTCCCGCCTTTTTCGGTCTCGCCAAACGGACACGTCATGCCCGATCCGGATTACGCCATCGAAACGACGGCCCTCTCGAAGACCTATGCGGCGTCGCGCAAGAACCCGCCGAAAGAGGCCCTAAAGGACGTTTCGATCCGGATTCCCCGGGGCTCGTTCTTCGCACTCTTAGGCCCCAACGGCGCCGGCAAGTCGACCTTCATCAACATCATCGCCGGCCTCGTCATCAAGTCGTCGGGGGAGGCCAAGGTCTGGGGATACGACATCGAAGCCGACATGCGCCGGGCTCGGCGCGCCATCGGTGTGGTGCCGCAGGAACTCAACATCGACCCCTTCTTCACCCCGCGTGAACTCCTCGAGCTGCAGGCCGGGCTTTACGGCGTGCCGAAGGCCGAACGCCAGACCGAAACGGTGCTGGAAGCGGTCGGCCTCGCCGACAAGGCCGAGGCCTATGCGCGCACTCTATCGGGCGGCATGCGCCGGCGTTTGCTGGTCGGCAAGGCCATGGTCCACGACCCGCCGGTGTTGGTCCTCGACGAGCCGTCGGCCGGCGTCGATGTGGATCTGCGCCGCCAGTTGTGGGCGCACGTGAAGGAGATGAACGCGCGCGGCACCACGGTGCTGCTGACGACGCATTATCTCGAGGAGGCCGAGGCGCTGTGCGACACCATCGCCATCATCAACCACGGCCGCTTGATTGCCTGTGAACCGACGGAACGGCTGTTGTCGACCCTCGATACCAAGGAACTGACCGTGACCCTGGCCGGCGCCGTTGATGGAATCCCTGACTCTCTTCACGGTTTTCACGCAACGCCGGCGAACGGCAACCGATTGGTCTTCACCTACGCGCCGAGCCAGACCGATGCCGGCGCCATCCTGGCCGCCGTCGGCGCCGCCGGGCTCGAGATCGTCGACGTGTCGACCAAGGAAGTCGAACTGGAAGATATCTTCGTCAAGTTGACCCGCGAATCGGATGCGGGCGCATCGGAGCCATGAGGCGTATCGGCCATGTCGGCGCCCGGCTATTCGCGGCCTTCCTGTTGCTATCCTGGCTGGCCGCCTGCACGCCGATGGTCATGAAGCAGGGCGACATCTCACAAGCGCCGAAGCTGACGGATGGCGCCTTCATCACCGGTGACGGCATGCACTTGGCGCTCCGCTCCTGGGCACCGGAAACACGGCGGCCGCAAGCGGTGATCCTGGCGCTGCACGGCTTCAACGACTATTCCAACTTCTTCGACGAGCCCGGCGGCTTCCTGGCCCAGCGGTTTTCCCTGCTTTCCTATGCCTACGACCAGCGTGGTTTCGGCGCCAACGAAGAGGCCGGCGGCTGGGCCGGCGTTGATACCTATGCCGACGATCTGGGCGCCGCGGCGCGCGCGGTGAAGGCCCGGCATCCGGACCTGCCGCTCTTTGTCTTGGGCGCGAGCATGGGCGGCGCGGTGATCCTGGTCGCCGAGGCGCGTGGATTGCTTGGCGACGCGAGCGGCGTGATCCTGTCGGCACCGGCCGTCTGGGGGCGCATCACCATGCCCTGGTACCAGCGTGCCGCCCTGTGGTTCGGCGCTCATACCCTGCCCTGGTGGACGGTCACCGGCGAGGGCCTCAACATCAAGCCGTCCGACAACATCGAGATGCTGATCGAGCTCGGCCGCGACCCGTTGGTCATCAAACACACCCGCATCGGCACCATCTACGGCCTCGCCAATCTGATGGACGCCGCCCTCGAAGATTCCGGAAAGCTCCGCCAACCGGCCCTGATCCTCTACGGAGAGAGGGACGAGATCATCCCCAAACACCCGACGCGGCTGATGCTGGAGCGCGTAAACGGGAACGGCAACGGCGCCGTCCGCGTGGCGCTCTACGAGGGCGGCTATCACATGCTGCTCCGCGACCTGCCGGCCTCCATGGTGTGGAAGGACATCGCCGCCTGGATCGGGGACCGCCGAGCACCGTTGCCTTCGAAAGCCGACCAGCGTGACGTCGGCCGGCTGTTGGGTAAGGACTGACGCCATGCGCCGGCCCGCCGACACATCGAACATGAAAACCACGCCCTACTGGTGGGAAGCAGCGGAACCGACGGATATCAGCATGGAGGCGGCGGTCCCCGAAAGGGCCGACGTTTCCATCGCCGGGGCCGGGTTCGCGGGGCTGTCGGCGGCCCTGACCCTGGCCCGGGCCGGGCGCTCCGTCGTCGTCTTCGACGCCATGCGGGCCGGCGAGGGGGCATCGAGCCGCAACGGCGGCATCTGTTCGGGCAACATCAAGATGGCCTTCGGCGACATGGTCGACTACTACGGCTTCGAGCGCGCCGTCGCCTTCTACGAGGAGGGCGTGGCGGCGCGGAAGAGCCTGGCCGCCCTCATCGAAACCGAAGCCATCGACTGCGGCTTCCAGTTGGTCGGCCGCGTCAACGGCGCCAACCGGCCGGGCGACTACGAGCGCATGGCCCGCGAGGCGGAGGTCATGAACCAGCATCTGGACCTCGGCGTCGAGATGATCCCCCGGGCCGAGATGGCGGCCGAGCTGGGCACGGACTTCTACCATGGCCTGCAACTGCGCCCGGACATCGGCGGCGTCCATCCGGCGCTCCTGCACCGGGGCCTGTTGGAGAAGGCCGTCGCCGCCGGCGTCACCATCATCGCCGGGTGCCGGGTCGCGGCGATCACGCGGACGGACAACGGCTTCCGCTTCGACACCGAGCGCGGCACCAGCGAGACCCGCGATGCCGTCGTCGCCACCAACGGCTACACGGACGAGGCCATGACCTGGCTCCGGCGCCGGGTCATCCCCATCCCCAGCCAGATCATCGCCACCGAAGAACTGCCGGCCGACACCATGAAACGCCTGATGCCGAAGGGCCGCATGGTCGGCGACACCCGCAACCTCTACAACTACTACCGGCCGTCGCCGGACGGGACACGGATCGTCTTCGGCGGGCGGCGCGGCGCCCATACGGATGACGATGCGGCGAAGGCATCGCACCTCTACCGCAATCTCACCGAAATCTTCCCCGAACTCGAAGGCGTCAGACTGACCCACAGCTGGTGGGGCTACACCGGCTACACCTTCGACTTCCTGCCCAAGGTCGCCATCAACGACGGCATCCACTACGCCACCGGTTTCTGCGGCTCCGGCGTCGTCTGGGCGCCGTGGCTCGGAAAGAAGGCGGCGGCGCTCATATTGGGCGAAACCGGCGCCGAGACCATCTTCGCCGATTACCCGTTCCAGAGCCGCCCGCTTTATTACGGCAAACCCTGGTTCCTGCCCTTCGTCATCGGCTGGTACGGCGTCAAGGACTGGTTCGGGGCAGGGCGGCGGAATTAAGACCGCCCATGCGTTATTGCTTCTTTGGCAAGATGGTCCGTGTCCTCTGGGTCAGCCGTCCCTTGGTGAAGTTGATGACCACCTGTCTCGCGTGCTCGAACTTGGGAACGGTCTCGCTAACGATGAAGGTCAGGAGACCCGATACCTTCCCCTGTCTGTCTTCGAAATAACGCAGGTAGTAGGACAAGTCGTCACCTTTGAGCACACCGGTTTCCCGATGGAGCTGGTTCTCGCGTCCATTCGTTGCCAGAAGAACGAACCCGAGGGACTGATTATCGGGCCGCATCATTTCGAAGACGTAGTATCGGGCAAAGATCTTTTCTGACCCGGGTTTGATACCGGCGCCATAATACTCGAAACCGTCGACGAGGACGGAATCGGCCCCGAACTGGTCAGCGGCTTCGTCCACCCTGAAAAACTCACGCGAGAACCGGTAGTTGCCGCGATAGTAGGGCGCGGCTTTCATCTTTTCGTAGTCGTCGAGAAGGGCCGTGCGCTCTTTTTCGTAGACCTTGGTATCCCTTTTCCAAAGCAGGAATTGGAGAAGGGTTTCCCGACTAAAAAAATCGTTCGGATGTTTCTGGCGTTGAGTGAGGAGGCGTCGTACTGAACCGTCGAGGTCGCCTCGAGCTTTTTCGGAGATCGCTAGCAACAATTGGATCTGCGGTTCGTTCGGAGCTTCTTTTTCGGCTGCTAGCAAAATCCGATGCGCTTCATTGCGTTTCCCGGCTTTCAAAAGCTGCCGGTATTGCTTCACGACCGGAAGCGTTTCCTGTTTGATCGGCTCCGCTGCTGTTGGTTGCAGGAGGGTCAGCAAAAAAGCGGATAACACCGAGACGACAGTGGCCATAATCAGCGTCCAACGCATGTTTCGTTCTGTCCTTCGATCAGTTTATTTTTGTCTCATCTTACCCTGAACAATCAGGAATGGTAGATAACGCGATGAAAACTGCGCGTCATCTCGGCCCGGGACATGCACCGCAAGGAGCGAACACGTTATGAGCAGGAAGCGTAAGAAAATCCCCGCCTTCGCCGACGAGGCCGAGGAGCGGGCCTTCTGGGAGACGCAAGACTCCAGCGACTACGTCGATTGGGCCAAGGCTGAGCGGGTCCGCCTGCCCAACCTGAAACCGTCGACCAAGGCCATCTCCATCCGCCTGCCGGTCGACCTCCTGGAGCAGATCAAGGTCGCCGCCAACAAGCGCGACGTGCCCTACCAGTCCCTGATCAAGGTATGGCTTGCGGAAAAGGTGGACGCGGCGTAAGGCACTTCCGGCCAGTATCACCTAGGGTAGCCTCGTTTCGACGAACCGGTTAAGGTCGAAGACCGGACAAGGAGTTCGTTGTCATGTCGGCAAGCGACTATCCCAAGGACGAAAACCTGCGCCTGGTCCTGTCGGTCGGCCATGAGGAATGGCTGCAGGCCAAACTGTCGGAAACCCGCCGATACCTCATGCTCTGCATCTGCGTCGCGGTCCTGGGAACGGTGTGGCTGGCCGGTGTGACGTCTTATTCGGTCTCTTTCATCGAGACCGTCCCGGAATGTGCGGTCGTGCCCGAGGGACGGACCCTCGAGGGACTGATCCGCGAAGGCGTGTTCCCCGCCGGGATCAAGGCCTGTGACGCGGCCGGATCAACATCGCACACCGCGCCGATTGTTCCCGAACGACCGACCCCGACCCTCGTCCTTCTCGGGCTCATCAGCCTCCTCGCCGTCATTGCCGTGCCGACGTCGCTGATCGAGGTGGTGCGCGGCATCCGGCGCCGGGACGAACTGGAGACCTTCAGGAAGGAACACAAGGCGTTCCTCGAGAAGTACGATCGCGGATGAAACCATCTGTGCCGAATAGCGAATTATTTTGAAACGCCGTTCGAAGTATTTCCCGGACACACTCACCGACATGACAGACGATGAATCCCTCAAAAAAATGAGTCGACGGGTCATGTACGGCCCTTGGGGGGCGGGCGGTCTATCCATGAAACCCACCGTCCGTAGTTTCATCGTTGTGTTCAGTTTAATCGGCGCGCTGTTTCTGTTCGGAATGTTACTTGAGGCGTTTGGCGTTCTGCCCGAATTCAATCCCGCGGCACGGTAATCTAGCCCAGCACGGCGCTGTGGTTTCTTAGGAAATCGCGGCCGAAGCGGCTGTTGACGCCGACGTCGAAAGGATCGGCGAGGGCCTTGAAGCGCTGTTGCAGGTCGTCGTCCTCGGCGCTGTAGTCGCTCCGGCCGTCGCATTTGTCCATCATCTCGACGACGGTGGCGCGGATGTCGTCCGGACTGTTCTCGATGACCTCGATGCCGCGGGCATCGAACGCATTCTTGGCCAGCAAGCCGCGGACCGGCGGGCCCACCATCTCGCTCACGGTCAAGTAGCTGCCGTCGTCGGACCGGCGGTAGGGCTTGAAGATCATGATGTCCCGGGACGAATACTGCCAGTCGCCGAAGGGGAACCAATTGACCCCGACGATCGGCACCCCGAAGGCTTGGGCCACGGCGCAGGGGCCGGATGGGACGCAGACCAGAAAGCGGCTGCGGGCGAGCAGGAAAACATCGATCCAGTCCTCCCTCCAATCGCTGACAGCATAATCGATGACACCCTCCATTTCCGGCAACGGTGGCATTGACGAGTCGCCGATCCGCACCACCCATCCGCCACGGTCGCGGACGGCTTCCATGGCCGGCATGTAGCCCTCGATATTGCTGTTGCGGTAATGGGTCAGATTGCCGGCGAGAAGGTCCGCATGGTATCCGCCGGAACGGGCGTGAAAACAGACGAACCAGGCGTCCTCCGGCATACCGTGCTTAGCCAGCAATTCCCGTCCCGCCGCGTCGTATTTGTCCGGCAGCTTCAACAGGGGTTCGCGCCCGCTTTCCTCCCATTTCCGTTGAACGAGGACGAAAAAGTGGTTCATGTCCAATCCGCGCTTGCCGGCGTCGACAAAATAATCGGTCCTCACCAAACTCCGATCGTATTTCGCTATCCAGGCGTCACGCTCTTCCGGTCCGGATGGGAAGGTGATGAGATCGGACAGGCAGTCTTTCAAGCATTCATAGAGGCAGCCGTTCACCACTTCATCCTTGAGGATCGGAAGCAGGGCTTTCACTTGAGGCGTGAGGCCGAGGACCTTGGCTTTCGCATAGAGGTCGAGCTTTACCGCCAACTCTCCCAACCGAGACTGCATGATGTTGTCGGGCGCCAATATCTGAGTGATGGGTTCACCCAAGAGCTCGGCTTCTTCCTTTGCGGAAACGAAAAAGCGATCAACGACCTTCTTCGCGACATCGAAAGCCATCTCGACATGCCCGGACCGGAAAGAGGCAAAAGCCAAATGCACGAGATACTTCATATCCGTTTGGTACGAGGCCAAGAGGACTCGCAGCGGTTTGATGGCCTTTTCGAATTCGCCGATGAAAATGAGAACTTCCGCGTAGGCCTGCAGCATGTCCTTGTGGTCGGGATCATCCGATCGGTTCTGTGCCAGAGCGCGTTCGAAGAACTCCGTGGAATGAGGGAACGTTTCCTGTTTGGATCCGAGAAACGACGCGACGGCCTTGTTTGCCGCATAGTCGTTCGGGTCGGCCTGCAACCGTTGAATGTAGGGTGCTATTTCGGCTGGAATATCAATCGTTACCATCGGTTCGCCATCTCGAAAACAAAACCAAGAATTTCACCTGCTGATGACACGCAACCTAAGCAAGCAGACAATGGTGCCGTCCTAGGAAATCCCGGCCGAACCGAATATTGACGCCGACATCGAAAGGATCAGCAAGGGCTTTAAACCGCTGTTGCAGGTCTTCGTCCTCATTGCTGTAGCCGCTCCCGCCATCCAGTTGGTCCATCATCTCGACGACCGCCGCGCGGATATCTTCCGGACTGTTGTTTTCGACCTCGATACCGCGCGCGTCGAAGGACCTCTTGCTGAACAGACCGCGGACCGGCGGGTTGGCCATCTCGCTGACCGAAAGATAGCCGCCTTCGGTCTGGCGGCGGTACAGCTTGAAGATGGTAATGACATTCGAGGCGTAGAGCCAATCCTCGAACGGGAACCAATTGACGCCGACGATGGGCACGCCGAAGGCCTGGGCGACGGCAATGGGTCCAGAAGGGACGCCGACGAAAAACCGGTTCTGGGCGAGCAGGAATACGTCGATCCAATCCGCCCGCCAGTCGGAGACCGCGTAGTCGATGACGCCGTCCATTTCCGGCAACGGCGGCATCGAGGCGTCGCCGAGCCGGACGACCCATCCGCCCCGGTCGCGAACGGCTTTCATGGCCGGAACGTAATCTTCGATGTCGCTGTTCCGGTAATGGGTCAGGCCCGATAAGACTTCCGTGCGAAAACCGCCGGACCTGGCGTGAAAACTGACGAACCAGGCGTCTTCCGGCATGCCGTGGCAGTGCAGCAGGGTCCGCCCCTTGTCCTTGTACTTGTCTGGCATTTTGATGAGCGGGCCGCGCCCACTTTCCTCCCATTGCCGTTGAACGGGAACGAAAAAGTGGTTCATGTCCAGGCCTCGCCCCGCCCCATCGACATAAAAGTCCAGGTAGTGCCGGCCCCGGTAACCGGCGAGCCAGGCGTTGCGCTCTTCGGAGTCGGTGGGAAACTCGATGACGCCCGACAGGCTCTCCTTCACGCATTCGTAGAGGCATCCGTTCACGACCTCGTTTTCGAGGACCGGAAGCAATGCCCTGACGTCGGGGACAAGGCCGAGGACCCTGGCCTTGGCGTAAAGATCGAGCTTCACGGCCAACTCCCCGAAGTGGGATCGCAGGATGTTGGCCGGCTCGAGAACCTGGCAAATGGGCCGGCCCGATGACAGCGATTCTTGCTTCGCGGAGTCATAAAGGTAGGTAACGATCCTGTTCACCACGTTCGTCGCCATGTCGACCTGCCCGGTCTTGAAACTGGTGCCGGCAAGGTGCACGACGTGTTCCAGTTTGGTGGCGTAAGAGGAATAGAGGACCGTCAATGGCCTGAAGGCGTCGGCAAATTCACCCTGGTGAATGAGGGCCTCGGACAGCACTTCCAGCATCCGCTGATGGTCGCCATCATCGGTCCGATTGTGCGCCAGCGCCCGCGTCAGGAAATCCTTGGATTGCAGGTAGGTATCCGGTTTGGAGCTAAGGAACCAAGCGATCGCCTTGTTGGCTTCATAGTCGTTCTGGTCGACTTCCAGCCGTTGAACATGAGGCACCAGTTCAAGGGGGATATCGATCGCTGCCATTGATCGCTCGACCAACCAGGGAATAGGGTGACGTGTGACGTGCAAAGCCAACGGAAATAAAAATAACCAAGGGCGATGTAACGGACAAACTGAAACGGGCAAGGGTGATTGGAAAAACCGCCAAGGTGGATCTGGTGCGACAAGCGAGGGCGGGAAAAGGATAGCCGCCTCTCAGCCCGCGCCTTAAGACGGTGCAACGGCCATAACCAAGGCGAAACACCCACGACCGATCTCGATTGGCATACCGAGCGGAGTGACCTCACGGACCTGACGGTGCTCGACCGCGACCCGGGCGCCGGCGAGATCGACCTGGCCCAAGTCCGCGCCTATCGGCTGGGCCGCGTCCGGGCCGAGATGGCGGCGCGCGGTATTGCCGCCTGTTTGCTCAGCGATGCGGTCAACATCCGCTACGCCACCGGGACGCGCAACATGCAGGTGTTCACGGCCCGCAACCAGCCGTCGCGCTATCTTCTGCTCACGGACAGCCAGGCCATTCTCTACGAGTTCACCGGCTGTATGCATCTGGCCGACGGTATCGAGACGATCACCGAGGTGCGCCCGGCCATCACCGCGAGCTTCGTCGCCGCCGGTGCCGGAATCGGCGATCGCGAGCGCCTGTGGGCGCGGGCGACGGCGGCCGATATCCGCGCGCTCGTCGGCGACGGTGCCAAGGTCGGCATCGAACGGCTCAATGCCGGTGCCGCCCTGGCGCTCTCAGCCGAGGGGTTCCAGCTGGTCGATGCCCAGGAACCGGTGGAGCGGGCGCGCGCCATCAAGTCGGCGGAGGAGATGAAATGCGTCAGGGCCTCGCTCCGCGCCACGGAAATGGCTGTCGGGCAGCTCCGCGAGAAGATCCGGCCGGGGCTAACGGAGAACCAGCTGTGGTCGGTGATGCACCAGGCGGTGATCGCCCAGAACGGCGATTATTGCGAAACGCGGCTGCTGAATAGCGGGGAGCGGACCAACCCCTGGTTCCAGGAATGCGGACCGCGCGTCATCGAAGCCAACGAATTGATCGCGCTGGATACGGACGTGGTCGGGTGCTTCGGCTACTATTCCGACTTCTCGCGCACCTTCCATGCGGGCCCCGACAAGCCGTCCGACCGCCAGCGCGATCTCTACAAGACGGCCCATGAACAGGTGCACCATAACTTAGGACTGATGAAGCCGGGCCTCAGTTTTGGCGACTACGCGGAAAAGGCCTGGGACATCCCCGAGCGCTTCTTCGCCAACCGCTACTATCTCTCGGCCCACGGCGTCGGCATGACCGGCGAATACCCCTACCTCTACCACCGGGCCGACTTTCCGGAAGCCGGTTACGACGGGGTTCTCGAGCCGGGCATGACCATCTGCGTCGAGAGTTATATCGGCGAGGATGGCGGCAATGAAGGGGTCAAGCTCGAGCAGCAGGTGCTGATCACCGAGACCGGGTCGGAACTGCTGTCACTGTTCCCCTTCGAAGACGACCTGCTCGCCTAGAGCCTTAGTCGTCGGCTGGGATCACCGCCTCGACGTCGATCTCCATGAGCATTTCCGGCTTGGCCAGGCCGGCGACGATGAGCCCGGTCTGGCACGGATAGACACCCTTGAGCCAGCGCCCGACGACGCCGTAGACGGCTTCCCGGTGTTCGCGCCCGGTCAGGTAGATGGTCGTCTTGACGATATGGGAGAGGTCGGAGCCGGCTTCTTCCAGGAGCACCTGGACGCAATGCATGGCGTTCTCGGCCTGCGCCGCGGCGTCGCCTTCGCCGACGAAGTTGCCGTCGAAATCGAGTCCGGTCTGGCCGCGGAGCCAGATGCGGTTGCCGGCGCGGACGGCCATGGCCAGGTCGTTGTCGAGGGCCTGTCCCGTATAAATGTCCTTGGTGTTGTATTTGCGGAACCTTTGATGGGCCATCTTAGCCTCCCGTGTTCGAATTTCACCGACATCCCAGGGAAGCCGTTTGCTGGGTCCTTGTCCATGGTTTCCCAGAGAATTCCAAAGGGAACCGCCGGTGTCTCCGGTTCCGTCTATATTCCGCCGACGGCCGTGACCCACCTCAATGCGCGCTGGAAGGTTTTCCGCTAAGCTGTTGAAACGATAGGAAAGCAAATTTCGACGACGGTCGAGAAGTCCGGGCTGGCCACGGTTCGGATTTCCGGGCGCGGGTTGGTGTGTCCGCGTCCCCAAAAGAGTGCTCACCACCCGCCCGTATTGACGAACCCGATGCCGCCTCCGCTGCGATCGACGGCCGCCGTCCGAATATGGAGGTGGAGCATGAAACCGATACCGACACCCATCAACTGGGTTCTGGCCGGGCTGCTCGGCGCCGCCGTCGCCCTGACCGCGCTCACCGGGCTCGGTGCCGACACCGCCACGGCCTGGCGGGACTACCGGGATGGCCACTATACGAAAGCCCATGCGGTGCTGACGCAGCTGGCCGAGGCCGGCGACGTGACGGCCGCCAATGCCCTGGGCGTGCTGTATGCCGACGGGCTCGCCGTCAAACGTGACTACCGCAAAGCCGCCAGCTGGTACGAACGGGCCGCCCGTCAGGGCCACGGTGAAGCCCTGTTCAATCTGGGCTTCCTCTACTACCGGGGCGCCGACGGCCTGCCCACCGATTGGCAGAAGGCGGCCCTGTGGTTGACCCGCGCCGCCGATACCGGGCATGCCTACGCCGCCGCCCTGGTCGGGCCGCTCTATGGCCAGGGAAAAGGCGTCGCGCCCAATCCCAGCAAGGCGAAAACATACTGCCTGCAAGGGGCCGAAGCCGGCATCGCCAGCGCCCAGTACGATGTGGCCATGATGATGGCCGCCGAACGCAGCACCGAAAGCCTGATCGGCGCCTACACCTGGTTCGCCGTCGCCGCCGACAGGGGTTATCCGGGTGCGGCTTTGAACCGGGCCATCGTCGGCCGAAGCCTAAGCGACGACGAGATCGCCGGGGCCGAGAAGGCGGTGGAAAGCTGGGTGCCGAAAGGCTGACCGATAGGGTCTTGATTTGAACGACCGACCGGGTTCACATGGCGCTCGGAGGCGCCGGTGAAAGCGGTTCGGAATGCAATTTACGCTGTTCTCCTGATCGCATTTGCAGTGGGAGAGGCGCCCGCTGCCGAGCTCGGCAAGTTTGGCGACTGCTCAGAACGATCCGTTGATCCGGGTCCCCTAACGTTCCCACGATGCGGAGACGAACAAACGGCGGCGTGTTTTTTCGAGCACGGTCTGGCCGCGTCTCGAGGCGTCCGGTGGTGCCGTCAGCAGACTCTCGTCGGCGCCGACCTCGCCGGCTTGGCCTGGCTTCTGGGCAACAAGGTGAAGGCGAAACGGCTCGCCGATCATGTCGTCAACAAAGTCTACGCGATATCGAATGGGCAAACCCGTGTAATGGCCATGTACCAAACTGCCGTCCGATTCGGCTTTTATGGTATGGGAACTTATGCTCAAGATATGGTCCTGCGCCTCCCGCCTCTAATGGAGGCGAGCGCCTTAGCCGCCTTGGCGCAACGACGGTCTTACCAATGTGATCAGCGAGCATTGGAACCCCTTCTCGCCCACATCGAGGCAATCTTGAGGAACAACGGATCAACCCACAAGAACCGTCTGTGGGCGCACGTTTCGGTGACCTTCCCATATTTTTTTATGGGCCGGGTCGACGACGCGGTCCGCCATGCGCAGGCGGCCCGGAGTCTTTTTGAGAGGCTGTCCCCCTCAGTTCAAGAATCCAAACGCTGGGCCCTCGTTGTCGCATTGGCAGGCGCCGGGTTGGTTTCGGAAGCGGAGCGCGAGGTCGTTCGGATTGACGATCCCGCCGATAAGGCAGAGGTCCACGCATACATCGCCGATATTTTCGCTTTTTACAACGAGAGAAAAGCCGCCCTTAGGGCCATTTCGTCAGCCGAGCTTTTTTCGGGCCAGACCGATAATAAGGACGTATCCCTTAATGGTTTGGGAGCGTTACACGCGGCCCGATTGAGGCTCGGGATCTTACCGGATTTGGATCGGATCGATGATCCCTACGTGCGGACCAGCATCTATGTACGGCTCGGCCGCGTCCTGTTGGACATGCAAAACAACGTCGGCCCCGGCCGCTGCCGCTAGCGAACCGTCCCCCTGCTTTAATGCCCGTTGCCGCCGTTGCCGTTGCCGTTGCCGTTGCCGTTGTCCGGATGGTCGCCGTTGCCGTTGTCCGGATGGTCGCCGTGGTCGTCGCCGTGGTCGTCGTAGCCGTGGTCGTCGTGGCCGCTGTCGCTGAGGCCGTGGTCGTCGGCGTAGAGCGCGCCGCCCTCGCCGCCGACACCGCCGCCGCCGGCCCGCGCCCCCGGGCTGCGGCCGCCGCCGGCGCCGCCGTAACCGACCTTCTGGGCCGGCAGCGACACCTCATGGGGCACGGACGCGGGTGCCGGGGCCGGGGCGCTGACCGTGGTCGTCCCGTCGCTGGCCACCGCGATCACCGCATCGCTGCCGCGGATGCCGATGATCGCCGTCGGCGTCTTGATCTGCATGGCGGCATAGCGGGCCTTGCCGGAGACGAAGTGCATGATGCCGACGCCCATGGACAGGATCGCCGAGCCTTCGTTGGCCCTGGGGTCGTAGACGAAGGTGTCGATGACCAGGTCGGAATCGGGCCCGAGGGTCAGGGTCGTCTCGTCGAGGAACTCGACCAGCATGCCGGCGCCCGAGCCGGTTTCCAGGCGTTCGTCCTGGACCACCGGAAAGCGCAGGTATTTGCGTTCGCGCTCGGCGCCGGGCGGCGTGCCGTAGGCGCTCGCCTTGATCCGTTTGACGAGCCCGATGAGATCGGCCGTGGCTGGAGGCGCCGCCGCGGTCACGATGAAGGCGGATAGAATGGCCAGGGCGATGGCCCTGGGGACGCTTGAGAGCTTATGTTTCATGGAAACGGGACTCCCCTAAAGCGCTAATTACGAATGGAAGAATTCACCCGATAATGTTGCCATAAAACATAGGGTTATTATATGGAATTGCCCGCCCAAAGCCCGTTTCCGAGGTGATCACCGCCGTCGGAAGGGAGGGAAGCGTACCCCCGGCTTCCGACCCGGTTTTTCCTCATGGGAGAAAAACCATGGCTTTTATCAAGACCGGTCTTTCCTGCGTCACCAGTTTTCTCCTATTGGGCCTGCTGACCGCCTGCGGCCCGATACCCGGAGAGGCACCGCTCAAACTCAGTTTCGAAAGCTCCCATTCGGGAGATTGGGATCAATCGATCCGCGGTTCGACGGAGGCGCTGGCCCAGGCGAAAGACGATACCATCGTCTTCCTGTCGTTGAGCAGCCGCTGCGAATTCCTCATCTGGAAGGGCGATCTCGACCGCGCGCTCGAGGATTGCAACGCATCGATCCGCTCGAAACCGGGCCACTACGGGCACCCATACGCCAACCGGGCACGCATTTTCGCGACCCAGGGCAACGATGCCTGGGCGCTCGAGGAGTTCGACATCGCCATCGATCTCGGCGGGTCCCGGTATAGTCCGGTGACCAACAACCCGCGTGTCGTCGGCCTCGGCGGCAAGGCCCGCATCCTGGCGACAAGCTCCGACGAGGCGTTGCGCGATGGCGAGCGTGCGCTCAAGTTCGCCAAACGCGCCGTGTTCCTGGAAAGCGGCGTCGAGCAACCGGCCTACAAGGTGCTGCACCGCGACACCGTGGCCGCGGCCTATGCCGAGACCGGCCAATTCGCCAAGGCCGTCGAAACGCAAGAGCAGACCATCGCCTGGACCGAAAAGAACGGTTGGGCTGGCATTCGGTTCGGCGACCGGACGCTCCGTCAATTCCTTGACGCCAATCTGCAGCATCTGCGTTCGGAAAAACCGATCCGCGGCGGCGTTTTTTAGCCGATCCCGCCTGACGCATTTTAAACCGCCCGATCCAGGGGCCATTGACCCCGCCTCATGCTAAGATCGGCCGTGAACGCTCCGGTGCGGCCGCGCCGCGACGGCGCTTCGCCCCGACTGGGAAGGAGGAGACGATCCATGCGGGTTCTTCCGTTCATCGCGATTCTGTTTTCCGTTGGCCTGGCGGCGACGCCGCAGGCATTCGAATTCGACATGCGCGCGCTCACCTGCGACGACGTCAACACGACCCGCCAGGCCGAGACGGTGGCCACCTGGCTCGACGGGTACCTGGCCGCGGCAAGCGGCGACACGCGCACCAGCGATGCTTGGATCGAGGCGCTCTACGCCTATGTCGAGGCCGAATGCCGCCGCAACCCGAAAGCGACGATCTTCTCCATCGTCGGGGCCAAACGGCGCTAGTCGTCTCCGTCTGCGCACGATCCGCAGCCTTCGGGCCCGCCCGGGTTCCGGAAACAAAGGGAAACGATGTGAAACTTGGCCGCGTATTTCCGCGCAGGTAAAGTGAATTATATTATGCTTGACCAAAGAGGCGGCTCCGAGGTCGGTGCCGCCCGAGAGGGATAGCGCCCGGAACGGAGACACTGACGTGCCGTTCAAGGCGGGAGGAGCCAGTCATGATTGCAAAAAGGGGAGCCTCGTTCATTGCGGCTTTTTTCCTTCTCGTTTCGGCAACGCTCACCCTCGCCGAAGACGAAACCCACATCGACGGTTCGGGCATCGCCTTAAACGGCTTCGACCCGGTTGCCTATTTCGAGAGCGGTAAACCGGTCCGAGGACGGTCGGACCATGCGTCGAGAATCGAGGGAATCACCTACTTTTTCGCCTCACGCGAGAACCAGATCGCTTTCGAAAGAGAACCGGATCGGTATCGCCCGGCTTACGGCGGATGGTGTTCCTACGGAATTAGGGTCGGCAAGAAATACGCCACTGATCCCGCCGCCTGGACGATTGTCGACGGGCGTCTTTTCCTGCACCTCAATCTCGGTACCAAGAAAGTCTGGTCCATCGACCGCGATAAGAACATCGAAGTCGCCGATCGTCTGTGGCCGCAGATCAAGACCATCAGCAAAGAGACCCTCGGAGACTGAACGAACCCATGTCGACGTAGTCTCAGGACAGGAAGGCCAGGCGGTTGTTCAAGTCTCTCGGCACCCGTTTCCTGCTCGGCGTCATCCCGATTCTCGCCGTTTCCTTTACGGTCATCGTCGGCGGCTACGAGTGGCTTTCCTTTCTCGAAGCCAAGGAACAGTTGAAACGGGATTTCGAGCACCTGACCGCCAGCCAATCGATCATCCTTGGCGAGCCCATCGCCTTCAATGACAAGGGCCGGCTCGGCTTGCTGCTGGCCACCGTCATCAGCACCCGCGATGTCGCCGGCGTCGCCGTCTATGACGACGAGGGAAAAGAGCTCGATACCTTTGGTCGCCTCGAAATCCGATCGTCGGACCTGCATCGACGGGTCGGGGTCAATTTTGCCGAGGGCGACAAACTCAGGCGTGTCGGTGAGCTGTTCATCATCGTCTCGACCGATCGCTTAAACGCCGAAACGCGCCTGCGTGTGATCTACGAGATCATCCTGGTGCTGTCACTGCTCCTATTCGGCACGGTCGGCGTCCTGATCGCCCACCGGTGCATCGTCATGAAGCCGATCGGTGAGTTGCGCGACTCGATCCAACGAACGCATGGCGGCGACCTTCGACTGACGGTTGCCGGGCGCAGCGGTGATGAGATCGGGGAATTGATCACGGCCTACAACGACATGCTCTCGCGCCTTGCCGTACATGAGGAGGCTCTGAAGGCTAGCGAGGCCCGTTCCCGCGATTTCGCGGCGTCGGCGTCCGACTGGTACTGGGAGACCGACGCGGAGCATCGCTTTACCTATATGTCGGAAAACATCGAGACCATCACAGGCACGCCGCGGGAAAACTTCTACGGCGCCAAACGGGAGGATTTCTGTGGCACCGATCACGATCGCGCGGCGTGGGATGAACACCGTCGGGCCTTGGATGCACACGAGCCGTTCCGGGATTTCGAATACCGCCGGACCGTAAACGACGAACCGGGAATTTGGATCCGCACCAGCGGTGTGCCGGTGTTTGACGACACCGGCCGATTCATGGGCTATCGG
>Ga0056108_1000288_pt1 | contig 17111 bp, 18 predicted proteins | sample WorMetG1BERMUDA1_FD_83875 | JGI IMG/M metagenome (GOLD analysis project Ga0056108, IMG submission 83875) | Marine gutless worms symbiont microbial communities from Max Planck institute for Marine Microbiology, Germany - Inanidrilus... ... | reverse complement strand
CTCGCCGGCCGAATTGTCCGGCTCGTGAGGGACTTGGACGCACACTCGATCGCAGTGCTATCAGGTCGCACTGACAATTCTCCGCCTCAACGAAAATGGGCGGTAAATCGAGGTGTCCAATTGTATCCTTCACAACGAGAAAGGGTATGACAGTGCCAAAATACGACGCGTTGCCAAGGGGGAGGGCTCACAGCCAAGCATCCTAACGCGCAAAAGCAGAAGGTGAAAAAACCTATCACAGCTCTTCTTTTACTAGCTCAATGTCATCAATAATATGTTATCAATCTCAAATAAAAGAAACGCGTGTGGAAATAAATAATAAAAATATTCGGCTTTCATAGATTTTATTACGTAAGATAAATATATCATATCAAAAACGCAAAGCTTGAAATATTTGCAATATCTAATGCAATACATCAGTTCTCAAACGAAGGATAACAGAGTCAATATATGGTGTTCATTGGCCGGTTTTTGAATTTTGTCGAACGAAACACTGATAGGAATGTTTCTCCGAACTGTTTCGGAATGGATCCGTTAGATCATCACTATATTCACCCATTAAAAGCCTCTGTTTGGGCAACCAGTTTGTCCGGAAGTAGCGCCCGAAGTTGGCGACGCGCTTGCCTCTCTCGGTTAAAAGAACACAGCCGTCTTCAATGACGATCGTTCCCGACTCCAGTTGCTCGGTTAGGCGTACATCGACCAAATGATGCTCTTTCACATATTCTTGCGTGAAAACCTCCTCAAAACGCTCGTGTCGAATGCCGCCGCCGCGCTGCTGGATTTTTTCGAGGATATAGAAAGACAGCGAGCGGTCGATCACGGTGGGCACCGATATCGCCAATGCATATCCGACCGTCAGCCAGAGGACGATCAACTGAAATTTCTCAAAGCCACCCAGCCGCCGGAAAAATCTCAGTCCAAAGACTACGATACCGGCAATGGCTGCGGCGATCACGCCGTCGGCGATGGCAGCGTAGAAAACCACATCAACTTGAAAAAAATTAATGTGAATATAGTAAACAACAATTAGAATTATTAGGAAAAGTGATGTAGAAATGATCGAGTAGATTATTTTCATGGCTTGAATACCAAGAATTTGTTGCCCAAATAGCTGAGTGACACCTGAAGGGCGGTTGCCATCAGGAAGCCGGCCCGATGGTCCAGGCCATTCAAATCGGTCCATACCCAAAGCACCAGGCCGTGCAGAACTGCAATCACGCCATACAGGCCGCTGAACTTGATTGCCTGCTGAAAGATGTCGTCTGTCCTGCTCCTGAAAACGAAATAGCGATTTCCCAGGAATGAGGTCGTGATGCCAAAGATCGCGGCAACAAAATTCGCCAGGCCGGCAGATCTGAATTCCAGCAAGTTGAGGTTCGCCTCGAGCACGGCGTAATGGACCACCGTCGCCACAATGCCGTTGATGATGTAGCGCGCGATTTCGTACGCCTGCGATTTCATGCTGCTGTCTTGCGCTTGGCGGTTTCGGTGATTTTTTCCACGAAGTCGTGGTAATCGGGGGCAGTCGCAACCGCGCCGCCGCGCACAACGCCCATAAGGATCAGCGTCATCAACGCCAAAGCACCTGTCTGCAGAAGCATCAGCACCAGGATGCCCAAAGCGATGGAGAACCAACCCGGCGTAGAAAAGCCGATGAGTTTCAATATGATTGCCGTAGCAATGCCGAAAAGGGAAAGTGCGGCGATGCCGGCGCACGCGATACCAACGCGAACCAGTACGTCCTCGGCAAAGACCATCAGCCCTTTGAAACCATGCAGCGCAAGTCCGACAAAATTCATTTTCGACTGGCCTGCATAGCGTGGTTCGCGATCCAGTGGGCAAACCTCCGTGCGTAACCTGGACGCCAGGACGGCGCCGGCAACATGGATGGACAATTCCCGCATGGACACCAGGCGCCTGACCGCGGTCGCCTTCAGGGCCATAAAGTTGCCGAAGCTGATCGCATGGCCCGTCATCAGACTGAACAGGCGCTTGTAGACAGCGTAAAACGCCTTGAAGCGGAGGGTTTCCACCCGGCTTTTCCGCTGTGCGACCACCACATCCACTGTGTCGGAATCGAGCTGGGCGAGCAGCGCAGGGATTGTGGACGGTAGGTCTTCCCCGTCCGAGTCCATAACAACCACGGCTTGCTCGGCCTGGATGTGTTCGGACGCATACGCCAGGCCGATTGAAATGGCACGCTGATGGCCCATGTTACGCCTCAGCGTCAGCACGGCACCGCTGACGCCGGCTCTTTCGAGGCTATCGACGCTCAAGGGGTGCCTGACCGAGCCGTCATCGACCGCAACGACAAAGACATCTTTGCCAAACTGCGTGGCAAGTTCCTTAAACAGGCGGCTACTGGCTTCGACGTCCTCGTAGACCGGCGTGACGATGATCACGTGATGCTGATTGTCAATCATGACGCCAAGGGCCTTCTGAAACGGTCGCTGGTTTCTTCGGAACCGTCTTCGCGCTCGATCGTCGGCTCGCGATCCAGAGATCTTTTTGCTGGCATGATGTCACGTCGGCGTCGTTCGGGATCATCTCGCAGCAACAGATTCGTGATCACCTTCAATTGCCGATCCACCATGTTGGGAAGCATCTCAGACAGCCCAGGAATTATGCATAAGGGGCTACCTTTGTCTTTAGGGCCGGCGAGCTCCTTGGAATTGGCAGTCATGCGGACAAAGTCCTCAACGGCCGCTACATCCTGCACCGTCACCTTGTCAAGGCTTAGGCCGACGACCAGCCCCGTCAACCGAGTATTCCTGTGTTGGAGCACCTTCACCGCTCTTCGCTCCCTTTCCGGTCCACGTGGTTACCGCCGGCCTCTTCGAATGAGCGAGGGATCCAGCGGCTCAGACCGTCGAACTGTAGCCACGGTTTGGGTTACAACGTATGGTCGGTCGTCCGCGGATGGAGTAAGTCTGTTCCTATGAGAATATAATCCACTTCACTGCGCTCTATTCAAGCTGTGCATTTCTCGGAAACACAAAATACTTATAAGCCAGAAAGCTCGTGATCAACGGGCTTCCGACGCCGATCGTGTGGGCGATCAGCGGTGCGTGCCACTCGAAGCCGAGATAGGGAAACACAGCACGCAACAGCAGTACGCTGACCAGCCAGACCTGGACCAGGGCGAGCACATTCACGGCCGCGAACTTGGCATACATCGACCTTACCGATCCCGAACTCGGCCGAAACACCAGCCCCCGGTTCATCACGAACGCCGTGGTCGTTGCGACGGCGAAGGCCAAGACAACCGAGATCTCGTAAATCATCACCTGATTGAAGGCGGCCCGGGAAGCCAGGTTGACGAGGCCGGCCGTCACGCCGACAAACAGAAACCCCAAAAACTGACGACTGACCATGTGAACCCGCGCATATCAGCGAGAAGCGCGCCTCTCAAAACAGGGACAGGAATGCCAAAACCGTCGATCAAGCATGCCTGTCAACGGCCTATAGCGACAATTGTACAAAAGGTCACGTCCCGGCCCGTCTCTTTGCATCTGCCACGCTGAAATGGAAGACAAAGTCGTTGCTCGTTGTCCTGCCTGCCATTCACCGTAAACGGCTCCATGTATTTATCCGGATTTTCGGAAACAATCGGCGCTCTGCATGTTCGACACCGACCGGTAAAGCGACGCGATTTGCCGCGGTGCCGCCCGCGCAGAGCGGCCTCAACAGGCGCTTCAAATCTTGGCCACCATTTCCTTGGCCACTCTGACGCTCTCCGATATGCCCCGATCCTCCGGATAGTAGAAACAGGTGTCGGCCACTTGCAACCCGTCGATCGATGTCTGGATCTCCGGAATCCGGCGGCTGAAACCCGGTCCGCAGATCGGTTGCGCATGTTTCAGCCGGCCGACGTGATAGCCAATGAGATCGTCTTCCGAGATCGCGCTGTTTATGCGCTTGACATAGCCAAACGCCTCATCGGCAAAAAACGCGTCGGGCTTTACGAATTTCGGATGGGTCACCGGCATGTAATAGGGAACATAGACGACGTGATCCAGCATGCCGCGCAGATTGGAAAACTCGATCAGGCCGGGGATTTCCATCTCGTCGTCGATGACATTGACCCAGAAATGCTCGGTCACCGGTTTCTTCAGCTTCATGACAAGGCAGACGCAGCCGATATTGTCAATTGCGTCATAGGCTGCCTTTTCAGCATCCGTCAGTCCCGGAATCATCCGGCTGACAAGCGGAGTGGGCGCAGTGGAAATCACGTGATCGAACGTCTCCATTCCCTGTTGCGAGCGAATGCCCTTGACCGTGCCGCCGTCCGAAACGACCTCCATAACCGGTGTGCCGAGATGAATGGCGCCACCCTTTGCTTCGATCGCGGCGACAAGGGCGTCAACCAAGGTCTGCGATCCCCCTCCAATATGCCCTAACTGCTCCTGAAACATCGATTTTCGGGAATTGCCGACCCGCTTGATACGGGTGGCGAACCACGCCGCTGAAACGTCCTCGGCATATTCGTAGAATTTCAGATCAAGCAGCCGCTTCCACATCAGATCGAAGACGGCTTGGCCGCAGTCGCGAATGACCCATTCCTTGACCGTCAAATCCTCCAAATCGTCGAAATCCGCCTTTTTCGTCTGGCGAAACGCCGACCATCCGTAGAGAAACTTCTGCCACATGGATAGCAACGGAAATTTCAACAGCGAAAACGGATCGCCCCAGGGATAGAGCGTTCCATTGATGTAATAGCCCATCGAGGTGTCGACCCAGACCATTTTGTCGCCGATGCCAAGTTCGCTCATGAGGTCGAACGTCGCCTGATCCGGCTTGCAGACGAAATGATAGAAACGCTCGATAGACAGGCCGTCGAAGTCGAAATGGGCCGCCATGCCGCCGGCAACGCGATCCGCCTCATAGACCGTGACATCGTGTCCATCGCTGAGGGCGTGATAGGCCGCGGCCAGCCCCATGGCCCCCGCACCGACTATGCCGACTTTTGCCATGGCTTAAAACTCCAACTGGATGTTCGAATAGACCGGATGCCTGAAAGTCTCATCAAGGCCCATCCGCGTCGGGGTCGGCTGTACTCCGAAGATGCCCGGCCAATCGATGATGTCGAACTCTTCGGGGATCACCAGCGCCTCCAATTGTTTGGTCGTAAACGGCGGGTCTCGGTCGAAAAGCCCGTAGGCCCTCAGCAAAAACCAGAAAAGCCGATAGGGGATCGGCACGACAACAGCTCTCGCCGAACAGGCATCTTTCAGCGCTTTGATCAAATCGACGTAGAAGATCTTTTCGAGCCCGGAAATGTCGTAGATTTCGCCGGTGTGCGGTGTATCCAGACACGAGACGATGACATTGCAGAAGTCGCCCACATAGAGCGGCTGCCGGATGTACTTCCCGTCGCCGGGGATTGGAAACACCGGCGATCTCCGCATGAAATGCGAAAGCCAGCCCATATGTTTGCGATCGAACCAGCCATACATCAAGGTTGGACGGAGCACGCAAACCGGCACACCGCTCGCCAGCACCAGCTCCTCCTGGGCTCCCTTTGAGCGCGTATAAAAATCATCGGCCTGCGAGTTCACCACCGACGAGCTTATATGCACGATATAGGGAACCGAATGTTCCCTGATGGCGTCCAGCACCCGCTCGGTGGCCGTCACATTGTTGGCGATGAAGGGTTCCTCGGTAAGGGCGCCGATTTGCGCATGGTTGAGCACGACGCAATCGGCACTTTCAAAGTGCGCCTGCCAGTCGCCTGCCCTGGCCAGATCCGCTTCGACGAGCGGCACTTCGGGATGGATGCTGCGAAACACACCGCAATTATTCGGATGTTTGTCGATCCCAACCAGTTCCAGATCGGGTCTTTCCTTTAGCCGCGTGACCAGATTCTGGCCGACGAGGCCAGCGGCGCCGGTGATAACGACTTTGCGCTTTTTGTCGGGATCGGTGGGCATTCCTAAAGCCTCGTCCTGTGAAATACAGCTCGCGGCAGGAAACGGATGATGGACATGATCCAAAACCAGAACCAAGGCGCATAGACGGTCGATTTTCTTTTCCGGGCCGCCCTGTACATGATCGAAGCAACCCGTTCCGGCGATGCCCAAAGGATGCCCTTGGGCTGAATATGCGCGGTCATGGGCGTGTCGACGAAGCCCGGTTTGACCAGCGTGATAGAAAGGCTGCTGTCCCGGGCCAGGCGATGTTGCGCGCCAGCGATAAAGGTCTCGAGCCCGGCTTTCGCCGCCCCATAGGCATAGTTGGACATACGACCGCGATCGCCGGCGACAGAGCCAAGAACCACGATCCGGCCGCCGTTCTGATCGCTCATCCTGTTGGTCAGACCCTGGACCCATACAGCCGCGCTGGTGAAATTGACGGAAAAGACGTTCGACAGCTGATTGATATCCGCTTCGACCGTGGTTTGATCCGGCAAGGAGCCATAGGCAATCAGCGCTTCGTCAATCCTGCCCAGCCGCTGTTCTGCTTCTTCAACGAGTCCGGTGATCCGTGTCGTATCCGTCAGATCGGCGATCAGCACGGCGCAATCCGCCGCCCCGCGCGCCGAAAGATCGTCCGCATTCTGTTGCAGCCGCTGCGCATCGCGGCCCACAAGCAGAATACGAAGCGGCCGGTCGGATTCTGTCAGTGCCTTGCGCGCATAGGCAAGCGCAATTGCCGACGTTCCGCCGAGGACAAGCAGACCTTGCGGCGGCGGCGATGTATCATCCAATTGCGTCATAGGTCCTCGTCATCTGAGGTTACGCGTTGCCAGAAGCCCGATGTCAAAGCCGGATCGCGTGCCTCCTCCAGTTGCCGCCATTGCGGATAGCCGGTTTGGAAGGTTTTTGCACGCATGTGACCGTCCTTGGCCGCGTATATCCGACCGCCATGGGCGAGCACAAGGCTGTCGAGTTGCTGCAGCAACGCGTGGGTCTTCGCGCCCCGATTGGGAAAGTCCAGAGCCAGGCTCGTCCCCTCCAGACAAAAGGACATCCGGCCCGGCGATGTCTCCGGACCATGCGCCTTCAGCACCGCCAGGAACGATCCCTGTCCGGCGCGGCCGATCGCTTCGAGCAGGGCTCTGACGCCTGCTGGAGCGGCGTCCTTGGGAATAATTGATTGATGCTGAAAAAAGCCCTTCACGCCATAAAGCCTGTTCCAGTTGGCGATACCGTCGAGCGGATAGAAAAAGGGGTCGTAAGGCTGCTTGCCTTTCAGTCGCGCCGCGGGTCGATGCCGATACAGCGTATTGAAGGCACTTATGGTCGTTTTGTTGAGCACAAAGGCCGGCATGTCGACGGGCAGGTTCCATCGCGCCGTGGAAGCATGTACGGTCAATGTCGCCGGTTCGCTATCATGCCGTCCGCGGGTAAACAGGCCTCGGCCCAGCGCCCTTCCGCGGGCGAAACAGTCCAACCAGGCAACTGTGAACGGCCAAGCGGTACTATCCGCCGACAACTCAAAAAAAGCGTCCAGATTGGAAAATGGCAATGTCTCCACCAGCATCATCGGGCTGGTGATCGGAACGAGTTGTATCTCGACCCAATCGATAAAGCCCGTCAGTCCCAATCCGCCGATCGTCAGCTCAAACAAGTCGCTGTTTTCCCGAGGACTGAGCACAAGGGATTCGCCGTTGCTGCGCACCAGACCCAATTTGCGGATATGGGCTCCGAAACTGCCGACCTGGTGATGGTTTTTCCCATGCACGTCATTGGCAACGGCGCCGCCGAGGCTGACGAACTTTGTGCCCGGGGTCACCGGAAGGAACCATCCGCGCGGCACCGTCAGCCGCAGCAGTTTATCGAGGCTGAGTCCGGCTTCGGCGCGCAGGACGCCGCTCTCCCAATCGGCCGATATCAACCGGTCCAGGTGCCGCGTTCGAATGATCCTGCCGTGATCATTGAGTGCCACATCTCCATAGGATCGCCCCATGCCGTGCAGGGTTGCGGCGCCCGGAGCGCCGCCGTCGCCAAACCGGACGTCTGACCTGAAGGCCGGTTCCGATAGTTGGTTTTGATATCGAAAGACACGGCCCCAACTAAGAACGGTCATATCAGCTGTTCCACCAGCATCGTGAGACCGATGACGGACAGAACCGCAAGGCTTGCCTTGTCCTTGAGTGCAAAGACGATCGGGTCATCATGGACTTCGCCCCGATTGACCAGAAGCCAAAACTGGCCGGTCCAACCCATCAATAGAAAGCCGACGAGGAATGCGCTGACATCGTGATCGATGATCGAGCTTCTCGACAGCAAAGCGTAGATCAGCACGATGATCGTTGAGCAAACACCACCAGCAATGCCCAAAGCCAGAACGACGGGCTTGTCGACGATCCGGTATCCGCGACCGGCCAAACGACCTTCGCTCACTGCGTTTGATGGCGCGGCTGGTGTCCGTGTTTCGTTGCGGCGGAGTTCGATGCACCGCTTGCCCAAAGCCAAGCTGAAAAAGAAAAACGCAATCGCGGCAAAAAAACCAAGGTGCGACCGGAACGGTGATGATGACCGCACCAGCGAGAACACGCCAGCAGAAAAGAAAACTCAGCACGATTGTATCGAGAATTGCGATCTTCTTGAAGACGAGTGAGTAAGACGTTGAAATCAGGCCGTAGCCTAAAATGGTAAGTGCAAACATCGGTCCGATCATCAGACCGATTGCCATGCCGGTTGCCGCAAGGGCAAACATCCCAATCAGACCGGTTTTGATATCGAGCGCGCCACGAGCAAACACACGGTGCTTCTTGGTTGGATGCTTTCGGTCGTCCTGTATATCGAGCAAGTCGTTCAGAATATAGGTCGCGCTTGCCACAAGCCCGAACGCTACAAAGCCGGCGAGAAGGGTAATGATCCATTCCGGTTTGAAGTGGAGGATGTTAAGGCCAGGCACAGCGAAGATCAGGATGTTTTTCACCCATTGATGAAAACGCATGGCCTTAAACAGCGATTGATGGCGTGGCGGCTTGGTCGAAAGCACATTGAGCGCGATGCCGTTGTCCCGTGCTCTTTTAACTGTCTTGGAACTGACATTGGTGGCATAGGCGCTCGTTGCGGCCTGCCAAACCGGCAAATCCGCCGCGCTGTCGCCCACATAGGCAAAGCCCCCAGGATAGCGGTCTTGCAGATAGGATGCCTTGGCGTGTCCGACCAGATTGCTCTCGTGCTCGGTGCCCTGCGACCAGTGGAACCTGCCCAAATGCTCCGCCACCTGGGCCACGAGATCGTTGGCGGCCCCTGATACAAGGGCGCGGGTTTTCGCCGAATGGAAGATGTCGGAGCCAATCAGGCGATTGTTGTAAGGCAGCGTCGAGACATCAAATTCAGCGCCAACCGATCTCGACAATTGCGTCTTCAGGTGCGCCTTGCCGTGGAAATACCAGATAACCAGATTGATCCACTCATTCACTGGTCGGTGTTTCACGAACAGCAGGCAGAGCTCATAAGTCGTATCCGCCAGGCTGACGGTGCCGTCCAGATCACATAGAAGTGGATGTGTTTCCTTTTCAGCAGCCGAACCGGTCATCAACCGTTACCCTTAGCCTCAAATGCCGCGCTCTGTGCAATCGGACAATCGTCAACGGCGTCTTTGAACCGATCGGCGCCTTTTTGTAAAGTCCGTTTCGTTCAGGCTGCCGGCGATCGCTGTCGACGGTCGAAAACATGTTTTCAGGCCGGATCATGAAAGGTGCGGTATGCTACAAAGGCGGCTGATCGGTTTCGGTTTGGCAAAACACGGCGAGCCCCTGCGTCGGACCGTCCATATCTCCGTTACAGCAGCCTTACTTGTCCCGCCCCTCTCTCCCCCGCGCCTCGATCACCTTGGCGATCAGCACGAACTTGTAGAACAGCTCGAAACCGGACCAGATCAGGCCCGGGGTGCCGTCGCGGTAACCGCGCTTGAGGACATAGGCCTTGACGAAGGCCGCGAGCGGCGAAAAGAACAGTTTGGCGTAGATCCATCGGGATGTCATGCCCGGCGCGCGTTCGGCCACCTCGCGGTCGGTATAGCTGTTGAGTGTGTCGACGGACTCGCGCAATCCGGTGTTCGGCCGGTGGTCTAGCGGCGCGTCGAGACGCACGGCGTCCGCTTCGGGCACGTCCAGCCTCTCGTGCACCGAGCGGATGAAACGATAGCCCTTGTTCCGGAAAAGCCGGCGTTGATAGTCGGGATAGGTGCATCGCAGCCACCGGCCCATCAGGTAGTTGCGGCGGGGGATGTCGTAGACATCGACGCCCTCCCGATGGAACAACGCGCCGTCGACCAATACGGCCGCGAGCTCCTCAGACAGCATTTCATCGGCGTCGATCATCAGAATCCAGCGGCCCCGCGACTGCTCGATCGCGAAATTGCGCTGTTTGGCGAAGTCCTCGAAGACATTCTGCGCGACCCGGGTCCCGGGCGTGGCTTGCGCCAGCGCGCAGGTGCCGTCGGTGCTGAAGGAGTCGACCACCAGGATCTCCTTGTCGACCGGCAACGAAGCCAGCTGCGGCAGGAGTCGCGTCAGATTCCGCTCTTCGTTGCGGGTCAGAACGCAGAGCGTGAGCTCCGGTCCGGACGCCGGTTCCGCGATTGACGACGCGGTATCGTCAAGCGAGTTCGTGTCGGTGCGTTCCATCATATCCGTCTCAATGTGCCCTTCAGCGGTTGCGCGCGGCGCCGCCGGTGGCCGTTCACTCGAAATCCAGCGTGCCCCGCATCGCAACGCCCCCCGCGGCCTTTGTCACGCGCAGCGCGACGCCCGCATCGTCCTGCTCGCCCTCGGTCCAGAACGCCTCATCTTCGAACACCGGCTGCTCGGCGCGGAAGGTGAAGCGGCCGGGCGGGCGTCCGTGGCCGCGCTTCACGCCATGGTCGAACATCAGCGAGGCCAGAAGCGGGCCGTGCACGATCAGGCCCGGATAGCCCTCCGCCTCCACCGCGAAGGGCACGTCGTAATGGATACGGTGGGCGTTGAAGGTCAGCGCCGAATACCGGAAGAGCTGGGTCCGGCCGATGCGGTAAACGCGCGCCGAACCGGGCGGCATGGCCGGGCTGTCGGTCTGGGCCGCGCCGCCGGCAGGCGATCCGGCCGACGCGTCGCGGTAGACGATGGTCTGGACCTCGTCGATCGCCGCACGACCGTCCTGCGTGACGCGATGGCGGACGGTGACGAAACACAGCGGCCCGCTGCGGCCGCGCTTAAAGGCGACATCCTCGATCGCGCTCGTCCGCTCCGCCGGACGCCCGAGCACCAGCGGCGCGGCGAACCGGAGATCGCTGGCCGCCCACATGCGGCGCGGATAGCGCACCGGCGGCAGGAACAGGCCAAGCCGCTCATGGCCGTCCGGGCCGAGATCCGACTGCCGCACCGGTTCGCTGAAATAAAGCCAATGCCACAAGGGAGGCAGCGCGTCGCCCTCTTTCAGGGACGGCGCCCGGTCGAGCGTGAGCTCCATCAGCCGTGCCCGCTCGGCAGCGAGGCGGTCGCGCAGCGTGCGCGTGCGGCTGATACAGTCGCGGCAGCGGCGCTGCCAGTCTTCGAGCGGCGTGTCTATGGCGCGTCTCCCAGGAACTCGCGGGTGACCGCCTCGGTGTCGGCGCCGCGCGCCGGCGTGGCGGTTTCGGTCGTACCGTCGTCGCCCGACCAGCGCACCGGATGGGCCGGCAGGTCGAGACGATTGCCCTCGGCGGTGGCGGCGCCGGTTGTTCGGAAAGCCGGGTGATGCACCAGGTCGTCGGGGCCGTTCAGCATGCCATAGGCGATTCCCGCCGCCGTCAGGCGGTCGGTGAGTGCATTGGACGTCAGCGCCCCGGTGTGGCGGGCAATCGCGGCGTCCAGCGCGTCGCGATGGGCAACACGCTCGACATTCGAGGTGAAATCCGGCCGTTCGGCGAGCTCAGGATCGGCGAAGGCATCGCGGCACAATCGCTGCCATTCGCGCTCGTTCTGGACGGCGATTAACACCAGCCTGCCGTCGGCGCAGGGAAACGCGCCATAGGGCGCGATCGAGGGATGTTTGAGCCCGACGGGCCGTGGCGCGCCGGCGCCATAACGGGCATGTAGATAGGGCACGGCCATGAAGTCGGCGGCGACATCGAACAACGACACACCGATATGGGCGCCGTGGCCGGTATGGCCACGTGCGATCAACGCCTCCAAGACGCCGCTATAGGCGGTCAGCCCGGCACTGATGTCGCAGATCGAAACACCGATGCGGCCGGGGGCGTCCGGGCTGCCGGACACGGCGATCAGCCCGGCCTCGGCCTGCACCAGCAGATCGTAGGCCGGACGCCGGGCTTGCGGCCCGTCGCTGCCGAAGCCGGATATGGCGCAGGTGATCAGCCCCGGGTTCCGCGCCATCAGCGCGTCGCGGCCGAAACCGGCGCGCTCCAGTGCCCCGGGGCTCAGATTCTCGACCAGAACATCGGCCTTGGCCAGCAGCGCGCGCAACAGCCGGGCGCCATGCGCGGTCTTGAAATCGAGCGTCACCGATTCCTTGCCCTGATTGAGCCAGGTGAAATAGGCGCTCTCGCCGCGCGCGGCGGTGTCGTAAAGCCGGGCGAAATCGCCCTCCGGCCGCTCGATCTTAATGACCCGCGCGCCGGCCTGCGCCAGCCGCTCGGTGCAAAGCGGCGCCGCCACGGCCTGTTCGACGGCAATCACCAGACATCCTTCAAGCGGTCGCATCGGTCGATCGCCCTTAGAAGCTGCGCGGCATGTCCAGGACATGCTCGCTCAGATAGGACAGGATCAGATTGGTCGAGATCGGCGCGATCTGATAGAGCCGCGTTTCGCGCAGCTTGCGCTCGATATGGTAGGCGCGGCTGAAGCCGAAGCCGCCATGGGTCTGCAGGCAGGTGTCGCCGGCCTTCCAGGAGGTGTCCGCGGCGAGCAGCTTGGCCATATTGGCTTCCGCGCCGCAGGGCGCGCCGGCATCGAACAGCCGCGCCGCCTTGTCGACCATCAGCGCCGCGGCTTCCGTGCGCGCATAGGTCTCGGCGATCGGGAAGGACACGCCCTGGTTCTTGCCGATCGGCCGGTCGAACACGACACGGTCCTTGGCATAGGCCACCGCCTTGTCGATGAAATAGCGCGCATCGCCGACGCATTCGGCGGCGATCAGGATGCGTTCGGCATTCATGCTGTCGAGGATCACCCGGAAACCACCATGTTCGGGGCCCAGCAGGTTCTCGGCCGGCACTTCGAAATCGTCGAAAAACAACTCGCAGGAATGGTGGTTGATCATCGCATCGATCGGCCGGATGGTCAGGCCACGCATCTCGGCGCCGCGCAGATCGACGATGAAACAGGACAGGCCGTCCGTTTTGGAGAGGCGTTCCTCCACCGACCGGGTGCGGGCCAGAAGCAGCATCAGGTCGGACTGTTGCACCCGGCTGATCCATACTTTCTGGCCGTTGACGATGTAGCGGTCGCCATCACGCCGTGCCGTCGTCTTCAGCGCGGTGGTGTCGGTGCCGGTGGTCGGCTCGGTGATGCCAAAGGACTGCAGCCGAAGCGCGCCGGACGCGATCTGCGGCAGATAGGCCTGTTTCTGTGAGTCGGTGCCGTGCCGGAGCAACGAACCCATCACATACATTTGGGCGTGGGCGGTGCCTGGATGGCCGCCGGAGCGGGAGATCTCCTCGAGTATGGCGCAGGCCTCGAAGAGTCCCAGCCCGGCGCCGCCATAGGCTTCGGGAATGAGGCAGCCCAGAAAACCGGCCTCCGTCAGCTCGGCGACGAAGGCGGTGGGATAGCCGCGCTTGTCTTCGAGGTCGCGCCAATAATCCTCGCCATAACGGGCGCAGATGGCGCGTACGGACTGGCGGATATCGTCTGTGGCAGGATCGCTGGGCATGCGCCCTTCTATAGCGAGATCGGAAAAGTGGGAACCGGTTTTCCGATGGAATCGAGCGACGAAAGACACAGCGGCAGCGAGATCGGAAAAGTGGGAACCGGTTTTCCGATGGAAACGCGCTCCCGCATGGCTCCGCCGTGCCGCTCGACAGCGCCGCAGTGCCCAATTATGGATGCTTCATGGCACGGGAAAACAAAGAGACCATCGCAAACCGCATCAGCCGGACGCTCGCCGACCGCATCATTTCGGGCGCCATTGCGCCCGGCACCCCGCTGAGGCAGGACCATGTCGCCGAGGAGTTCGGCACCAGCCATGTGCCGGTGCGCGAGGCCTTTCGGCTGCTGGAAGCCCAGGGCCTGGCGATCAGCGCACCGCGCCGCGGCTTTCGTGTCGCCGCCTTCGATCTGGCGCAAGTGCGCGAGGTGGCGGAGATGCGCGCCGCGCTGGAGGCGCTGGCGCTGCGCCATGCCGCGCCGCATCTGACCAGCGCCATTCTCGACCAGGCGGAAGCGGCGATCGAGGCCGGCGACCGGGCCGCCGACGTGCGCGCCTGGGAGGAGGCGAACCGGCGCTTCCACCGGCTGATCCTGGAACCTTGCGCCATGCCGCGGTTGCTTGCCGCGATCGACGATCTGCACGCCGTCAGCGCCCGGTTCCTGTTCGCCGGCTGGCGGGCGCAATGGGAGGCGCCGACCGACAAGGACCACCGCACGATCCTGGCGGCGCTGCGCCGCGGCGATGTCGACGAAGCGGCCTCGACGCTGGCGCGCCATGTCCGCCGTATCGGCAGGACGCCGCGGGGCGTTGCGACGGAAAACGGGCAGGACGCTTTCATGATCGTCGGTTAGCGACCCGTTCGGCGTCGTGAAGGGCCAGTGCTTTGGGGCTGGACTCGATAATAGATCGATTCTATGAATTATCTATAATTTGAATCTCAGATCAGGAGCGCCTTATGAATCAGCCCGCCACCCTCAAACCCGCCTTCAGCCCGCTGCGCCTGCGGGACCGGTCGCTCGGCTGGCAGATCGGCGCCGTGCTTCTCGGCACGGTGCTGCTCGCCGTGTCCTCCTATATCGAGGTGCCGATGAAGCCGGTGCCGATCACCATGCAGACCTTTGCCGTCACGCTGATCGGCGCGCTCTATGGCTGGCGATTGGGCGCCATCACCATCATCGCCTGGCTGGCACAGGGTGCCGCCGGCATGCCGGTGCTCGCGGGCGGCGCGTCGGGTGCCCTGCATTTCCTCGGCCCGACCGGTGGTTATCTGTTCGCTTTTCCGGTCTGCGGCGCGCTGGTCGGCTGGCTTGCTGAACGCGGCTGGAACGGCAACAATGTCCTGCTCGCCTTCCTTGCCATGCTGCTCGGCAACGCGGCGTGCCTGGTGCTGGGCGCGATCTGGCTCGGTTTCATGATCGGCGCGGAGCCGGCCATCGTGCATGGCGTGCTGCCCTTCATTCTCGGCGGCGTGTTGAAGTCGGCTTTGGGCGCGGCGACACTGGCCGTGATCGCCCGCGGCGGCGGCAAATGGCACCGCTCATAGGCGCGAATGCGGGCGCGGTTTTGCTGTGACGGTTCGGCTCCGCGCCCATCATCTGCTGTGCCTGCTGGCCTATGCGGGCAAGGGTTACAGCCCGGCCTTCACGGCCAATTACGATCGCCTCGCCGCGCGCATCGCCGCCGGCGAGGCGGTCGAGATCGTTTCCGGCCCGGACGATATCTGCGCGCCGCTGTTGGACGGCGACGCACCGCACTGCCGGCTTGACCGGGTCATGCGGCGCGACCGGCTTGCCGCGGAAGCGGTTGCCGGGCTCCTGTCCCGGTCGATCGCCCCGGGCACCGTATTGGATTTTGATGCCCACACCATTGCAAGTCTACGGGTCGCTTTCGCGAACGGGACGGCGCGTGCCGCATGCGCGGGCTGCGAATGGTTCGATCTGTGTACCGTGATCGCGTCGAACGGTTATCGCGACACCCGAATCGGCAGCAAAACAGCATCTACAACAGCGCCGTCCCCACGCTCGCGCCACCGCAGACATAAAGCGTCTGGCCGGTGACGAAGCCGCTGTTCGGATCGGCGAAGAACATGAACGCATGGGCGACGTCGTCGACCGTGCCGAGACGCCCGACCGGGATGCGCCCGGCCAAATCCGCCTCCTGTTCGCTGTCCTTCGGCACGATGCCCCAGAAATTGTCGGTGAGGATCGGGCCGGGCGCCACCACATTGACGGTGATGCCGTGCTGCGCCAGTTCCAGCGCCCAGGTGCGCGCCATGCCGATCATGCCGGCTTTGGAGGCGCTATAGGCGGTGCGGGTCGGCACGCCGAGCGCGGCGCGCGATCCATTGAAGATGACCCGCCCGAAGCGGCGCTGCTTCATCGCCGGCAGGAAGGCCTGCAGCAGTGTCAGCGCCGCGCCGAGATGCAGTTGGGCGAGCCCCGCGATGTCCGACGGCGCGGCCTCCTCCACCGGATTGGGCCAGATCAGACCGGCATTCTGGATGAGATGGGTGACGTCGTGCGCGGCGGCGATGTGCGCCGCCGCTTCCGAGACCGCGTCAGCATCGAGCAGATCGGCCTCGACCGAATGCAGCCGCGCATGCCGCGCTTCCGGAGCGTTTCGGGCGACCGAGATCACGGTGTAATCCGCATCGAGCATGCGTCGAGCGATCTGCGCGCCGATGCCCTTGTTGCCGCCGGTAATGACGGCCGTCAGCGCCGCGCTCATGATCCCAGGTCCTTGTCGGCGACCAGCGCCATCACCCGAAGCGGGCTGCCCGTGCCCTGCTTGATCTTCAGCGGCGCGGCGATCAGCAGCGCGCCCGTTGGTGGCAACCGGTCCAGATTGGCAAGGCACTGAAGGCCGTAGCGTCCGGCGCCGTGCAGATAGTAATGGGCCGGATAGGGTGGCGTATAATGCATGCCCTGGCCGGCATCAGTGCCGATCGTCTCCGTGCCGAAGCCGCGGATCCCGCGCTCCTCGACCAGCAGCCGCACCGCCTCGACATTGGGCCCCGGCGCGTGCGGGCCGTCCGCGCGCATGTTGAGATAGGCCTCGCCCCGCCGCTTCGACCAGTCGGTGCGCATCAGCACCCAGCACTCCGGCGGGATGCGCCCGTGTTCGGCCTCCCAGGACGTGATGATGTCGGGCGTCAGTTCGAAATCGTCGTCTTGCGCCGCGCCGGCGCTGCAATCGATGACGCAGGCGGGCCCGATGAACTGGTCGGTCGGGATTGTGTCGACGCTGTTGTCCGGCAGATCGCGGCCGGAGATCCAATGGATCGGTGCATCGAAATGGGTG
>Ga0056108_1000287_pt1 | contig 17168 bp, 13 predicted proteins | sample WorMetG1BERMUDA1_FD_83875 | JGI IMG/M metagenome (GOLD analysis project Ga0056108, IMG submission 83875) | Marine gutless worms symbiont microbial communities from Max Planck institute for Marine Microbiology, Germany - Inanidrilus... ... | reverse complement strand
TCAACGCAGAACCGATCGAGCTCTCTCATATCCTTTGTTAGCCACCGGCGTGGCATAGCGGAGCGAGGTGGATGGATGTTTTCAGCGGCGTCTGTTTGTTTGTTTGTCGATTTGTCTGTTTGTTTGTCCGCACGATAACTTTCGAACGATTCATCGTAGGATGATGAAACTTGGCGTTTAGGTGCGCTGTACAAAGATCTCGCCCGAGTTCGAACGTCGACGTCAAAGGTCAAAAGTCAAGGTCACCGGTACAAAAAAAACGAGAACGTGCGGTTTTTGTTCGGGAGTCGTCCTCTGGGGCACGGTCCTTCGTCAATTCTACGCCGGTGGGAAAATCAGCGCATGCTGTCTAGTTTGGAACTGTCGGTGTTTTGTAAAGCATTCCTTTCGGTGGTTTGACAATGTCCGTTGGCTGAGCGACACGAAGGGCAGCCGGTACGCGAGGAAACCTATTCTACCCGTCCCATTACATTCTCTTTTCGGTAACCAACTCCGTCCAACCTGTGACTCCATAAAGAAAGGCCGGTTAAATAAAAGCTCAGTCTGTGTGGTACCTTTTGCTAAACTGAATGCCGTGGTTTTGTCGTCATTTCGTGCCCAAGATCATCGAAGCGCCATCACCGTTGTACGAGGACTGGGGGATGAAAAGTGATTCGGAAAAAAGTAAAAAAGTAAATTCTAGATATGTCAAGATAGGCCTGCTTTGCCGTCCATAATAGTTGTTTTGGTCTAGTTAAATTTTCACTGTCTGATTTATTGTTCTGCTAACGACCGCGAAACTCCTAGTGGAACAGAATGATTCTCCGACTTTGGCCGGGAGGTTTGAGAGTCAATGGTTGTGGTCAGTGTTTATTGAGCATCAAAAGTAAGCGTCGACTAAACAGTATAGCCTACACTTTTTCGTTTTGTTCTGCCGGAGAAGAGTTGACGTCTTTTACGTCACTTGAAGTATGCGTAACACCATTGGCGTAGCGGGGATTGTTTTGACTGTGGGGTGTCTCGTCATACCTTGTCGATTGTCAAGCCGAGATTGAATTTATTTTTCTGCTGCGGCTTCTAAAATTCCTTTGCTCTTACCACCAACGACGCTGCGGAAACTGTCCAGCAGACCTAGGCCTATTTGGCTATATGCGTAACAGGGCGTACTATACTCCATTTCTATCTCTTATAAAAAATATCTTTGGACTGGGGGTCCGGTAGGACACCTATAAGCATGTCCGATACGCTGCCTGTAAACTGCAGTGCAGTCCTTGCCAGGGACGCCAATTCCTCTTGGGTATATGACGCCTGCCCCTTGTATGGTCTAGAATGCAAGGTCCACATGGCAGAAGTTCTAGGCGGGTGTCGAGTTCTTGCGAATGTCAATGAACTCCACCCCCATCAACTTTGCATATCGGGAGAGCTGTAATAAAAAAGCGCCTGAGCGGGACCGGGGTCGTGTCCATGCCTACCAAAGGTTTCCGCGCATTTTGGATACTGGCAGTTATGCCTAGGCCCTATATTGTTTGTTGTTTTGATGCAGAGATACTGCAAACCCCCCTGATGCCTGCAAAATGTCTCCGAGAATTCTTATACATTCCGAGCGTAGTCCAGTATGGCGCGCCCCTGGTCCTTGTGTCGAAACAGATCAGGCAGACCTTGTAGAATGCACCACTACAGTACAAGTGGGGGCCTAATGCTCCGTTTACACGATACAACCGGTTGTCCAACCGGCTGTACAATTGAACAGCCGGTTGTACAACCGGTTTGACAACAGGTTGTGTCGCGTAAACGGGGTATAATGCGTACGTGGAAGCGTGGTGGCACGTTGCGCTGCGTTGATTTCGTTGACGAAACGTCCAGCACAGAACGAGACAGACACGTGTGAGAGGCTTCAGACGAGCATCAAACGCAAGCGACCGAACCGCCCGTGCTTCGCTCATCACCCCGACGTACGTACGACCATAGATCATAGATAGATAGACCTATTCTATGGTGCGTAGCCGTATATGAACTCGTCGGTACGATGCTACGAACACAAACATGCATACACGCGCACACACACACACACAGGCCACGTTCTGTATCCATAACCAGACTCCGGCTGTGGTTGACCTAGATACTATATCTAGAAGACGATAATCATGTAACTGAGTCAACCATGACCGGGGTTTGCTAACCGAAGCCTGCTACCGGCTGAAAGCGGTTATATGTTTGATATGTCCCGGGTGTTGACGTTGTTTGTTTTGGTTTGGCTAACCAGAGTCCGGTTGGTCGTTCTTCACTGACCGGTTGATTGCTGGTTGGTTGGTTCCTTGATGTCGCGGTTAACTAACCGGAGTCTGGCGGTCGATATAGAACGTGTGGTTAAGGCCAAATTCCATTACGCTATCCAGGTCGCAGCCCTGGTTTCCGATTTGTCGCAGACAGGTTCGAGCTATCTCGACATGTCGAGATACGTCGAACCTGTCTGCGACCCAAAAAGTCGCAAGCTGGTCGCAAACCCGCACGAACTTGTTGAAAGCCGCGACCATGTGTGCGACCTGGATAGCGTAATGGAATTTGGTCTTTTTACACTGCGAACGACCGAGATGTGTTGTGTATTGAGATGCATAATGCGACCGTGCGTTAGGTCCAATAATAAAATACGCGTATTATACGTATTTTACGACCAATAATAAAATATGCGTACAATACGTTAAATACGTTGACTGTAATTTTTGAGTAACCAGACAGTGGTGTGGGTGTGCCATACTTTTACTCTGTTTTTAATTATTTCCGGTTAATCGCTGAAAAGCAGTCAACAAGCACGTCATTTGCATTTTTAGCGAAAAGTCGTGTAAGTATTTATTTTTTTGTTCAGATTGATCGGTTATACCTGGCCTGCAAATTACTGAATTATCGCATTCCATGTGGCAGAGATACGTTATATCGGACACGGAATGTCGAATAAATTATGAAGACACGTGTTTATAAATGATAAACTGAGTCAAACGTATTTTAACGTATTGTAGGCCTAAAGCCATTTTTCGTACGCGTATATTATACGTATTTTACCGTCAGAAATAAAGTACATATTATACGTACGGTCGCACTATGCTGAGATGCGCAACATCACCGGCACGCGCTGTCATCGTAAAGCCGGCGACACACGTCGACTCACGGTCGTCGATGTCGGCCGACATTGTCGGCCGACATTGACGACTGTCACTGTCGGCCGACAATGTTGGCCGTGTGTCGCCGGGTGAAATGATTGTTGGCTGGCGAGTGAACAAAACTACGGCAAATTAGGCACACTGCAAGTTTATACACAGCGAATAGTGCAAATTCCAGTATAAATTACATGTACACCGTGTCTCAAAAAAGTTCCCACCTTTAAACTGTCTGTAACTTTGTCAAATCTTAACCGATTTTCAAACTTTTTGCACTGTTGGAAAGCGTATGAAATTTGTACAAAATCCGTTTGACACTACCCACCTCATCTTAGGCATGTTGCTACACTACCTTGGGAAATTAAACATTCAAATTTTCTGCAGATGTGGAAGAAAACGCAAACAAATTGCATTTTAATCGCCTCTAACTTTGTTATTCATTAACAAATTTTGATATTTTCGGTGTTTAAAATAGCGATTCTTTCCCCATACTGATTGCAAATAAAATTTTCGGTTGTCACTGTTCTGTGATTTATTTACTTTTGCGATCAGTTTGTGGCACCGGAAATTCGTCACCGTATACGCGCGTCACTGCAGTGTTTGTCAACAACCAACATGGTATTCAGCGACGACGACAAGATTTTGATAAAAAGTTTGTATTTGAAGGGATACACAGCAAAGACATTGAGAGACGAATTTCTTGAGAAAAGCTGGACAAAGCATGGTGTTAATAAGCTGTTGACAAAGTTGCGGGACACAGGCACAGTTGACAGGCGGCCATGGCAGCGGCAGACCGCGCAGTGCCCGCACTGAAGAAGACGTTGAGACAGTTAGGCCTAATGATTTAGTCTTGAGTCAAGAGGACAAGCCGCAGACCCACAGGACTGTCCGTGAGATATCACGGGGGACGGGTATTCATCGGTGCACTCAAAATGCAATTTGTTTGCTTTCTTCCATACCTGCTGAAGAATATCTGCAGAAAATTTGAATTTTTAATTTCCCAAGGTAGTGTAGCAACATGCCCAAAGTGAATTGGGTAATGTCGTATAGGTTTATAGCAAATTTCATATGCGTTCCAACAGTGCAAATATTTTGAAAAACGGTTAAGATTTGACAAAGTTACAGTCAGTTTAAAGGTGGGAACTTTTTTGAGACACAGTGTAGACCTTGTAAAAGCCGCGTTTATTTTGTGTGATATGCACTTAATGAGTACCGGTATATGCCTATTCAGCAGGGACTTTTTACGTGCAATTTTACACAAAATATGACATGACAAATTTTATGCAGTTATAGGCAAAATGTGTGCAGCGCTAGAATTGGAATATTTAAGTGGTCCCTGCACAAATCAAACGCATCAATTTTCGGATCGAAAATTAAGCTTTTAAGAAATGAATTTGTGGTTTTTAGACGTGCATCATTATGGTCGCCCTATGTAATAGGGCACACCATTATATTTTGCCCTGTGGTTTCTATCTTCTTCTTTCTTCTTTCTTTTTTTTCCTCGCCTAATTTCAGCGGTCGGAGATTGGATGTCTACCATACTTCCACACATGGTGTGGCCTTAGTGCGAATTTAGAATGCATGTCTGAAATGTGCTGCACGCTGCTCGTTGAAATACAGGACGCAAAAGATTGCCATTTTGGCACCATCGCACAAGTTTGTCGGGCTATATCTTCGCAGTTGAGGCATGTACCGACAATCGGGAAAAACATGTTAAACATCGATACCTCCTCCACATGTCCTCATAATATGGTGAACTTCGGGCTACTAACGGCTGAGATTTGTTGGCGAGTTTGGGGCACCCTTTCCAATTTCAACGGCTTTCTCGTCTTGGCAGTGTTACTGCACGGCACTCTAGTAGTGGGCGTCAGCCAAACTTTGCGGCGTTGAACAGAGGGCGCCACCTATATTCGGCAGGGCGACCATCACGTTGGGCATTGGCCCACATTCTAGTTGACGTGGTATTGCGTTGCCTATCCATAGCCCAAGAAAATCGAGGTACACTTAGTTCAATCGCACAAGAAATCAATCTACGTGAATTCGTTGATGGTTCCATCAAGACCGCAATTGACTTGTGGAGGTATTATATTAGCGAGAATTCGAGATGTGCAATTCTAACCCTGATGACACACGTAGACTTTTGTTGCGGACTTTTGTTGCGCAACTTGCAGCAGCAACAAAAATCTGTCCGCAACCAGGCCAAAATGCAGCTGCAACAAAACGCGCAACAAGCGTGGCTTCAAGTGACATAGACGATGATGTTATTTTAATTGGAGTGTTATTGTCAGGCGCTTTTGTTAATGAATGTAAGAAAAAGCTAATAAGCGCGAACGAAGCATTTGGACTCATCAATGGATAGAACAACGTAAAAAACACAACCTCTTTACAAAGCCAAAAGTAATAAACAACTGACCAATCAGCGCTCAGCGTTTTTCGCAACTTGTTGCGCAACTCAGCAACAGCCCATGACAGACGTGCAACGAAAGTCCCGCAGCCAGGTTGCGCAACAAAAGTCCGCAACAAAAGTCTACGTGTGTCATCAGAGTAACAAGACAATGGAGGATAGCAGATTTCTCCGCCGGGTGCGCAATGTAGCGGCGCAACCTGGCGATGCATATTGAACAATTGCTACGTCGCAGACTCCAAGGAACCAAGTCAGTATCTGTATTTGGCCCATTAGGTGAAACATTACGTCGTCCATAAAACCGGAAGTACATAACGTTTTGCATTGTCAGAGGAGGAGGATCGAGCCACGGCCACAGGTAGCATGTACAGAAAATTTCGTGAAGTTTGGACGTGTGGTTTTTGACATACGCGAGCGGACAGACATACAGACACGCTGATTGCAATACGTCGCACCCCTGCCTGGGACGAAGTAACAATCCTTAAAGTATACTGTGCTGTTGAGAATAATTGTTACATTTCGCGTGAGTGGTAGACGACGCAAAATGTATCGTGGCCACGCGCGTCTGTGTATCTGTCTGTGTGTCTGTGTGAGTGTCCGTGGCCGCATGCTACACTATTGCACGGACCCGGATGTAACTTGTGGAGTGGCTCTGTTGGGAGGATTTGCAATCGGTGCACGGGTTGCGTTGCTGTGGCAACATAACGCGAACGCGAAATGTCGGCGAGTGCTTGTACTCGCTCTGTGCAGGCTGGTTGTGATCGCTGTGCAGGAAGATCCGTCGGACTGCGGTCGCGCGTGCGGTCTGGTGCGACCGACCGTCGTGTCCGTTCTGATATTGACTGCGTTGACGCTGGCGGTTACCGTCGTGGTAGTTGGCGGCCGAGCCGGCGTCCACTGACCGTCAGTACTCGGCTACTGATGTCGGTACTTGGTACTCGAGCGACGGATGAACTCGCGCAGGACTGACGACACTCATCTGCGCCGCGTCCTGTCCTCACGCACCGAACTGGACGTGTCGAGGCAACCGGGACTTTTACTTCGACGACGGAGTGTGGAGTCTGACGAACCGCTGCATGGTTGGGCCGTGGTTACATTCGTGAAATAAACCTCTTTCGGCATGAAAACATATCGCATGCATTCAATCAGGTCTCATATAAAACCAAAAGAATTTTGGCTGCTATTATGTGTTAGGACTTTCAGACGAATCGAGCATGTTCGGAAATATTCATGAGCTGACACTCTTCAGCCAGTCAGCGATTAACGCCTGTAATACGCACTCGTTCAAATTAGGATTCGAAACAAGAAAGAAACCGTGATTTATTGCATGAAATTTTGAAATAGTTCTAAAGCATTTCGTGACGTAACTGCGCAGGAAATAAAATTCTCTCAGAACGCGCGCGGTCGACGACTGCGCACGGCGGCTGAAAGAAGTGAAACAAGTTCGCGTTTCATGCGCGTAACCACGGCCTCGGCAGCGGTGAATGACCGTCGAGTTGCGACGTCGACACCGACGAGCGACCGCCTGCATGCGTGCACCGACAGTCGCCACCGATCTGCGTTTGTGTTGCTTATACCGCACTGTAATTATTTCGTCGCCAAGTTTTGCGAACTCAATTCACCACTGTCGCCTCGAAGAATAATTCGTCTCTTAATATTAGGTCGCCTGTTATTTTGCTATATCTCCAACATTGCGTGTACCGATTGTGAACCCGTTTACACGTATATGGCCCCTTTAGGGCAACTGTTCTTATCGCGCCTCAGATTCGGCCCTGGCGGTTGACTGCGCGCACGCGTTATAAACGCAAGTATTGTATTGTATTGTATTGTATCGGCCATTATTATTCACCCTACTATATGCTTTATGGCCGCCCTGCGTAGCAGATGTGGACATTATATTTTTGTCCTGTTTCTTTCTTCTTTCTTCTTTTTTTCTGGCATAATAATCTCAGCGGTCGCAGACTGGATGTCTACCATACTTCCACACATGGTGTGGCCTTAGTGCGAATTTAGAATGCAGGTCCGAAATGTACTGCACGCGGCTCGCTGAAAACACAAGAGGCAAAAATCGCCAAAAATCGCCATCTCGGCACCATCGCACAACTTTGTCGGGCTGTCTTCGCAACTACGGCATGTATCGACAATCGGAAAAACTTGTTAAACTGCAACGCCTCCTCCACATGTCCTCACAATATGGTGAACTTCGGCCCACTAGCGGCTGAGATCGGTTCGGGAGTTTGGGGCACCCCTGCAAATTTCAACGGGTTTCGCATCTTGGCAGCGTTACTGCACGGCACTCTAGTAGTGAGCGTCAGTCAAACTTTGCGGCGTTGAACAGACGGCAACACCTATTTTCGGCAGGGCGACCATCACGTTGGGCATTGGCCCAGATTCTAGTTTTTTTATGTTATGGCCGTAAAATGACCTGGCTAGGCTAAGTGATGACACATGGCTTAATCAATTTACTGTGTCGTTTATGGCTTATAACATCACCTGACAGCAATGGTAGACACAGATAACAGTGTATAGGCCTATATCTGTGCAATTTTGACGGAATGTATTTGGTTTCGTGAATTTTATTATCTCTTCGAAGAATAATAGGCTAATTGTCTGTAATTAGGTGCCAGTTATTTTGCTATATCCCTATAGTGTGGAAAGCAACTGCATGAGTGTCATTGACCTGGATATGTGTGCCAGTTGCAGCCTACCATTTTTGTGGAGCACTCTTATCATGGGCCCTTGCCGTCGACCTTAGGCTGTGTTACTCCTTGATCCACATGATCGATTTGTTGAAACCGGTTTCAGATTCAGAGTGAAACAGGTTTCGGTTTCGCTGTACAAATAGATCAGGCAGAAACTAACTTGTTTTTTTCTACGGTAACGGACCAACCATATGCACCATGCAGGATACGTAAATAACACTATTAATGTTCGAACATACTACGCATGTTCAAAGCACACAGGGACATAATGTACTTTGCACCTGCCTCATTCATATACACCACATTTCTAGCTTCGTCGACAAAACCGCTGCCGTCAGCGTTAACTACTTTCACCGCCTTCGCCCTCCACGACTACACGAGCAATTCCGGTTCCGCCAGTGAAACTAGTAAAACCGACATCCTAGGTTTCACCAGATGCACGAAACCGGTTTCGGTTTCGACATCTCGATCACGCCCTTAAAATGTAAACCGAGGCTAGATGGTGACGTAGATCTAATTAATAAATAAAAATTTACTGTCTTGTTTGTACAGTCGACAGCAAATGACGAAGAGACCAATATGCCTACAGAACACACTGTATGCGTATATGGGTGGTCAAATTTGTCGGAATATGTGCGAGTTTAATAAGTTTTCTCTGTGAATAGGTTAGTGTTAGGCCTATGCGGTTGTGAATCAGGCTGTGTTCAGCTGCGATGTTCGTCGTGTTTGTTTGTTGTATGTTTGTAGGAACTATAACAGCTCTGCTGTGCAGTATCTTTCGTGCTCCGTTTTGTGTTAACTGCACTCTTGTACCATTTTGTTGTCAACTTGAATACGAATAAAGATTTGTAATTTTCACTGTTGCCTATTACTGGCCAATATTCCTTCTCCAAATTTGCGCCAAAAGCTGGCAAAAGGAGCTGTGGCCCATTCATGTACCGGTAGATGTTTGCAACCACCTATCTTTTGGATTTCCGTCGCGATAACCCGTCTGGTCAAACATGTCTGCAGTGAATCATGCCACAGTGTCAGATCCTATCTACTAGGCTATCCGACGACTGGACTTAGATCTTCCTCGCTGTTCATGGACACTGCTGAACTGTTTTCGCACCGGTCGTGGTCCTGACGACTCTGGATTCCAATTCAGTGACCGTACTGGATTCTCCCAGAGTCGCCAGCAAAGAACACTGACAACCAACAAATCCAGTTAACAATATTGTTTAATGGTACAAAACAACCAAAGCAGTCATAAACTAGAGGCTGAAGATGTTTTACCAAACATAAACCGCACGCAGGCCGCCGAAAGGGCCGAAAAATGCCGCTTTTGTCCCTGGTGGCCTTGACCTTTGACCTTGACCTTCAAACTTATCCAAGCGAGGTACCAAACACGTCTTCCATGTGAATTTGGCGCAAATCCTTTCAGCGGTTTCCGAGATATTTCATACGCAAACAAAAAACACAGACTGACAGCGCCAAAAACAGAACCTTTCGCAGTTCACTTATGCGTGCGGTAAAAATACAAGGTGGCGTAACGCATGTACAAAACAAAACAAACAGTTGCTGTAGCATGTACGTACTACGTCCATTCACCGTGGACAATCTATGTTTGTCCACGGCTAGCTATACAAGCCTACAGTCACTCATGTCCTGGTCAATCATCAATCATGTCTGACAGTATCCACTTATCAGAACGTTCTCACAGTAATACGAACTGTCTTGCGTCACGGTGAACAAATAGTCCACCAACTTGCAATACACAATGAATTGACGCTTTGACAGCTCGCAGTGCAAAATCTGTCTCTATGTCATGCACACAACGTATGATGTGGGCATAAAGGCAGGGGCGTCGCTAGTTCTAAAGTGAGGTGGACAATAAGCGGAGTCCAGTGGACAGATGGGTGTGTGGCGGTCTCCCCTTCCTACTAGGGGTACGGTACACAGCATATGTATTGAGAGAGCAAAAATTGTCGGTAGTTCCAGCAAGGCAACAGACGGCCACTTTGGACTCAATATGTAGCGTACGGAAAAGTGAAGCTTCATGTCTGACTGGCCTTCCATAAAACTCATCAATCTCAGGAACGCCTAATTCACGGTGGGCATGTCCACCCAAGTCCCAGGTCCACACCCGTGGCGTCGTGGCGAAGCCCCTGTGCAACGGTGGACATAGGTAGTAGGCCTATTTAGGCTACGTTCAGTTGTGCAGACAGTCACGCGAAAGCACTGCGGCATATGGTAGCACCAGCGACGGCGTCTCAGATTATTAATGGCCATGAACTGTAGAAACCCACGATGGGTCGCGTATCGACTATGCAGTTTTAGGAATCCAGATCCCTTCAAATTACCCGTTTGCGTTTGTACACAGCACGCATGTTAGCACCGAGCAGGAGCACTGATCTGTCTCCACTTATCTCTATCCTCTGTCATTCTGATAGACTCTTCCACAGGGAGTCCTGTCCACGTCTTTATGTTGTCTATGCAGGCCGCCTCCGTGGTCTTCCTCGCCTGCGTGCGCCTGGCATTGTTCCTTGCATTATTTCTTCCTCCTTGTTTCCTCATCGTATGACCATAGTGCTAGCTTCCTTGCTTTGACAGGATCTAACAGTTCCCTCTTTAGTCCAGCTTTGTTGAGAGCCCACTCATTTGTTTTCTTGATCATCAGTCATTATGTGCACTACCGGCCTAACGTAGGCCTATATAGTCCTTTGCAGAAACCAGCTCGACCTATTATCAGCTTCGGTACAAATCGCCTGAGAACCTGGCAAAATTTCAAAAGCTTCAGACGTCCTAGCTCTTGCCTCCAAGGTCGTTTGAAGGCTTCAAAAATGAAGGCCACCACAACTTTCATATTCCGACGTAACTCGATGGCCAATGAAAATGATAGGCTTACCACTTAATATAAAACTGGGATGTCTTCAGCTTCGGTTGTGCTTATTGCAGCGAAAACGAATAGGCTGGTGTCAATGTCAATTTTGGGAATCATCCCAAAATCTAACCGCTGTTCCACAATTTCGTCAAAAGTAATCGGGAACTTTCAAAATAATGCTGCTAACGGACAGAATAAATGACAATAGACAAATAGAAAAGCTGACTATAATGTCACTCCTTGATTCGCGGAGTCATTACCTGCCACTACATAGAAACAAATCAATTTTTGGTCAGAATGAGACTTACAACAATACAGCTTAAATGTAGAAATATAACCCGAAATTTTTTTTATAAACGTAGGCCATACGCACGAGGCAGGCGTAACGTACAGCCTAAACACAATGCAGTCAATTGTGAAATGAATAAACATGAAATATATAACAAACATCGACGCGCAAATCTCAAAAGTCAAAAACTTCACAAAGTCACGTGTAAATGTGTACAGAAATATCGACGAAACAACAGCGGAGAACATTGAACATAATCACGAACATTACGAAAACAGGTACGTTCCATGGGGACGCTGAAAATGCGTGAACGTTAAATGCGGGAGAATACAAAATAAAGGTAATTGAAGTAACAAGCTGCGCTGTCCCTCTGACAACGAGTCATATCGCACATCCGAACTTATTTTTGTGCTCCTAATACATCGACTGCGACCAGCTGTTGAAAATCAGGCCCACATAGCTAGATTAAGCCGAGGTCTGCCTATCAGATGCGCGAAGAAAGGGAGTTGGTTAATGAATCGTGTGTCAAGGTTTGTCAATCGATACGACTCCAACGCGAACCTTACCACATAGGCCTATTTGAGCTTCTTCGAGCTATAAACCACAGACGATTCGCAGGAGTGGCGCCGCGTGACGCAAGAAAAAGAATCACCTTAGTGCCATGCAGACATCAAACGCTTCATCGCATCATGTGCTGAGGGAGTTCACACGCAGGGACGTGTAGGCCTATGTCCACCGCTGTCTGGCAGCACCGTCGATATATTGCTGCGGCTGCACTGAACGCCGTGCTGTTATAATGCTTTACGTCAGTGGTTTTGTAGTCTTAAGTCTCTTATTATGACCGTCCTATGTAATAGGGCAGGCCATTATATTTTTGCCCTGTGGTTTCTTATTCTTCTTCTTCTTTCTTTTTTCCTCGCCTAATCTCAGCCATCGCAGATTGAATTTAGCCCGCGGCTCGCTCAAAATACAGGACGCAAAATATCGCCGAAAATTCGCCATTTGGGCACCATCGCACACTTTGTCGGGCTATATCTTCGCAACTAAGGCACGCATCGACAATCGGAAAAAATTTGTTAAATAGCAATACCTCCCCCACGTCCTTACAATATGGTGAACTTCGGCCCACTACCGGTTGAGATCGGTTTAGCAGTTTGGGGCACCCCAGCACGTTTTAACAGGTTTCACGTCTTGGCAGCGTTACTGCACAGCACTAGTAGTGGGTGTCATGCATCCAAACTTTGCGGCGTTGAACAGAGGGCGCCACCTATATTCGGCAAGGTGGCCATCACGTTGGGCATTGGCCCACATTCTACTTAAATGTGTGACTTAACGGACTTGTGTGCGTCAAAGTACTCACTTGCATTAGGCCTATAGTTAAGATTATCTTAGGCACATACAACGTTTTCGTGAAATTCTATGTCGTACCCGCATTTTCCATTGCCGCATTTTCAGTCGACCCACTCAACAGTCCACAAAAGCGGCCATTTCAGCCGTCGTTAATCAAAATAACGTGACTACAATGACAACAGTTTAACACGTTTAATTAATTGCAACTTCATAGTCTTCTTTCAGAGTCTATAATATATGTCTGTTATTTGTATAACGGATATAGACAATAACACGTAACAGAAAAAAACTACATCTCAAACCTTCAGCTAAACAATACACGAGTTGTCTTATTATTATTGACAAATTATTACTGGAATCAACAAAAACTGCTAATAACACTTCCAGCAGCAAGTTCGGCACAACATTCGCGTTTAATCAGCTGTCCTTTCCTAGCTAACAATTACGCATACAAACAGAACGAAAGGTTACAAAGTTGCGCTGAAGTCCGTCAGGTTGATACATCAGTTTAATTTCGGCGACGGTCACTGTATACGAGTTGTAGAAATGACTGCTTTATTTCGCTGACGACTGATAAGCAGCGTAAAAGTAAGAATAAGCGACAAAAGCAGTAATATAGTAACCTAAATTCACAGACGCTACATAGCCTAAATCCAGGTTAGCCAGTTGCCAAAAGAACTGACACAGATCACTGTTGTCATGATAAGCAGGATGGGTAAGAGAAATCTGCTGTGTAACACAAACAAGCGGGCTGGTGCATAGATGTGCACTATAGACACTGAAATTTCTCCCTGCAATAGCCTGCCACGGTCACTTCACGGCCCAATTCACATACGCTTATAAGTAACATCAACGGAGACATCAGAAGGACAAAATATGTGAACTAGCAACTTGCATATGACATTCTATAACTCACGTTCTAACACACACTAATATCTTCAGTATCCAAATTCCATGCAGATTGCATAGCCAATAGGCCGAAGAATCCATCACAAGCGACAATCTTCTACACTGTCGTCAACTTCGTAACGGAAGAGAGTTCAGTGAGAGTGATGCAGCCCAAATCAACTGACGGCGCCACCGGCACGAATGGCATGGCAACTGCCATACCACAGCTTTGATAAGTGGTACGGCAAAAATGTTATCTGCCATACCATTTTTAGGGTGCATAATACACAACGTCAAGAGTCATCATCGATTTCGTCTGGTCGCCGGTGCTTTTTTGTGACGGTACACAGCGGTACGGCGTACCGACACCTAACCCTTTTTACGCTGCAGAGAAACACACGGAAACACCTCGATCTTCGGCGTCGCAGCGGCGCCCTGATCCTCTGCATCGTTTCTTTAAAATGCCCCGGATGATTGTATTTTTGCATACAACGACTGATGGACATTAACGGAATTATTACAAATAGCACGTGTTATTGGATTTACACTGACAAACTGCAAATTAAATATTGCATTACAGAATCCGAACAGACAGGCATGACGTGCATGAAAAACTGTTGTGAAAATCAACTTTAAAGCGCACGGCCTTAGACATGCGTACGGTACCCGTACCGGCACTTTTTGTTTGCAAAAAAAGCACTGCTTGTCACTCGAATGACTGAAAAGGAAAGCGGCAATGAAAATTTCACGGATCGTTACTGGCTTCCGCATTTTGCTTTCTCGCGTTTGCAGTATCACCTTTGCCTCCGTGGCGGCGTCGCTTATGGTATGGCAGATACTACGAAAAACGAAGGAAGTAGTCATTCAACAATACGTTGCCGGCAATTAGTCGATGCATATGACGTTTGTTTCTTGTTGATAAGACGAACGGCAACTGTTCAACCTAATGTCTCCAGTTCGCGACCTCCTGCGACCATCGGGCACGAATGAGGTATTTCTGGTCGGCACGGTACTGTCTGTTAACGGCAACTGTCCCGTGGACGACGTGCTAGCAAGCGATCGCGGCGATTTCCGCGAACGAGCGACACAGTCCGCAGAACGAACGTCCCGTGCTCCGCCGGACTCTGACGTGGAAAGCAGCGCAGCACCGTTTGCTGCCCGTTTCGACATGGACGGCAACGCTGCAGTTGAGAACGGCCTACGTGGAGTCTGTGGGTGTTCATCTGTCGTCGAGTCAACCCCGATATCGGTTTCTCCTCCTCGAAGACTAGAATTCGACCAAAACATTCTCGCACGACGTCGAGACGCAGCCGTTGGAATGCGTCGACGTCGCGCGCAAGCCGGCACCGTGTCTGGCGTACGAATCACCGGAAAGGAGTGTGGGTCGTTTTCGCCCGGCATTGGTAATACTGTGACGGAAGACAGACTACTGCCAACCACAGTCGGCGTTGTTGGAAGAGCGACGGATCGTGGAGCAATGGTCGACGTTTCGCTGCCGCACAACGAGGACGCTATATTACCGTTGTTGAATATCGTCGCCGCTTGCTGACTTGGAGTTGAAGCCAACCGCTGTTCGGATGAACCCAACGCGGCGTATTGGTGTACGATGTCGGAATGGAGAGGCGACGGCACGCCGTGAGACTGTACTTCATCAGCCCACGTCACCCGTCGCCGTTTCTTCTGGCTGCGCGTCGCCGACGGAACGGTGCCGCTCCCGTCCGCCCGCGCAGGCGTTCTATCCCGAACGAGAATCGACTTACTCGGGCTCTTCTGATCGGCGGCGGTCGTCGGGACGGGCGCCCGGCTGCGTGGCGAGTTCGTCTTCGAGACGGGCAGCTCGATCAGCTTGATGACGGTGTCGCCGGTCGGCGTCCGGTCGTCCATCAGCTCGATGTTCGTTATGCCGTGCCCGGCGTAGTGCTCGTAGATCAGCGACCTCGCGTCCAGCTCGCAGTCGACCAGCTCGCCGCAGATGTTGCAGAGGAAAGACAGTGCCGGCAGGTCGCCCGACATCGACCATCCAGACGTCTGCGTCGACGTCTCTGCCATCGAGTCGGTGCCGCGGTCTACCATCCGACAGTGCTCGCCGGCGGCTTGCACGTTTTTTCTGAGACACGGTGTAGAACGAACACCGTTAAAGTTTCAAACAGCGGTGCACGTATATAACTGTGTAGGTCCATCGGTGGTTGAACGAGTTACGAGGGATGATCGCCGAAGGTCCGCAGGGTCCCGAGATGACGTTGAGAGTGCGAGCGTGGATGGAAGATCTTCGTCGTCGTTACGAGCCGCAGGTCATCGGTCAGCGGCCGTGCACGAAGCTCTACAGTCACTACGTGGCCGACTTCGCGCGCCTGCCGCACTGGGACACGCTCCGTCACTGCAGCGAGCACTGCTCCAAGTGCGCACTCGCCGCCGTTTCTTCTTATGTTGGCCCGGTGTGGGTCCCGGGGCTGTAAGTAAGTGGGTAAGTGTCTAAGTAAGTAAGTAAGTGACAAATTTGTGAAGCGCCGCCGAAACCAGAATAGGCCCTCTCCGTTTCCAGGCCGGATGTCGTAGGAGGCGAGTAAACCTGGCTTTAGTTTTTACCGCGCGATGCACTTTAGTGTAAAGCGCGGTATTGCCATAGTAATCCTGTCTGTCTCTTTGTCTGTCTGTCTGTAACGTCCGTACACTGTGATTAAATAGGTTAATGTTCTCCGAAAATAACATCACGACTAATTAGCCCAGGGACCTGGCTCACTGCACTATTCATCGATCTAATTTTGGACGAAAGATGAGGGGTATGTGCAAAAGTGGCATTTTCGATATAAAACCAGCGATATCTCTGAAACGAAGCGGTCTAGAAGGAAAGTTACTGCAGAGTGTCTATAGAAACTCTTGTACAGCCTATCGATTGGTGACAAATGTAGTCACTTAGCGTAACCTCTAACCTACGTGCATGGTCAAGGTCGTTTAGTGTTCTAGTGTCAACTCATAACTCAAGAGCAGGTAGCCATAGGAGCTTCAAACTCAGTGGAGGGGTTGACCATGTGACCCGCCATGTATGACCACTGACCAAGGTCAAAGGGTCAAAGGTCAAAGGTCAAGGTCACAAGGTCACGTAATGTATCAGCAGCAAGAACGCTATAACTAGGCAACGGATGGTCGTATCAAATTCAAACTTGGTGGAGTTTTTACTACCAAAAACATAACAGATTACCGTCTTTTTTATTCCCTTTATCCACAGATCTTCATATCAGTTGCACCGGGAGTTAGTAAATGGTCGAATAAAAGTGGATCCGGAATAAATAATCCTTGGTCTACTTGCTGTGAAATTCATGGTGATTGACGTGCAGGTCATGGAGCATTCATCACGTGCCGAAAACGAACCTGATGTTGCTGGTCGTCGACGCAATGTGCCCCTGCATCGACACGACGATCAACGCAGAACCGATCGAGCTCTCTCATATCCTTTGTTAGCCACCGGCGTGGCATAGCGGAGCGAGGTGGATGGATGTTTTCAGCGGCGTCTGTTTGTTTGTTTGTCGATTTGTCTGTTTGT
>Ga0056108_1000284_pt1 | contig 17323 bp, 10 predicted proteins | sample WorMetG1BERMUDA1_FD_83875 | JGI IMG/M metagenome (GOLD analysis project Ga0056108, IMG submission 83875) | Marine gutless worms symbiont microbial communities from Max Planck institute for Marine Microbiology, Germany - Inanidrilus... ... | reverse complement strand
GGCGCAGGGCTTGGTGTCGGATATCACGACCGGACCGATCTCACGGCGGAGCGCTATGCCGATCATCCCTTCGCGGAGGCCGCGAAATATTACCGCACAGGCGATCTGGCGCGCCGGCGCGCCGACGGCCGGTTCGAAGTGCTCGGGCGGCTGGACGACCAGGTGAAACTGCGCGGTCACAGGATCGAGTTGGGCGAGATCGAAGCCGCCCTGCGATCCGGGCCGGACGTGGATGAGGCGGTTGTTCTTGCCGAGCACGGGCCGACCGGTGCGGTTCGGGCGCTCATCGCCTATGCCGTGCTGCGCGACGGGGCGGCACCTGAAGCGGTGCTCGAGCAGCTTGCTTCGGTCCTGCCCGCTTACATGATTCCGGCAGCACTGGTGCCGTTGCCGCGCCTACCTCTCCTGCCGAGCGGCAAGATCGACCGCACGGCCCTTCGACGCACGGAGGTGACAGTCGCACAGAGCGAGGACGAACCGCCACAGGACGAGACCGAAAAGGGCATAGCCCGCATCTTCGCGGAGGTTCTGGACAGATCCGGTTTCGGTCGGACGGAGGATTTTTTTGCAGCCGGAGGGCACAGCCTGCTGACCGCGCAAGTGATCGGACGCATTCGCCGCGATTTCGGCTGTACCCTGTCGATCCGTGAGTTCTTCGCGACACCGAATGTGGCCGGCCTTGCCAAACACGTCCGCGCCCGCGGCGGCGCGGAGGGCACGCGGATACCGCCCGCGCCGCCTGCGCCGGATGCGCCATTAACGCCCGCGCAGCAACAGCTCTTCGTCCTCGACCGCATCCGGCCGGGACGGACTGATTATGTCGTCTCGACCGCCTTTACGTTGCACGGACGGCTCGACGTTCCTGGCCTGCGCCGGGCGCTCGATGGGGTGATGCTGCGGCACGAAAGCCTGCGCACTGCCTTCGTCATCCGCGAAGACATGCCGCGTCAGGTCGTTCAACCCGCCCGACCCCACCATCTGGAACATGGCGAAGTGCCGGACCTCGCCAGGGCACGGGAAGCCGTCGCCGCATTCACGGCGCGCGGGTTCGATCTTGCCGACGGCTATCTTTCCCGGGCGCTGCTGTTGCGGATCGACTCGGAAACGCACCCGCTGGCGTTCGCGCTTCACCATATCGTGGGCGATGCGATCTCGCTCGATGTGATCGCCCGTGATCTTTCCCGGCTCTACAATGCCGAAAAGGCAAACCGCACGGCGTCTCTGAAACCGCTGCCGTTGCAGCAGCGCGACATTGCGCACTGGATCGCGGCCCGGGCGGAAAGCCCGGAATGGAACGCTGCCAAAGCTCACTGGGCCGAGACGATAAAGGAACCGATCCCGCGCCTCGACTTGCCGCTCGATCGCCCGCGCCCGGCAATACTGACCGATGCCGGGGAGACCATCAGCAGCGCGCTCGATCCCGATCTTGCAATCGCACTGCAACAACGGGCTCAGGCCGAGGGTGTCAGCCTTTTCTCTCTTATCGCCGCCATTACGGCGGTCACACTAACACGTTGGTCGGGACAGGACGAGGTCATTCTCGGCACTGCCGTCGCCGGGCGCGATTTGGTCGAACTGGAAAACCAGGTCGGCCTTTATGTCAACCTGGTGCCGCTCCGCCTCGGCGTTGCCGGCGAGGAAAGCATGGAGACGTTCCTGTCCGCCGTGAACGCCGTTGTCCTCGGTGCGCTGGAACATCAACACTATCCCTATGATCAGCTGATCGACAGCCTGCCGATCGAGCATGAGCCGGCCCGCACACCGCTGGTCGAGGCAATTGTCGGGCTTCAGCGCGCGACGCGCACGCGGGCCGACTTTGACGAACTGACTGTCGCGCCGCTGCCACACCCGGGCGGGTCGGTCCGCTTCGATCTGGCATTCGATATTGTGGAGCGAGACGAAGGCGCGTTCGCCCTCGACTTCAGCTATCGCAAGAGCTTGTTTTCCGCGCCGCGGGCGGAGCGGTTGGCCCGAAGCTGGTGCCATGTCGCCCGCCAGATCGCCGGGGCGTCCGTCGTGTCGCTCGACGAGGTGGGCATCTTGCCGGAGATGGCTGTCGAAGATCCGGAAACGACTGCACCCGATACCATCACCAATATGCTTGCGAAGCAGGTGGCGCGGCAACCGGATGCAACGGCGCTGGTTGACGGCGAAGAGAACCTCACCTATCGCGCCTTGCACGAACGGGTGCAAAGCTTGGCGCACACACTGATCTCAAATCACCAGGTGGCCCCTGGAGATTTGGTCGGCCTTTTTCTGCCCCGCTCGGCCAATGCGGTGATCGCGCTTCTGGCGATACAGCATACCGGCGCGGCATATGTCCCGCTCGATCCCAATCTGCCGGACGCACGGCTTCGGCGGATCGCCGACCAGGCCGGCATCACGCATGCCGTGACCGACGGCGGCGGAAGCGAGCGCGCGAAGACGCTGTTCCCCGGCGGCGTGGTTGCTGTCACGGATCAGGCATCCTCTAAAGTCGCTCTGCCGGTCGTTAAGCCTGACGATGTGGCTTACGTCCTGTACACCTCCGGCACCACAGGCATGCCCAAGGGCGTCATGATCGAACATGGCAGCGTGACAAACATGGTGCGCTGGCTGAATAGAACCGTCCACAGCAGCGCGGATTCGCGGCCGGGCCGGCACGCCGCCCTTGCATCGCTTGCCTTCGACGTTTCGGTGCATGAGATTTATGGCGCCCTGCTTCTTGGCCATGCGCTTCACATCATCCCGGAGGAGATCAAAACCGATCCCCGTCGTCTGTGCACGAAATTCGCAGAAGGCGACATTACAACCGTGTCACTGACGCCAAGTCTTCTTTCTGTTCTTTTGGACGCCGATCAGATCAGCCCGAACTGGCCGATTCGCACGCTCACCCTGGGCGCGGAAGAACTACCGATCCCGATGATTGCGGCAGTACGACGGGCGGCGCAAAACCCGGATCTGCGCATCTTCAACCTTTACGGCCCGACCGAGGCCTGCGTCGAGGCGACCTGGCATGAGTTCGAAGCAGACCTGATGCGTGACACGGCGGCGCCGATCGGAGTCCCGGTCGACGGAGTCGAGGTGCTGATCTGTGATCCGAAAATGCGCGTCCTGCCACCCGGAATCGTCGGGCAGATCTGCATCGGAGGACCGGGGCTCGCACGCGGCTATCTCAACGCTCCCGATCTTACAACCGCCGCCTTTGTTCCCCATCCGCAGAAGCCGGGCGCACGGCTCTACCTCACAGGTGACATGGGCTATCGTCGCGAAGATGGCGCACTGATGTTCGCCGGACGACGTGATCATCAGGTCAAGATTCGGGGACATCGGATAGAGCTGTTGGAGATTGAGCGGCAACTGACTGTTCTCCCTCACATCCGCACCGCTGTCGTGACGGCTCCGGAGGGTCCCGCGGGGCGGGATCTTGTGGCCTATGTGGTTGCAAAAACAATGGATGCCACGGCGGTACGGCAGGCGCTGGCGGAGACCCTGCCGGCCTATATGGTTCCCGCGCGCTATGTTCGGCTCGACGATATCCCATTGACCGTATCGGGCAAACTGGATCGGACCCGGCTGCCGGCACCCGGCGAGGCAATCACCACCGGCACGCCGCCCCGGCCCGGACGTGAGGCACAGGTCGCCGCTGTTTGGTCGCATATCCTCAATATGAAAACGGTCGCGCGGGAGGATGATTTTTTCCGCTCCGGCGGACACAGCCTGGCCGCGATCCGCCTGCTTACCGCACTGGAGCGGGAGACCGGCGTTGCCGTGCCCTTGGCCGATTTCATGCGGCGTCCGACGGTGGCCGGCCTTGCAGCGCTCAGCCTGGAGGCGGGTACCGCCGAAGACATCCGGCCCGCGGCGGCCGCAGCCGATTACCCGCTTTCTCCGGCACAACGACGGCTCTGGATTCTCAACGAGATCGATCCAAAGGCCTATCTTCTGAATGTTGCCGTCACCATCGACGGGCCGCTCGACCCCGATCGCCTGGCCCGTGCCTGCGCCGAGGTCGGCGCACGGCATTTCGCCCTCGGCACGCGCTTCGTCATGGTCGACGGCGTTCCAAGACAGATCCCGGCCGATTGTGAAATCCGGCTGACGCGGCACGATGCGCGGGACTGGATCGAAAGCCGTCTTCACGATGCGCTGCACCAGGCGGCGCAGACCCCGTTTGATCTCGAAACGGGTCCACCCCTGAGGCTGCAGCTTTGGGATCAGGGGAACGGGCATGCCCTGTTTCTGCTGAGCCTGCACCACATCGTCGGGGACGCCTGGTCACTCGATCTGATATTGAACGAGATTTGCGTGATTTATGAAGCGCTGGCAAACGGTGAAGCGAACCCGCTTCCACCCCTGGCGCTGCAGGCCCATGACATCGCGGCGCATGAGGACGGCCTGGTTGCGCGGCTTGAAGCGGGCGAGGAAGGCCCGCTTTCGAAAGCCCGCGACTACTGGCACGCGCAACTCGCCGGAGGACCGACCCGCCTCGATCTGCCCTCGGACCGGCCTCGCCCCAACGTCAAGACAAGTGCCGGCCGCACGGTCCCGTTCACCGTTGACCCCGCCCTTGCGAAAGGACTGGCGCAACGGGCCGGTTCGGCGAAAGGCGGTCTTTTCCCGCTTCTCACCGCCCTGGTAAAAGTCCTGCTCCACCGTTACACCGGCGAGGAGGACATCTGGCTCGGCACCGCCGTCACCTCGCGCCAGGGCGCGGACCGGGCGGCGCAGGTCGGCTTCAATGTGCAGACCGTTGCGCTGAGGGATCGTGTTTCGCGGCAGATCCCTTTTGCGACGCTTGTCGATGCCGTGGCGGAAACCATCGCCCGGGCCACCGCCCATGCCGCCTACCCGCTCGACAGGCTGATCGCCGAACTCGACATTGCCCATGACACCAGCCGCGCCGGCCTGTTCGACGCAATGATCGTGTATCATGTTGCTGAAGCCCAATCGGCAGGTATTTCGGATCTGTCCTTTGCTCCCATGCCGCTTGCCGATGACGTCGCCCGCTTTGACCTGACGGTCCATTTCACGCGCAACGGCGACAGCCTCTCGGGCGCGATTGAATACAACACCGATCTGTTTGACGCCGACAGGATCACCCGTCTGATCGACCATCTTTTGCAACTGGCCCGGAGTGCGGTCGAATCGGATCATCTCACGGTTTCTGCACTCGACATGATCCCGGCGGCGGAGCGGGCCGAACTCGCGGCTTTTTCGGCCGGGCCTATCGCACCGACGCCTTCAGGCACGATACAGGACGCGGTCTGGGCCCAGGCCGCCCGAACACCGGATCGGTTGGCCATAGACGATTCCAGGCCCCTGACCTATGCGGAGCTCGAAGCTGAGGCACGGGATCTGGCCGCCTGGTTGGTCGAGACCGGTCAACTGGTTCCGGGTGAGGCGGTCGGCGTCTGCATGGAACGCGGCGCTGACCTAGTGACCGCTATCCTGGCGGTGATGGAGGCGGGTGGCGTTTATCTGCCGCTGGACCCCGCCCATCCGCAGGCCCGCATGGATCGTGCCCTGGAAGAGGCGGGATGTCGGCTCGTTCTCTACGATACGGCAGGCGAAAGCGTCTCGGCAGTGGCACTTCCATCGGCCCGGCACCGCGACATCACCCTGGGTCGCCGCCCGGCCGACGCGGCCCGTCTCCACCCCGAAAGCGCCTATCTGATCTTCACGTCCGGCTCCACCGGACGGCCCAAGGGGGTCCGGGTCGACCATGCCGCGTTCCTCAACATGATTGCCGCGCAGGTAGAAACGTTCGGCATCGTGCCGGAAGACCGCGTGCTGCTCTTCGCCTCGCCCGCCTTCGATGCGTCGCTTGCCGAATTGTTCACGTGTCTGACCAGCGGCGCCGCGCTGGTTCCGGCCACTGCCGAGCGTGTGCGCGACGGTTCGGGTTTTGCTGCCTGGATGACCGAGGAACGGATCAGCGTCGCAACCCTGCCGCCGCCTTATCTGGCCGCACTGGAGCAGCCCGAGCTGCCGCATCTGCGTGTGCTCATCACCGCGGGCGAGGCGCCGGTGATCAAAGACGTGGCGCATTATGCCCCGCAGCTCGAATACTTCAATGCCTACGGCCCAACGGAAAACGCCGTGTGTTCGACGATCCAGCGCGTTGAATCCGTTGCCGGACCCATCCCCATTGGCCGGCCCATCGCAAACACCCGGACCCATATCCTTGATGCCGACCTGTTCCCCGTGCCCATTGGCATCACCGGCGAGATCTGCGTTTCGGGCGCCGGCCTTGCGCAGGGGTATCTTGACCCCGAGCAAACGGCGGCACGCTTTGTCACCGGGCCCGACGGCACGCGGCTCTACCGAACCGGCGATCGCGGCGTGTGGTCCAACGCGGGCGCGATTGTCTATACGGGTCGCGATGACGCCCAGGTGAAGATCCGCGGTCAGCGCATTGAACTGGGCGAAGTCACGGCCGTTTTGGAACAGCACCCGACGGTGCAGCAGGCCCTGGCCATGCTGCGCGACGGTGCGTTATGGGCCTATGTCGTCGGCACCGGAGAGGAGCGGGCTCTGCGCCACCATGCCACCACCGAATTGCCGCCGGCGATGGTGCCGGCGCGCATCGTCGTGCTGGGTGCTTGGCCGCTGACCACCAGTGGAAAGATCGACCGGGCCAGACTGCCCGAGCCGGCGGCCCAGACCTTGCGAACGGACGACATCCCGCATCCGGGATTGGAACGCGAGATTGCCGCGATCTGGGTGCAGGCGCTCGGCATCGAGACGATCGGACGCCACGATGACATTTTCGACGCGGGCGCCGACTCGCTTAAGATCGTTCTGCTCGTCAACACGCTTAAAAGCCACGGATATGCCGCCAGCGTCGCCGATCTCTACCGCTATCGGACCATCGAAACCCTGGCACAGCACCTGCGCTCGGCACAGCCGATAGCCCGTTCCGACACCGAGACCAAGGGCGGTCCGACACCGGTGACCGCCGTCCAGGACTGGTTCTTTTCACGCTACGACGGCAACCTCAATCACTTCAATCAGGCGGTTACGCTCCGGCTGGATCGTGACGTGACCGGCGAAGCGGTCCGCAACGCGTTGGTCGGCCTCGCTGAAAAACACCCAGCGTTGCGTACCCGGTTCTGTCGAATCGATGGCGCCTGGCATCAGGATCCCGAAGGGCGCGCAGACGATGCCGTCGGCCCGGTCGCGCATCATCACGTGGGCAGCGAGGCCGAGGCATGGGATGTTGCCGAAGACCTTCAACGTGCCCTCGACATCGACAGCGGCCGTCTGATCGCGGCGGCGCGTATCAGCCATCACGCCGAGGGCGAATTGCTGATTCTCGTCATCCATCACCTCGCGGTGGACGGGTATAGCTGGCGGCTGATCCTGACGGACCTGACCGATTTGCTGGCGGGGCAGGAGCTGGCTCCCCAGGCCGGTTGGTCGATGTGCGATCTGGCGGGTGCCGAGATGGCCCTGCGCACCGCACCCGCTTTGCTGCGAGAGCGCGCGGAATGGACGCGATTGCTCGGTTCCGTCAGCCCGCTGCCATGGGCGCACAGCGCTTCCTGCCCCATAGAAAGCATGCACGCGGCGACCGTGACACTGTCCGATGATGCCACCCGGCGGATGCTGCAGGCTGCCGGTGCCGGCATGGAAAGCGTGCTTCTGAGCGCCCTCGCCACAGCACTGCGCGCACCTGCCTGTCGAGGATCTTCTGTTCCTGCTGGAAGGGCACGGGCGGATGCCGCTGATGCGCGCGGCCGACCTGTCCGACACTGTCGGCTGGTGCACGACCATGTACCCGGTGGCGCTTCCGGCCGGGGCGGAAAAGACACCCGCTTCCGTGGCAGAAGCGATTGCGGGCGTTCCTGCCGGTGGCGCGGGTTTCCTGCGGGTTTTAAGGGACGCGCCGGCGCTGGCGGATCGCATGCGCGGCGCCATCGTCTTCAATTACCTTGGAGAGATCGGCACGCAAACCGACGGCACCGGCCGCTCGGAACCGGCCGTTATCGGTGCCCATGGCACGGCGATCGACCCAACGGCATCGTCATTGGCCCCTGTGGATTGTCTTGCGCTGGTTCAGAACGGGCAGCTTTCGGTCACGCTGCGCGCCGATCCGGCGGCGATCCCTCCGCACGTGGTCGATGCTGTGCTTGACGACCTGCTGCAGAAAGCCACGTCGCAGGAGTTGCCGGCAGCCCTACAGGCGGGCCCGCCCCGACTGATGCGGCCCTATGATGTTCCATCGCCCGATGCGCCGGAACGGCTGAATGCGGTGTCGGGCCCCGATCTGTTCGCCCTGCCGCCGCTGCTCGGTTACGGTGCGGCCTTCGCGACAATGGCCGAGGCGTTCAAACACACAAGATTGCACGCCTTCGACTTCATCGAAGCCGAAGACAGGCTGGAGCGCTATCGTGACGCGATTACGGCCATCTCCGGCGACCAGCCGATCCGGCTCATCGGGCTTTCCGGCGGGGCGCTGCTCGCATTCGAAGTGGCAAAGTCACTGGAGGCGGCCGGACATCGGGTTGCGGATCTGATCCTTCTGGACACGCCGGCCAATCTCGCCCCGGTCGGGCGGTCGGACGAAGATGTTGACGCGAAGATCCAGGCGGACCTCGCCCATCTCCATGACCGGATGATCAGCGAGGGCGGGCAGTATGGCCGGGCGGCCCGGAACGCGGAGGCGCATCAGGCCCTCGTTGCCAAAATGCGCGCTTTCATCACCTATCTCGATCCCCTTGTGACGGAGGGCGCGATTGCTGCCGATATTCATCAGATCCGCTCCATACAACATTGGGACACGGAGGCCGCGTGGCACCGCTGGAGCGAACTGACGATCGGGCAGTATCTGACCTATCGAGGATTGGGCAACCATGCCGACATGCTCGATCAGGCATCCGGACCGGCGAACGCTGCGATCATCGAAGACATCTTGCGCGGATCCGGTGACGGTTCGGTTGCCTTCGACGCCGCATCGTCCGGCGCCGGCCAAAGCTTGGCTGAACGTGTATAGCGGTGTCCCGTGCTGCGTGCTCCCGCCGAGCACGACGGCCCACACTTGCGGTCTGCGGGCGTTGTCGTCACGATAGATCGCAGCCGTTGCCGGCGCGCATGAAGCGAATCCATTCATCGTTGCATGTCTTCGGGCATGGACCGAATCCAATCGGCGGAGCTTTGCCATGCATCAGATTGAGTTGACCCTCGTCCAGCACGGGGACGTCACGCGGATGGGGTGCAACGTGACGGCGCTTGGGGATATGCGGGTCCCGTGATCGGCTCAGCACGGTGGGTTGAACAGGCGACTGCGCGACATGGGATACGGGGGTCTCCGATCTGAAGCAACTCATCCTGGAGGGCAGTGCCGCACACTGTCTTACGATGCCTTTGCGACGCAATGCGGTGTGGCTCGACGTCAGGATGCCTCGAATGCCGAGAGGAAAGCGCACAGATTGTCCGATAGGGAATCCGAAGCGTAGCCGCCCTCCTGAATGATCGCGGTCGGCAGTTGCAGCCGGGCGATCCTACGGGCGATCCGTTCAAACCCCCGCGTCGTCACCGCCAGGCCTTTGAAAGGGTCATCTTTATGCGCATCGAGGCCGAGGGCCAAAACCATCGCGCCAGGCCGCGCCCGGTCAATCCGCTCCATCGCGGAATCGAGCGCTGCAAGATAATCGTCGTCACCGGTGCCGCGCGGCAGCGGCACATTCAGATTGTGGCCCGCGCCCGGGCCCAATCCGACCTGGTCGGCGTACCCCCAAAAGAAAGGGTAGAACCGCGCGGGATCGGCATGGATCGAGGCCGTAAGCACGTCGTCGCGGCGATAGAAAATCTGCTGCGTACCGTTGCCATGATGCACATCCACATCCAGGACAGCGACCCGGTCGTGCGTGTTGCGCAGTCGCGCCGCTGCAATGGCTGCGTTGTTCAAAAAACAGAAGCCACCCGCCGTGTCGCCCGTCGCGTGATGGCCCGGCGGGCGGTAGAGCGCATAGCTGGAGCGCGCACCATCCGCCACATGATCGGCCGCCGCGACTGCCGCTTGAGCGCTGGCGTAGGCGGCGGCCCAGGTCGTTTCGAGCACCGGCGCCGCGCCGTCCTGAAGGTGAAATCCGACCTGGCCCACGGCCGACGCCGGATAGCCGGGCGGTGCCTGACCGGATCGGAAGACGGGATGGATGTTCGGGATTGCCTCGGCGGGCGCATCCGGGATACGCGCCCACCGGTGGTAAATTGTCTTCAGGAATTTCACGTACCGCGCGGTGTGGACCGCTTCAATCGGCTCAAGCCCCGAGTCGCGCGGGCGGACTGGCGTCATCCCAAGCTGTTCGAGCGCCTGTAGGAAGGCCTGGGCGCGTGCTGCATTCTCCATGTTGGGCTGCCACGCGCCGTTCACCACAAACCGCGGTGCGTCGTAGGTCAGCTGTGCGGGGTCGAAAAAGGTTTTCATTGCGCGGGCGCGGCGGGGATCGGCGACGGAACCGGCAAGATGCCATCGCGGTGCAATTCGTCGACGCAATCGGTCAGCGTTCGCATCAGCGCGACTTCGATCTCTCCGATCTGTGCCCGCGTTATTGTCAGCGGCGGAGCAATCATCAACCACTCGCCGTCCCTGCCGCCATTGGTGCGGCGGGCGTAGAGAATAAGGCCGTGCCGCCGGGCGATCCGTGTGGCGCGGTCGGTGATGCACACGTCCAGTGCAAATCCGCGCTTGGTCTTCTTGTCAGCGACCAGCTCGATGGTGCACAGCAATCCCCGCCCCCGCACATCGCCGACGATCGGCGAATTGTCTTTCAGGCGATGCAACATCGCATCCAGATAGGCCCCCATCACCGACGCGTTCTCTATGAGATCGAGTCTCTCGACCTCGTTCAGGACGGCGAGCCCGGTGGCACATGTCAACGGATTGGCGACATAGGTATGGCCGTGCAGGAACCCGCCGGTATCCGCCATCTCGGCGACAAGATCCTTAGGCGTCAGCACCACGCCAAGTGGCGTATATCCGGCTCCGATGCCCTTGGCCAGGACAACCAGGTCCGGCTGGGCATCCGGCCAGTGATGTGCGGCAAGGAATTTACCGGTGCGGCCGGCGCCGCTCATCACCTCGTCGTAAATCAGGAAGATCCCGTGCCGCGTGCAGATATCCCTTACCGTCCGCATGTAGATATCATCGGCCACCAAAGCGCCGGTCGCCAAGCCGCCGACGGGTTCGAGAATGAATGCGAGGCACGTGTCGGGCCCTTCGCGCAAAATGGCGTCTTCCAAGCGCCGGGCCGCCGCCAGCTGCCAGCCGTCGGGCGTGTAGCCCTCGGGGATCCGGTAGGTAAAGGGTGCCGGAACGAACCGCGCCCTCGTCAGCATCGGCTCGAAGACCATCAGCGTTTCCTCATCGCCGGTGATGCTGAGCGCGCCCAGGGTGCCGCCATGGTAGGACGGCATTCGGGAGATCACTTTCCAACGTCCGGCCTGTCCCCGCAGAACCGCCGCCTGACGGGCGAGTTTTATCGCCGCTTCGATCGCTTCAGACCCGCCCGACGTGAAATAGGCCCGATCGAAGCCCGGTCCGCTCAGAGTTGCCAGCCGGCGCGCGAGGTCTTCGTTGGCGGTGTTGACGAAAGACATGCGCGAAGCGAAAGCCACCCGCGCCGCCTGCTCGGCGATCGTTTCGATCACGTGCGTGTTGCCATGACCCAAATTGGTGGCGATCGGCCCGCTCGACGCGTCGATATAGCGACGTCCTTCCTCATCCCACAGGTAGGGACCTTCAGCGCGGGCGACGCGGGGCAGGTCGTCTCCTGCCAGCGGCGAATAGAAGCCCTGAATGGCGAATCCGTCAGACATGTTCGCCCCCCGCGGAAAGGTCGTCGAACACGCGGCGGGAGGTTTGAAAGATCAACTCATCTGTTCTTTGGGCCAGGCCCAGTTGCAGATAGAACCGTTGCGCCGCTTCATTGTCCGGTTCGACGGACAGCCGCAGGTGGGTCGCACCTTTCTGTTTGCCCGCGCGCGCCGCAGCTGCGATCAGTCTGCGGCCCAATCCCGTTCCCCGCTTAGACCGGCTGATATGGATGTCTTGCACATAAACGCCCAGCCGAGCGGTCCACGTCGAATAGTTGAAGAAGTAGATCACCATGCCGACGGGGGTGCCGGCGTCCTCAGCCAGCACCACGTGGAACTGGCGGTCCGGCCCAAAGCCATGGGACAGGATATCGGCCTCGGTGCTGACATGATCGAGTGCGCCGCCCAATTCATCAACCATTTCTCGCAGCAGCGCGGCGATCACAGGGGCATCGACCGCGCGTCCCTTGCGCAATTGAACCCAGTCAGAAGGCAACGGCATCAGCCCCCTTTAACTGCAACCGAACACGTGCTTCAGCCGGTGTGGCCAATGTCATGTCCAATCCCTCCAAGATGTTTTTGATCTTCGAGACCTGTGCCGCATTGCTCCTGGCCAGTTCGCCTGGACCGATCATCAGGCTATCCTCCAATCCGACGCGGACATTGCCACCCATCACCGCACCCATTGTCGCCATGGGCATCTGATGGCGCCCGGCGGCCAACACGGAGAATAGAAAGCCGTCTCCGAGCAGCCTGTCGGCGGTGCGTTTGAGGTGCACGAGCTGTTCAGGATGGCTGTCGATGCCGCCAAAAACACCCATGACGAATTGCACAAAAACCGGAGCCGTCACGTCGCCCCGTCGGACATAGTGGGCCAGCGTCTGAAGATGACCGGTGTCATAGCACTCGAACTCGAACCGCGTGCCGTTGCCGTCACCCAGGTCGTTCAGGATCGTCTCGATATCGGCAAAGGTGTTCTTGAAGACGAAATCTCGGGTCGACTCCAAAAAAGGCTCTTCCCAGTCGTGCATCCATTGTGAGTAGCGTTGCGTCATCGGGAACGTTCCGAAGTTCATCGAGCCCATATTGAGCGAACACATCTCCGGGCTCAATGCGCGCGCGGCGCGCAGCCTGTGGTCGACCGTCATGTTTGCGCCGCCGCCGGTCGAGATATTGAGGATCGCTTCGCAGTGCGCTTTGATCTGTGGCAGAAAACGCACAAACACCTCCGGGTCTGAAGACGGCTTGCCGGTGTCCGGATCACGGGCATGCAAATGCAGGATCGACGCGCCGGCCTCGGCGGCTTCGATCGCCTGTTCGGCGATCTCGTTTGGCGAGACCGGCAGATGGGGCGACATCGTCGGGGTGTGGATAGATCCGGTTATAGCGCAACTTATGATGACGTTGTCAGACGCCGGCACGACGGTCTCCTGTCCACAGAAACGCTGGAAGGTCGCCCCGGCGCAAGCAGCGCCGGGGCTGTTTGTCACTTCAGAAGCCGTGTCCAAACCTGGTCCTGCAGTTTGATCGAAGCTTCCGAGCAGGCCGACACAAAGATGAACTCGCGCTCCGATGGCGCGACGATTTCAGGCGCCGTTTTGAGCGATTCCTCCATATAGGCATCGCTGCCGTCGATGGCGTTCGAGTACCGCGCGAAATTGGTCTGAATGGCAATGTTCTCAGGCTGCATCAGAAAGCTCAGAAACTTCTTTGCGCCTTCAATGTTCTTCGCACCCTTCGGCACCACCACGACGTCCATCCACGTCAGCACGCCTTCAACCGGATAGGAATAGGCGTATTTCGGGTCTTTCGCCCGCATCTTCAGCGAGCTGCCGTTCCAGTTGGAATGCATCTTGACTTCGCCGGAATACATCCGTTCGCGGATGCCTTCGGTCTGGTACATTTTGACATGCTCTTTTTGTGCCGCGAGCAGGTCGTAGACGCGCTGGAAATCCTGTGGATCCTCACTGCAGATGTCCTGGCCGAGATAGACGTGAGCCATCTTCACGACCTCATCGGCCGAATTGAACATGCCGATCTCGCCCTGCAGTTCGGCCGGCGGTTCGAAAAGGACCTTATAGGAGTTGATGTCGCCGCCATAGGCTGTGCTGTCCACTGTAAAACCGGTGGTGCCCCAGAGGAAGGGAATCGAATATTCGTTGTCCGGATCCCAGGGCGGCGATTTCCACTGCGACTGGATGTTCTCAAAACCTGGGAGATCCTTGGGATCGATCTTCTCGACCAGTCCCGAGGCCACCATGCCTGCCACGAAGTTGTTGCCGGGAACCGCGATGTCGTAGGACGCTCCGCCGGCGTGTAATTTTGCAACCAGGGTTTCGCTGGAATCGTAGGTGTCGATCACGACGTCGATGCCTGTTTCGGCTTCGAATTTCGCAATCATCTCGGGCGATGTGTATTCGGCCCAGTTATAGAGGTTCAGAACCCCTTCGGCCTGCGCGTGCGTCACCCCGACGGTCAGGATGGCAGCTATCGCGGCTACTTTCACTTTGGTCTTCATGTGCTTCTCCTTGTTTTTGCATGCCCTCGGTTTACGGCTGCCGCCGTTCAGCGCGCCTGGAAATCAGCCATGCGAGGCTTACGAAAATGATGGTGATGATCAGCAGCAGCGTGGAGACTGCGTTGACCTGCGGGGTCACCCCGACGCGTACCAGCGAATAGATGTAGACCGGCAAGGTGGTGGTCCCTGCCCCGCCCACCATCAGCGTGATGATGAAATCGTCGATGGAGGTGATGAACGCCAGCATCAGACCGGACAGAATGCCGGGCGCCAACAACGGCAAGGTCACGCGCCGGAACGCCTGCCGTTGATTGGCATACAGATCCTGCGCCGCCTCTTCATAGGTTTGGTCGAGGCTGTCCAGTCGCGCCCGGATCGGGAGATAGGCGAACGGAAGTATGAACACCGTGTGGGCAAGGATGACGTTGCCGAGACCAAGGTTCAGCCCGATCGCCGTGAAGAATATGACCATCGCGATGGCGATCACGATTTCCGGGACGATAAGCGGCATCAGCAATGTGCCCAGCACCAGCGGTTCGGCGCGAAACGACGGGCCGCGACCCATCGCCAGGGCAGCGAGCGTGGCAAGGACGGTGGCGGCCAGCGACGCGACCACCGCAACGATCAGCGAATTGCGGGCAGCGCGCTGAATATCCTCGTTCGCGAGGACGGCGCGATACCACTCCAGCGAGAAATGCGACCAGATCGTTGCGCTGTCGCTGCCATTGAAGGAAAAGATCACCAGCAGCACGATGGGCACATAGAGAAACAGAAAGAAGGCGCAGGTGATCGTGACGAAGCCGGGCATCTGCCCCACGGCAAAGCGGCGCACTGGTGCGGTGACCTGCTCAATGTCCGTCCGCGTCGTCACAGCCCGACCGATCCTTGCCTGCGCCGCCGGTAGAGCCACAGCAAAAAGCCGAACGCCAACAGCAGCAGAACCAACGACATCGCTGCACCAAAAGGCCAGTTCCGGGCGTTGCCGAACTGCATCTGGATCAGGCTGCCGATCATCAGGTGCTTGCCACCGCCCAGCAACGCAGGCGCGACGAAGGATCCGAGCGCCGGAACGAAGACGAGGACCACGCCGGAAATGATGCCCGGGCGTGCCAGCGGCAGCACAACCCGTCGCAGCGTCGCCAGTCGTCCGGCATATAGATCATGGGCGGCTTCGATCAGGCTACGGTCGATCCGCTCCACCGAGTTGTAAATCGGCAGGACCATAAACGGCAGGAAGGTGTAAAGAAGCCCGATCGCGATCGCGCCGTTCGTGTAAAGCAGCCTGAGCGGCGCGTCGATCAAACCGACGGCCTCCAGGCCATGATTGATCAGGCCTTCGTCACGCAGGATCATGATCCAGCAATAGGTGCGCACCAACAGATTGGTCCAAAACGGTACGGTGACGAGCAACAGCAGGAACCCCTGGCGGGACTTTGGTTGCATGGCGATCACATAGGCGACTGGAAACCCGACCAGAAGACAGAGAAAGGCGGTGACCGCGGCGATTGCCACCGATCTCAACAGAATGCGCAGATAAGCGTCCTGAAAATGCCAGTTACCGGAAAAATCCTCTTCCAAAAGGATCTGGACATAGGCCGCAGTGGAGAAATTCGGCCGGACCCCACCCCACGGATTCGCCTCCATCAGTGACGCCACCGGGACCAGCATCAGCGGCAGGACGAAGAACACGGCAAGCATGATGACGGCAGGCGACAGGGCCAAACCCTGGGCACGGCGATCCAGCGCGCCCGGTGCCGGAAGATCATTCCGAGCGCTCATTCGTCCAGCTCCCAAAGCGCCCGTCGGGGCAGCCCGACCCGTACGACGTCGCCCGGCCGGTGTGCCGTCACGCCCAACGAGGTTGTCCGCAACCGCACCATCATGGCGGTGTTCAGGCCGTCCGGCTGAACCAGCAGATTCGTGTCAGATCCCAAATATTCGACGTCTTGCACCCGCCCCCCCAGGGCCGAACACCCGTCCGGCACGTGCCCGTTGACCAACACGCAATCCTCGGGGCGAATGGCAACGACGGTCTCTCCGGTCGCAGAGGAGCCTTCCGGGAGTGCGATCCGGCCGCCGTTTTGCAGTTGCAGCGTTCCGCCCGCCTCGGCGCGGCCGGTCAGGATGTTGGTGTCGCCGATGAAGTCCGCGACAAAGCGGCTGCGCGGGTGCCGATAGATGTCTTCTGCCGTGCCCACTTGCAGAATGCGCCCCTCGGACATGACCGCGACGCGGTCGGACATGATCAAGGCTTCGTCTTGGTCGTGCGTGACGAACACGAAGGTGATGCCGGTCGATCTCTGCAAACGCTTCAACTCAAGCCGCATCTGCTTGCGCAGTTTCAGGTCAAGAGCTGAAAGCGGTTCGTCCAGCAGCAGGATTTTGGGCTCGTTGGCAAGCGCGCGCGCCAATGCAACGCGCTGCTGCTGGCCACCGGACAATTGCGAAGGCACGCGGGCACCAAATCCACCTAACTGGACCAACGCCAGCATCTCATCGGTTTTCGAGGCAATCTTCGCCGGTTCGGCTCCGCGCATCTCAAGCCCGAAGGCAATGTTTTCCCGGACGGTCATGTGCGGGAACAGCGCGTAGTTCTGGAAAACCGTGTTGATCGACCGTTCAAACGGAGGCCGGCCCTGCAAGGGCGTGCCGTCCAATATGATCTGACCGGATGTCGGCTGGTCGAGGCCCGCGATCATCCGCAACAACGTCGTTTTCCCGCAGCCGGATGGCCCCAGAAGCGTGAAAAACTCGTTCTCCATGATGTGGATCGATATGCCATCCACCGCCTGGACCGTCTGCCCGCCCGGACCCATGAATGTCTTGGTTAACGCTTCGACGACCAGGCCCGACTTGGCGGTGGCTGTGGTCACGCCGGATCCCCTAAAGTATCCGTTTTGATCAAGCCAGTTTTGTCGACCACATTCTGTCAGCCTTGATGAGTGCATTTGCCATTTCGATGAGCTTTCGCATGATGGCTATGAGTGCGACCTTCTTGGGTTTTCC
>Ga0056108_1000280_pt1 | contig 17451 bp, 15 predicted proteins | sample WorMetG1BERMUDA1_FD_83875 | JGI IMG/M metagenome (GOLD analysis project Ga0056108, IMG submission 83875) | Marine gutless worms symbiont microbial communities from Max Planck institute for Marine Microbiology, Germany - Inanidrilus... ... | reverse complement strand
TGACGACCTTTCTTTACTACCTGACCATGGTGATGATGGCGGCGGTCGTCTTCGTGCTGTTGCGCGGCCTCGTTAACATGATGCGCGGCGGGTCCGGCAATTTCTCCAACAAGCTGATGCAGGCGCGCGTGCTCCTGCAGTTCATCGCCGTGATGCTGATCGTCGCCATCCTGATGCTGACCGGCGGCGGGCGCTAAGAGCCCAACCGAAAGGACGCAGAATGGTCAAATTGAATAAGATCTACACCCGCACCGGCGACGACGGCAGCACAGGCCTGGGCACGGGCGAACGACGCGAGAAGCACGATCTGCGCATCGCAGCCTATGGCACGGTGGACGAGGCCAATGCCTGTATCGGCCTGGCACGGCTGCACACCGCCGACAACTCGGACCTCGATGCCATGCTGTCGCGCATCCAGAACGATTTCTTCGACCTCGGCGCCGATCTGGCGACGCCCGACACGGGCCAGGAACTCGACTATTCGCCGCTGCGCGTGACCGACGCGCAGGTCGAAAGGCTGGAGCGCGAGATCGACTTGCTGAATGCCCGGCTCGAACCGCTGCGGTCTTTCGTCCTACCCGGCGGGTCGCCGGCGGCGGCCAATCTGCATCTGGCGCGCACCGTGACGCGCCGGGCCGAGCGGCTGATGGTGGAACTCGCCGACAAACCGGCCGAACCGGTCAACCCGGCGGCGCTGCGCTACATCAACCGGGTCTCCGATTTCCTGTTTGTGGCGTCGCGCTGCGCCAATCGTGACGGCGCCGACGATGTGCTGTGGGTGCCGGGCGAAAACAGGACCTGACCCGCTCACCGCCTGCCGCCCGGAGAGCCGCCGATGTTCATACCGCTCCACGACCGCAACGATCTCGAGCATATCGACCGGCAATATGTGACGCTCGGTCTCATCGGGCTGAACACGGTCATCTGGCTTGTGACCGCGATCAGCGGCAAGACCGGCACCTTCACCACGGCGGCGGTCTTGGGGCTTGGCTACATTCCCGCGGTGGCCAACGGCTTCGCCGATCTGGCACCCGGCCTGTCGATCGTGCCCGAGGGCGCGACCTATGTGACCTATGCCTTCCTGCACGCCGATATCTGGCATCTCGGCACCAATATGCTGTTTCTGTGGGTGTTCGGCGACAATGTCGAAGACGCGATGGGGCATCTGCGCTTCCTGGTCTTCTATCTGCTTTGCGCGGCCGCCGGCGCGCTGGCGCACGGGCTGCTCGATCCTCGTTCCGAGGCGCCGCTGATCGGCGCGTCGGGCGCGGTGGCGGGGGTCGTCGCCGCCTATCTCCTGTTGCATCCGCGCGTGCGCCTTTGGGTGCTGGTGCTCGGCCGCATTCCGCTGCCGCTGCCGGCCTTCGTGCCGCTGACCTTGTGGATTGTCTACCAGCTCTACATGCTCGTCTTCGACGCGCAGGGCGAGGTCTCCTGGGCCGCCCATATCGGCGGGATCGTCGCCGGCTTCGCTCTGATTGCGCTGATGAAGCGGCGCACAGTGCCACTTCTCGACCGCGAGATCGTTCCGCCCCGGGCGGTCTGGCACAAAAGGTCGGGGAGCCGGCGGCCGGACGGCCCATGGGGACGGTGACCAAACGACGCAAATCGCCGGTCCCGGTCGCAAACGCGATTGACGGAAACGGTTCCTTACAGATATGTGACACGCGCAAAGTTCTTGTCCGAAGGATCCGGGCCGGATCGCTGGCACAAATGCATCGCTTTCATGTCGCATTCCAGCCATCTCGGAACGCCTCGAATGTGCAGTATTCTGCGCGCAGTTTTGGAAAGGTGACCGCATGAAAGTTCTGGTGCCCGTCAAGCGGGTGGTTGACTACAATGTCAAGATCCGCGTCCGGCCGGATGGCTCCGGTGTGGAACTGGCCAATGTCAAGATGTCGATGAACCCGTTCGACGAGATTTCCGTCGAGGAGGCCATTCGACTGAAGGAGGCCGGCAAGGTCGAAGAAATCATCGCCGTGTCGATCGGCCCGGCCAAGGCCGAGGAGACGATCCGCACCGCGCTCGCCATGGGCGCCGATCGCGGCATCCTGGTGCAGACGGACGACCTGGTGGAGCCGCTGGCGGTCGCCAAGATCCTGAAAGCCGTCGTCGAGGCGGAAAGTCCGCAGCTGGTGATCGTCGGCAAACAGGCGATTGACGACGATTCCAACCAGACCGGCCAGATGCTCGCGGCGCTGCTCGGCTGGTCGCAGGGCACCTTCGCCTCTGAGGTCGCGATCGCCGACGACGTCGCCGTCGTGACGCGCGAGGTCGATGGCGGGCTGCAGACCGTGGAGATCAGCCTGCCGGCCGTCGTTACCACCGATCTGCGCCTTAACGAGCCGCGCTACGCGTCGCTGCCCAACATCATGAAGGCCAAGAAGAAGCCGCTCGACAAAAAGACCACCGCCGATTACGGCGTCGACACCACGCCGCGCGTGAAGGTCCTTGAGACGACCGAGCCGGAAGGCCGCAAGGCCGGCGTCAAGGTCGAGAGCGTGGCCGAACTGGTCGACAAGTTGAAAAACGAAGCCGGCGTGCTGTAGGACGGGAGACCATCATGACCACTCTTCTTCTCGCGGAACACGATAACACGTCCCTTTCCGATCAGACGGCGAAGGCCCTTTCGGCGGCATCTGCCATCGGCGACGCGGTGCATATCCTGGTCGCCGGAAAGAACGCCCAGGCCGTGGCCGACCAGGCCGCAAAGCTCGACGGCGTCTCCAAGGTGCTGCTTGCCGAGGCCGACGCCTTGGAGGTCAACCTGGCCGAGCCGACGGCGGCGCTGATCGTGTCGCTCGCCGGCGACTACGACACGATCATGGCGGCGGCGACCACCGACGGCAAGAACATCATGCCGCGCGTGGCGGCACTGCTCGACGTGATGCAGGTCTCCGACATCATCGAGGTCGTCGGCCCCGACACCTTCAAGCGGCCGATCTATGCCGGTAACGCCATCCAGACCGTGCAGGCCACGGATCCGAAAAAGATCGTCACCGTCCGCACGGCCGGCTTCAACGCTGCCGGCGAAGGCGGATCGGCCCCGGTTGAAACAATCGGCGGCGCCGACGATCCCGGCCTGTCGAAGTTCGTCGAGGCCCGGCTGTCGGAAAGCGACCGCCCGGAACTCACCTCGGCGCGGGTCATCATCTCCGGCGGCCGCGCGCTGGGTTCGTCAGAGAAGTTCGAGGAGGTGATCCTGCCCGTTGCCGACAAGCTGGGCGCTGCGGTCGGCGCCTCGCGCGCCGCGGTCGATGCCGGCTATGCGCCGAACGATTGGCAGGTCGGCCAAACCGGCAAGGTGGTCGCGCCTGACCTCTACATCGCCTGCGGCATTTCCGGCGCCATCCAGCATCTGGCAGGGATGAAGGATTCCAAGGTGATCGTGGCGATCAACAAAGACGAGGAGGCGCCGATCTTTCAGGTCGCCGATTACGGCCTTGTCGCCGACCTTTTCGACGCCCTGCCGGAGCTCGAAAAGACGCTCTGAACGGACGGGCACGATGGCGGTGAAGCCGCATCCAACGCCGCAAAAAGTCAGCTAAATTCCGAGGCCGGGCTGGACCTTACCAGCCCGGCCAACTAGTTTGTGGGCGCCCCCACCCACCGAATGGAAAAACTGTCATGGCCACCGCGATCAAATCTGTCGGAATCATTGGCGCGGGCCAAATGGGTTGCGGCATCGCCCATGTCTGCGCCGTTGCCGGATACGACATTCTGCTGAACGACGTGTCGGAGGAAAAGATCCGCGACGGCCTGGCGACGATCAACGGCAATATGGCCCGTCAGGTGGCGGCCGGCAATCTCAGCGAGGCCGATCGCGACGCCGCGCAACAGCGGATCTCGCCGGCGGCGAATGTCGAGGATCTCGCGGCCGTCGATCTCGTCATCGAGGCGGCGACCGAGGACGAAACGGTCAAGCGCAAGATCTTCGCCAATCTCTGCCCGTTGCTCAATCCGGAAGCGATCCTCGCCACCGACACATCATCCCTGTCGATCACGCGGCTTGCGTCGGCGACCGACCGGCCGGAGCGCTTCATCGGCATCCATTTCATGAATCCGGCGCCGATCATGAAGCTGGTCGAACTGGTGCGCGGCATCGCCACCGAGGACGTGACCTTCGACTCCGCCAAGGAATTCGTCGAATCGCTGGACAAGACCGTGACGGTGGCCGAGGATTTCCCGGCCTTCATCGTCAACCGCATCCTGCTGCCGATGATCAACGAGGCGATCTACACGCTCTACGAGGGCGTGGGCACGGTCGACGCGATCGACACAGCCATGCGGCTCGGCGCCAATCATCCGATCGGCCCGCTGCAGCTTGCCGATTTCATCGGCCTCGACACCTGCCTGTCGATCATGCAGATGCTCTATGACGGCCTCGCCGATTCCAAATATCGGCCCTGCCCGCTGCTGACCAAATATGTCGAGGCCGGCTGGCTCGGTCGCAAGACCGGGCGCGGCTTCTACGACTATCGCGGCGACGAGCCCGTGCCGACACGCTGACCGGAGGCCGGATATGACGGAGCGACCCACCGCGCTGGTGATCGGCGGCGGCAGCGGCATGGGCGCCGACGCCGCCCGCAAGCTTGCCGAGGACGGTTTCGACATCGCCATCCTGTCCGCTTCGGGCAAGGGTCTGGCGCTGGCCGACAGGCTGGGCGGGCTCGGCGTCACCGGTTCCAATCGCAATCAGGACGACCTGCAGAGGCTGGTCGATGGCGCGATGGATCGTTGGGGTCGCATCGACGCGGTCGTCTCCAGCGCCGGGCACGGTCCAAAGGGCCCGATCCTCGAATTGAGCGACGCGGACTGGCATGAGGGCATGGAATTCTATCTGCTCAATGTCGTGCGCATCGCCCGCCTCGTCACACCGATCATGCAACAGCAAGGCTCGGGCGCCTTCGTCAATATCTCGACCTACGCCGCCTTCGAGCCCGAGGAACTGTTCCCGACGTCGGGCGTGTTCCGCTCGGGCCTCGCCGCCTTTACCAAGCTTTTCGCCGACAGATATGCGGCGGACAATATCCGTATGAACAATGTGCTGCCCGGCTTCATCGATAGCCTGCCGGAAAAGGAAGATCGGCGCAGCCGCATCCCAATGGGGCGTTACGGCCAAGTCGCCGAGGTCAGCGAACTGATCGCTTTCCTCGCCTCGGACAAAGCCAGCTACATCACCGGCCAGAACATCCGGGTCGACGGCGGGATCACTCGCTCCGTGTAACCCCGGCGCCGCCAGCCATACCGGCCATGATGCGGGTCATCAGCCGCACCCGCAGAAAGCGCGGCAGCATGGCCATGTTATAGCCCAGCACCTTCGACAACGCGCCCGGCCGGATGGTGCCGCTGCTTCCGAGCGCCGCGGCGATGCCGCGCGCCACCGTTTGCGGGCTGGCCGCAGCACCCATCGTCATGCCGGCGCGATCGGCGAAACCGCTGGTCACCGGACCGGGCGCGGCGGACAGGACGTGGACGCCGGATGGCGCCAATTCGACCGCCAGCCCCTCGGCAAGCGTCTGCACATAGGCCTTGGTGGCCGAGTAATGCGCCGAGTTCCCGTTTCCCTGGAAGGCGACGATCGAACTAAACAGCACAAGCTGTCCGCCACCGCGCCGCATCATATGGCGTGCCAGATCGTGCGACAGGGCCAGCATAGCGCGGCAATTGACGTCGAGCATGGACAGTTCATTGTCGAGATCGGAACCGCTCAGGTGTCCAGCGGAGCCGAACCCCGCCGCCAGCACGCCGACGCCGAAATCACGGCCGGTGATCGCCTCCCGCACGGCCTGTAGGCCCGCGTCGTCGGCCAGATCGGCGGCCAGGCTGTCGACCCGCACGCCATGGGACGTCCGTAGAGTTTGCGCCAGATGGTCCAGCCGGTCGGCCCGACGCGCCACCAGCAACAGGTCGAAGCCGAGCCGGGCAAGTTCCTCGGCGACGGCCTGCCCGATCCCGTCCGAAGCGCCGGTCACCAGCGCCGCCGGTCCCAGCCCGGCCAGTTTCGACGGAAGCGTCGCACGGATGGCGGTTTCCGTACCGGCTTTTGCGGATTGACCGCTCGACGGAGCGGTTTGCGTTGACACAATCTGGTCCATTGGGTTGTCTCCGATATCCCTTTTGCGTTCGCCGGCCCGGGAACACTCTTGGCTGCCTTGGCCGTCAACTTGGTTGACAGCGTCTACCAAGCTCAGTTTAAAGCATAGGTTGACGCCGTCAACCTGTTTGTTATGGTGAGCCGGTCAAAGATGCCTGAGTCTCGCGCCCCCTCCCGCCCCCCCGACAAACCGCCGCTGCCCGAAGCCTGTGTCGCGGAAGCGATGGCGATCATCGCCGCGCGCGGGCTGGAAGCGCTCAGCCTGCGCGATGTCGCCCGCCGGCTCGGCGTGTCGCATCAGGCGCCCTACAAACATTTCCGCTCGCGCGATCATCTGTTGGCCGAGGTGATCCGGCGATGTCTCAAGGACTTTGCCGACAGTCTGCGGGCCAGCGCCTTCGAGGGGGACCGCGCACGCGGGCCGGAGGAAGCGATGCGGGCGCTGGGTGGCGCCTATCTCGACTATGCGGCGCACCACCCGCTCGAATATCGGTTGATGTTCGCCACGCCCTGGCCGGCGACGGCCCATGAGACCGGGCTCGGCGCCGATGCCCGCGCAGCGTTCGATGTGCTCAAGGACCGTCTCGCCGCGCTAACGCCAAACCATTGTCAGGACCGGCTCGACCTCGACGCCATGTTCGTCTGGTCATCCATGCACGGCATCGCCAGTGCGATCGACAGTGAGGCGATGCGCTATCTGCATTTCGACGCGGACAAATCGCGCAGGGCCGTGCAGCACGTCATGGATATGGTCGACTCGGTCATCTTCCCCGGTTGACGGATCACACTCTCAACCAACCGCCCGTCGCAGACTTCACCAGCGCTTTTGAGGAAGGATGAGGTCGGCCTCCGCCTGTTCGATGACGGCATCGTCCGCGTCCAAACGGCCGGCCAGGTGGTTTACGACAAGACGCGCTTCGCCGCCCGTCCCCGGTATTGCAATCACCGCCGCCGCATCGGATCGCCGGGGCAAAGCGTTATCGTCGAGTGGCAGTTGCTCACGGAGCTTTGCAAGCAATTCCCTTGTTCCGATCCGCCATTCGTCAGCCCCATGGCGCACCACGACCGACTGCCCGTCAAGAGCGATCCGGGGGTTACTGTCCCGGGCACCATCGACAGCCTCTCCAAACTCATGTGGTCCCGAAAAGATCACAGGGCCGTCGATGTCCAACGTCGTCGGGCCGTCGGCCCGGTAATCGAGCGCATTCGGGTTCCCGCGCGCCTGCCATACCGGCTCCGGGATTCCCATGGCCGTGACGACATCATGGGCGTCAAGCCGACCGCCAGTGCCGACAAAGGGATCGTTCTCGACCTCTTCGAACAGCGGTGCCAGCGTGTCCAGACGATCGGCCGCTCCGAGGAAGCGGGCGATGGCCCAAACCTCATCGGAATCGGTCTCTTTAAGGGAGACCGCCGCGACGGCCGACTCGCCATCGCCGCCTTCGGATACGATCAAGCGACCGTCGCGCACGATCCCCCGGTCCTGCAGCAGTGCCATCAGACGGGCATGCTGGCTCGTGACAGACACCGCGCCGGCACCCCATGGGCCGAAGGAGGACAGGATCAGCACGGCCGACAGGGACGAAAGCACCACCCGCGGCAGCAACGACTGCGCGCCGACCGTCCGCCAGACAATCAAAAACGCTATCCAGAAGCCCAGAACGATCAAGCCATACCGCTCCGGCGTCACGCCGTATTCGGACACGCGCCGCCAGGTTCCGATCGTCAGCAGGACCAGCGGCACGATCAGGCACCAGAACCAGACCCTTTCGAACAACCGGACCAGGACCGAACCCCGCTCGCGCCACGGCAGGCCGATGAGCCAGACCGCGGCGCCGCCGAGGGCGAAGATCAGCACGATGATCCCGATCTGCCCGCGCGGCAGGTCCCAATCGAACAGGATCCTGGCGGCATAGACATGCAGGATGACGACATAGACCGACAGCAGCGGGATCAGCAGGGCATTCAGAAGCAGTCTCGGGCCCGTGCTCAGGAGGCCGGACGGTTTATCCGGCTGGAAACGCTCGGACAGGTCGCGCGGCACCATGGACAGGCCGAATATCGGACCGACAAGAACCACGCCCGTCGCAATGCTGTGTTGGATGACGACGCGGCTGATCGCGGTTGCGAAGAGGTAATCCAGGCTTCCGGCGATCGCCGCAAGGCCGAGGGCGAACACCGCCGCGGCGACGATCGCAGCCAGGGTTGCGACAGCCAGCCGCATGTTGAACATCCACAGCGCGGCATCATCGGCACCGCGATGCAGGTAGCCGGCCACCATCACCGCCAGAACCAAACCGTAAAGCAGGAACGGCCACTGCATGTCGAATGTCTTGTGGCTGAGGAAAAGGACGAGGACGGCGAAGGCGCACGCGGCCGCCGAAACCGTTCCCGCGGCGCGGCTCAACCGCCGCCCCTCTGCGAACAGATGGGCGGCGCCCGATGCAAGGAAACCGAGCGCCAGTGACCCGTAGAACTGCCGGTAGGTCAGCGGCATCGTATCGTTGTTCCACCCGTCGGGAAAGAACCCGATGAAGCCGCCGACAGGCATATTGGCGACGACAACAAGGATTGCGCAGCACAGCGCCGGAACAGGGAAACGAACAACCGTTTGCCATAAATCCGGCATAAACCGCCTTATGCGATCCGAAAATGTCATGTTCCCAACCTTTTCTCCACATGAAACACAGCGTCCAACCTTTCGCCGGTCCGGTACTCACAGCAGAAGCATGAGACGCACGACGAAACGGCTACACACACTGACGCTCTATTAAGGCGAAATTCTGTCCTAATACACTTAATACGTGTATTCTGCGATGGCAGGGCCATCGGTACAAGCGTGCCGGCGCCGCAGAATATGTACCCGGCTAGCGCCGCCTTGGGTTAAGGTGCCGCCGTCAGCAACGACATGCTCGGATGGGAGAGCATCGGGATGACGCGGGGAAACGACAACCGACGATTTCTGAAATGGCTGGAGGAGGTCGGCCTCGCACGGCATGTCGCCGTTTTCGAGGAACAGGAGATCGACTTCGACATCGCCGGGGAATTGACCGACAGCGACCTCAAGGACATCGGCCTGACCGCGCTCGGCGATCGCAAGCGGTTCCTGAAAGCGCTGGCCGAATGGCGGCCCGACGCCGGACATGCACCGGCAGCGCCTGTCGTCGACGGGGAAAGACGGCAGGTCACCGTGCTGTTCGCCGATATCGCCGGCTACAGCACATTGTCCGGCAAGCTCGATGCTGAGGAGATCCATGCCCTGCTGAACACCTATTTCGACATTGCCGACGGGACGATCCGCGACTTTGGCGGCACGATCGATAAACATATCGGTGATGCGGTGATGGCGGTTTTCGGCGCGCCCACCGCGCATATGGACGACCCGCTTCGCGCCACCCTGGCGACCCTGGAGATACACCGCCGCCTCGCCCGGCTGGACCGACCGATTCCGGTCCATATCGGCATTGCGTCCGGCGAGGTGGTGGCGAGCAGCACCGGGTCCGACCAGCACCGCGAGTATACCGTGACCGGATCGACCGCCAATCTCGCATCCCGCCTCGATGGGCTGGCGGAAGCTGGCGAAACCTATGTGAGCGAAGATGTCTACCGCGCGGTCTGCGATGCCGTCATCGGTCGCGCCATCGGCGCGGTCACGGTCAAGGGTTTCGACATGCCGGTATCGGTTTGGGCGATCGACGGGCAGCGCAGCCGGACGGATGTCGACGATAAGGCCCGACTATGCGGCCGGGAGTCCGAGTGCGGATCCTTCGCACAGGCGGCGGCGACCTGCCTGCAAGACGGTGATGGGCGTCTGCTCTACCTTCGCGGAGAGCCGGGGATAGGCAAAAGTCGCCTGGCGGAAGCCTTTCGCGACATGGCGGCGGAGATGGGCTTTTCCTGTGCGCAGGCGATGATCCTCGATTTCGGCGCGGCGACGGGGCGGCAGGCCCTGCGGTCGATCGCGGCCGATCTGATCGACCCGGAAACGACGGGACAGCGCTCCGATATGGTCGACTCGGCTCTCACCGCAGGGCTTGTGACGGCAGAGCACGAAATCCATCTCTACGATCTCCTGGACATCCCGCTGCCGGCGCGGCTGCGAACGCTCTACGACGCGATGGACAATGAAACCCGTCATCAGGGACGGCAGGAAGCGCTAGAGGCCCTGATGTGCGCCGCCAGTCGGCGGCAGCCGCGCTTCGTCCTGATCGACAATCTCCACTGGGCGGACGATCGCACCCTGTCGCTCGTGTTGTCGATCGGGCGCCAGGTCGCCGGGCATGCCATCCTGCTGGTTCTGACCACCCGTATAGAGGGCGACCCGCTCGCCGACGGCCGGCCGCAGGCACTCGACGATGCACATTGGATGGCGTTCGATCTCGGCGCCCTCGACGAAGACGAGGCACGGGCGATGGCGCGGACCTTCGGCCTGGCCAACCCGGCGCTCGTCGAAGAGTGCCGGCGGCGCGCCGGCGGAAACCCGCTGTTTCTGGAGCAGCTCTTCCGGGCGGCCCCCGATGCCGGCGCCAAAAGCCTGCCGGCATCCATTCAAAGCGTGGTCCTGGCACGCATGGACAGCCTCGATGCCGACGACCGCAAGGCGCTGCAGGCCGCTTCGGTCCTGGGGCAGCGGTTCTCGCTCGACGAGTTGCGGTTCCTGATCGACCAGCCGGGCTACGAATGCGATGAGCCGATCCGCCGCGCCCTGGTGCGGCCGGATGGCGACTATCTCTTCTTTGCCCATGCGCTGGTGGTTGACGGCATCTATAACTCGTTGCTTTCGGCGCAGCGTTCGGCCCTGCACGCAAAGGTGGCGGCCTGGTATGCCGAACGGGACGCGGCGCTGCATGCCCAGCATCTTGATCGGGCCGGACTGCCGGAAGCGGCGACCGCCTATCTGCGGGCCGCCGAGCGCGAGGCCGACGCCTATCGCTATGAACCGGCACTGGCCTTGGTGGAGCGCGGCTTGGAACTGGCCGCGTCGACGCCGGACCGCGTCGCGCTGTTGTGCATGAGGGGCGACCTGTTGCTGTCGGTCGGGCAGGCGGAAGACTCGCTGTCCGTGTTCCGGGACGCCGTCGCCTTGTGCGAAACGCCGGTCGATACGGTGCGCGCGCTGATCGGCGTCGCGGCCGGCGCGCGGGTGGCTGGCGCGGTCGAGGAGGGCATGCGGGCGCTGGACACGGCTGAAAAAGCGGCCGGCGACCTGCCGCTGGACCGCGAACGGGCGCAAATCCATTACTATCGGGGAACGTTCCTGTTCAGCCGCGGCGATCTCGCCGCCGGACTGGCCGCGCAGGAACAGGCCATCGAGCACGGCCAGAAGGCTGACGACCCGCAATGGGTTGCCCGCGGACTGAGCGGTCTCGGCGACGCCCAATATGCCTATGGCAGAATGCGGACCGCCCATGCCACGTTTCAGCGCTGCGTCGAGATCTGCCAGGCCCTCGGCTACGGCCAGATCGAGGTGGCCAACCGCTATATGGTGCTCAATATGCGCCGCTATCTCAACGCGGTTGATGAGGCGCTCGACGGCATGGCCGATGCCGCAACAATGGCCCGCCGGGTCGGCAATCTGCGGGCCGAGATGCTGGCGCTGTTGCTTCATGGCGAGATGCTGACCGATCACGCCGCCTATGATGCGGCGCTGGACTCGCTGACCCGGGCGCTGGACATCAACAGCTCCTTCGGCAACCGGCGCATGGCCGCCTATCTTCTCAACCACAAGGCGCGGGCGCTGGCCGGACAGGGCCGGCGGGAGGAGGCGCAGTCCGTCATCGACGGGGCGTGGGAGGACAGCCGGCAGACGGACCGCGCGTTCATCGGCGCACGCATCTGCGGCACGCGCGCCCTTCTGGCGACCGATCCGGACCGGCGGTCACGGGCGCTCGCCGAGGGCGACACCATCATCGAGACAGGCGTCCTGGCGCACAATGTCATCTGGTTTCTGCGGGACGCGATCGAGTCCTGTCTTGCCGCATCCGACCACGGGCAGGCGATCGCCTATGCCGACTGGCTTGAGCAAACGACGCGAGACGAACCGATCCCCTGGTGCGATTTCTTCATCGAACGCGGCCGCGCGCTCGCCGCCCACGGCCAGGGCGGCGGCGACCGGCAGCGCCTGCGGAACATTGTCCGGCAAACGCGTGAGATCGGCCTGCTCGCCGCGCTGCCCGCCCTTGAAACGGCATTGGCCGAAGCGGGAGATGATTGAACGCGTCTCCACGGAATTGAACGCGTCTCGACGGAACGGCATCATGGACACCGAAAAACTCGGGCAATCGCGGTTTCTGAACCTGCTTTTCAGGCCGGGCGGAAGGTCGATGGAAAGCCGGTTGCGGCACTGGCTGTTCGATCCGCACAAGACCTTGGCAGGTGCCGATCTGGGTGCCGGACAGACCGTGCTCGAGGTCGGCTGCGGCACTGGCTTCTTCACCCTGCCCGCGGCCGAAATGATCGGCGGAAGCGGCCGGCTGATCGCCATGGACCCGCTGTCCGATTTCGTCGACAGGGTGCGCGACAAAATACGCGCCGCGGGTCTGTGTCAGGTCGAAGTGGTCCGGCGCGACGCGCTGCGCACCGGGCTTCCCGCCGACAGCATCGATGTGGCGCTGCTGTTCGGCGTCGTACCGTTCCCGACCCTGCCGCTCGACCGCCTGCTGCCCGAAATGCACCGGGTGCTGAAACCGAACGGCACGATGGCGCTGTGGCTGTTCCCGACCACGGCCGGCGTGCCGCGTGCGGTGCTGCGATCCGGATTGTTTACGGCTCTCGGCCGCAAGAACGGCGTTTACCGCTACCGCAAGGCGGACGCGCCGGGAAGGACGCGTTAACTCTCCGCGCCAAGGGCGCTGCGGACATAGGCTTTGGCGTCGTCGCCGGACCAATGTGCCGGGCCGTTCATGCTGGCAAGCAGACATCCGGCATCATCGACCAGCACCGTCACCGGCAGGCCGAAGGCGAGCCCATCCTTCTTCAACGCGTTGAAGATGCCCATCGAATTGTCGCGGTAGAAACCCAGGTCGGACACGCCGATCTCGTTCAAAAACCGCTTCGGCTTGGTGTCGTCGCCGGTGTCGATATTAACCGCCACGACTTCGAACGCGTCGCTGCCGAGCGCCGCCTGCAACCGATCGAGCGCCGGCATCTCCTCGCGGCAGGGCGCGCACCAGGTCGCCCACAGATTGATCAGCAGCGTCTTGCCGGCGAAATCGCCGACGGTCATCGGCTGCCCGTCGGGACCGTTGAAGGCGAGCGACCGGAGCGGAACGGCCGCATCGGTCGACGCCATCGCGGCGACGTCGCCGGTGGCCAGCGGCTGGATGGCTTGCGCCAGTGTCAGCGCCGCCGTGCAGGCGCCGTCTTCGCCGGCTGCCGCCTGCGACGTGTTGCCAGACGGCATGCCATTCACGTATACCGCCCCCACACCGGCCAAAGCGGCGAGAAGGACGGCAAAGCCGACCATTCTCATCGGTATGCCCTTGTTTTTCTGTCCCGACATCGATGTCGTCTCCGGAGTTCAACGCACCCATGACCGCCAAAACCTCGAACCAGATGTGGGGCGGCCGCTTCTCGTCCGGCCCCGACGCGATCATGGAAGAGATCAACGCATCCATCGATTTCGACCGTAAGCTCTATGCCCAGGACATCGAGGGATCGCTGGCCCATGCGGCCATGCTTGCCGAATGTCGCATAATCTCTGCCGAAGATCGTGACAAGATTTCGGCCGGGCTGAACACGATTTTGTCAGAAATCGGGGCCGGCACCTTCACCTTCTCGCGCCGGCTCGAGGACATCCATATGAATATCGAGGCGCGGCTGATGGAACTGATCGGCCCCGCCGCCGGCCGCCTGCACACCGCGCGCTCGCGCAACGACCAGGTGGCACTCGATTTCCGCCTCTGGGTGCGGGCCGAACTGCGCCGCACCGACGCGGCCCTGACCGCGCTGATGAGCGCTCTTGTCGATCGCGCCGAAGACCATGCCGACACCGTGATGCCCGGCTTCACCCATCTTCAGACGGCCCAGCCGGTCACCTTCGGCCATCACTGCATGGCCTATGTCGAGATGTTCGGACGCGACCGGACGCGGGTCCGCGATGCGCTGGCGCGGCTCGACGAATGCCCGCTCGGCGCGGCGGCGCTCGCCGGCACCGGCTTTCCGATCGACCGCGCGCGCACGGCCAAAGCGCTCGGTTTCGCAACCCCGACGCGCAATTCGATCGACACGGTGTCGGATCGCGATTTCGCGCTGGAATTCCTCGGTGCCGCGGCGATATGCGGCACCCATCTGTCGCGTCTGGCCGAAGAGATCGTGATCTGGTCGACGCCGCAATTCGGCTTCGTCCGCCTGTCCGATGCCTTTTCTACCGGCTCGTCGATCATGCCGCAGAAGAAGAACCCGGATGCGGCCGAACTGGTGCGCGCCAAGACCGGGCGGATCAACGGCGCTCTCGTCGCCCTGCTGACGGTGATGAAGGGGCTGCCGCTCGCCTATTCGAAGGACATGCAGGAAGACAAGGAGCAGCTTTTCGACGCTGCCGAGACGCTGGAACTGGCGCTCGCCGCCATGACCGGCATGATCCGCGACCTCACCGTGTCGCCGCAGGCGATGGAAACGGCGGCCGGCAGCGGCTATTCGACGGCGACCGACCTTGCCGACTGGCTGGTGCGCGACGCCGGCCTGCCCTTCCGCGAGGCCCACCATGTCACCGGCCAGGCGGTGGCGCTTGCCGAGAGCCGCGGCTGCGGTCTCGCCGATCTGCCGCTCGCCGATTTGAAGGATATCGACGCCGCCATCACCGAGGATGTCTATTCGGTGCTGACGGTGGTGGCGTCGGTCGGCAGCCGCACCAGTTTCGGCGGCACGGCGCCGCGCGAGGTGAAACGCCAGATCGCCTGGTGGCGGGACCGGCTGTAAGTGCCGGTTCGGGAATTAACGACTGGTTTGGCGCGGGCGACTTCGCTAAAACAGCGCGACTTTATCGACACAGGCGAGCGAACCATGACAGCCACCCGCGCCGCGCATGCCGCGACGATCGCGCTTCTGACCGCCCTCATGCTGGCCGGCTGCGGCCGTAAGGGCCCGCTCGACATACCGCCGCCGCGCGACGCCGCGCAGACCGGCGACGAGACGGGCGAGACACCCGAACGGGGCCGGCGTTTCATCCTCGATCCGCTGATCGAATAGGCGACCGCGCGATGAACCACTTCGACTATCGCAACGGCGTTCTTTTTGCCGAGGATGTCAGCATCCCCGATCTCGCGCGCGCCGTCGGCACGCCGTTCTACTGCTATTCGACCGCCACCCTGGAACGCCATTACCGGGTCTTTGCCGATGCCTTTTCCAGCATCGATGCGCTTGTCTGCTACGCCATGAAGGCCAATTCCAACCAGGGTGTGCTGGCGACGCTGGCAGCACTCGGCGCGGGCGCCGACGTCGTCTCGGAAGGCGAATTGCGGCGGGCGCTGGCCGCCGGCATCCCGGCCGACAAAATCGTCTTTTCGGGCGTCGGCAAAACCGCGCGCGAGATGGACGTCGCGCTCGAAGCGGGAATCCTGTGTTTCAACGTCGAATCGGAACCGGAGCTGACCTTGCTCAACGCGCGGGCGCTGGCAGCCGGCACGCGGGCGCCGGTCTCTTTCCGCATCAATCCGGATGTCGACGCCAGGACCCACGCCAAGATTTCGACCGGCAAGAAGGACGACAAATTCGGCATCTCCTGGACACGCGCCGAAGCAGTCTATGGGCGCGCCGCCGCGATGCCTGGCATCCGGGTCACCGGCATCGACATGCATATCGGCAGCCAGATCACCGATCTTCAGCCCTATAGCGACGCTTTCGAATTGCTGCAGACGCTGGTCGAAAGACTGCGCGCGGCCGGCCATCGCATCGACCATATCGATGTCGGCGGCGGGCTCGGCATCCCCTACCGCTTCGACAACACGCCGCCGCCGGACCCGGAAGCCTATGCCGAGGTGGTGCTGAAGCAGGTGCGGGCGCTCGACTGCCAGGTGATCTTCGAGCCTGGCCGGATGATCGCCGGCAATGCCGGCATCCTGGTCAGCGAGGTCATCTACATCAAGGACGCCGGCGCGAAGACCTTCGTCATCGTCGACGCGGCGATGAACGATCTCATCCGGCCGACGCTTTACGAGGCCTGGCACGACATCCGTCCGGTCGTCCTGCCGCCGACCGACAGGCCGCGCATGCTGGCCGATGTCGTCGGCCCGGTGTGCGAGAGCGGCGACTATCTCGCCCGCGACCGCGAGATGGCGGCGCTCGAACCGGGCGAACGGATTGCCGTCGGCACCGCAGGCGCCTATGGCGCGGTGCAATCGTCGACCTACAACACGCGCCTGCTGGTACCGGAGGTTCTGGTGCGCGGCGATGCCTATCATGTGGTGCGGCCGCGCGGCGACTACGAGACCCTGATCGGCCTCGATTCCGTGCCCGACTGGTTGCGCGGTTGATTCTCACAATTTGTTGCGGCGTCTCGCCTTTGCCGCAAAGAATGCTATCCTTTGCACCGAAACGAGGGATGGACAGCCGATGACCGATAACAGGCGCGCAGGCGCGGATGGCAGGGCAGGCAACGCCGGGGACGCGCTGAGGCGCCGTATCGCGGCGAAAATCCGTACGATGCGCGGCGTGATCTTCATTGAAAGGCTGTGGCCGCGCCTGCTGCCGCCGATCGGCGTCGTGGCACTGTTCGCCGCCCTGTCGTGGTTCGGCTTTTTCCGCACCGTTCCCGACTGGCTGCGGATTGTCGCCCTGGCGGCCTTCGCCCTCGCCTTTGCCGGTTCCTTTTTCACGCTGCGCGGGCTGCGGCTGCCGGGCGGGCGGGAAGCGCTCAACCGGCTGGAACGCGACAACCGCATTCTCCACCAGGCGCTCGCCGTGCAGTCGGACCGGTTGGAACAGGGCGACGCATTCGCCCGGTCGCTATGGCGCCGGCACCAGCAACGCATGGCCGAGCAGATTCGGGCGATCCGCACGGCGCGGCCGCAACCGCCGACGGCGCGGCTCGACCCGTTCGGGATGCGCGTCTTTGTCGCGCTGCTGTTCATCACCGCCTTCAGTTTCTCCTTCTCCAACGGTTCGGGCCGGTTGGGCGACGCCTTTCACAGCCATGCGCCTCTGGCCGAGGTGGCCGGCATGCGGGTCGATGCCTGGGTGACGCCGCCGGAATATACCGGCAAGGCGCCGATTTTCCTGACCGGCAACACCACCGGCCTGCCCGAGACGATCGCGATTCCGGAAGGCAGCGAGATGCTGGTGCGCATCGTCGGCGGCTCCGGCCGCGAGGAGGTCCTGTTCCGCGGCGACCAGGGCGACATCGCCCTGTCGGCCGA
>Ga0056108_1000279_pt1 | contig 17468 bp, 15 predicted proteins | sample WorMetG1BERMUDA1_FD_83875 | JGI IMG/M metagenome (GOLD analysis project Ga0056108, IMG submission 83875) | Marine gutless worms symbiont microbial communities from Max Planck institute for Marine Microbiology, Germany - Inanidrilus... ... | reverse complement strand
CGCCAACCAAAGCCAAAAACCGCCGCAGCATCTGCCAGTGGCGGCGAATAAACGTCCGCTCTTAATAGAAGCGGACGCCCAAAACACTCTTTCGGACGAGTTTATCAACGATATCGATAGGATCTTGTCGACCTCGGCGCCGATGAGCACCGCGTTCGAAGTCAGGTAATCGACGTAGTTCCGCGTGATCATCGGGTTCTCCGGATCGGCGAAAATCACGTAGCCAACCATGGCGACCCACCCGATGACGGCGGCGATGCCCGTGAACAAAATGTAGCGCGGCTCGAAGCGGAGCGCGCGAAGGGCGATGAAGATGAAGACATACATCACCGTCGGCGCCTTCAAATAAAAGGACGCCGGTTGTTCGTATTGGATGTGGAAACTCCAGATCAGAAACATGAGGAGTCCCATATCCATGATCACCGAGGCCACCAGCAGCCATTGCGGAAGGAACCCTTTGTGGGCGCTGACCAGGCGGAGCAGGGTGAACAGAAGGTACGCGCCAATGGCCCAGGGCACCGGCTGGAACATGGCATGAGCGCCGGTCTTCGGCGCCAGGGCGTAGAGAGTTGCGAAGGTCAGGACGAGGCCGAGTTGTACCCAGCAGATCAGCATCTCACTTTCGATTTGCTGTCGGGTGATGTCGTCGCGAACCCGTTCCGGCAGTTCGGCCGGCGGTTTGTCGCCAAAAATGAAACGGAGCACCGTATCGATCATTGAGCGTGGTCCTTTCGTGGACCGGATTCTAGACCATCTTCTAAGCGTTTAGGTTAACTTTGACGCGAGCGAAACGTCCTCCATGCTCAAGGCTTTTTGATCGGTCCGGCGCACAGCCGAAAGCGCCACAGGCCCGCATAGGCTGCAAAGGAGCGTATCCTCTGCCGAGAGTTGGGGTTCGGCGGAGCGGCAAATCAGCGCGCTGAAGGCGGAATTCGAAAGGCGACTTCCTGGCGGCGGGATCCGGGGACGCGAAGCAGGCGGGCGACACCCCGGAGGAAGTGGATCGTGTGTCTCATGGTCGTAATCTTGTCGTGGCGTAAATGGCGTCAGGCGCTCTTATTGCACGGCTATTGTGGCACCACTGTGACGGCCGTCACCCGGCAAAGCGAATTTACCAATTTAATCGGGATCGTCTGTATCCGTCTCGGCACCGATCGCCGCCTTGACCGCTTCGATGGTGTTGGGGAGGTGGTTGGCGAGAAGGTCTTCGAGCCTCTCCCCGTCGCGCCCTTCGACCGCCTCCAGGATCGCCTCGTGTTCGGCCATCGCCTGATCCCATCGCCGGTTCGTCAAGTTGGCAATGTAGCGCGCCCGCCGGACCCGGCCCGAGAGGTTCCGGAAGACACCGGTCAATGTGGGGTTGCCTGCCGCCTCGACGATTTTCTCATGGATGGCCTGATTGAGGCGGAAATACTCGGATCGCTCACGACGCGTATGGTGTAAAGCCATCTGGTAGTGCACGGCCCTGATCTCGGCGATCTCTTCGTCCGTAATGTGCTGGCAAGCCAGCCGTCCGGCCAAGGCTTCGATGGCGGCGAGAACCGGAAACACTTCATCGACGATCTCCGGCGTCAGCGGCGTCACCCGCGCGCCCCGGTTGGGCAGTAGGGTGATCAAGCCCTCGACGGCCACCACCTTGAGGGCTTCTCGCAATGGGGTGCGGGAGATGCCGAAGCGTTCACACAGCGCCTTCTCGGGGATCCGGCTGCCGCCGGCAAGCTCACCCCGGAAAATCATCTCACGCACGGCGTCGGCCGTTTCCTCGTGTAAAGAGCGTCGGCTATGGTCCAACCCACCGTTGCCGTCGGAAGCGTCCTTCGCCGGGTCGATTTTGTGGGCGGCGGCGCGATCCATCATTTCCCGGGCTCCGTATCCGGTGAATTCCCGTTGAGCGCCGCCGCCAGGAGGCGGACCACGTGTTGTGCTCGCCGGTTGGTGCCTTCGGCGATTTGGTGGCGGCAACTGGTGCCGTCGGCGACGATCCACGTCTCATCGTCTGATTCTCGGACCGCCGGCAGGAGATCCATCTCGGCCATGGTCTTTGAAATGTCGACGGTCTTGGCGTTGTAGCCGAAGGCGCCGGCCATGCCGCAACAACTGCTCTCCACCGTTTCCACTTCGAGACCGGGGACCAAGGACAGGGTCTTTTCGACGGAACTCATGGCGGCGAATGCCTTCTGATGGCAGTGGCCATGGAGGAGCGCCCTGGTACCGCCCATGTCCTTGAGGTCGACGTCGAAACGCCCGTCATCGGCCTCGCGGGCGACGAACTCTTCGAACAAGAAGGCGTTGGCGGCCAGGGCTCGAGCGTCTTCGCCCGGGTGCAAAGCCAGGAATTCGTCTCGTAGCGTGAACAGGCACGACGGTTCCAGTCCGACGATAGGGACACCGGCTTCGACATAGGGTTTAAGCGCGGCGATCGTCCGCCTGGCTTCGGCGTTCGCCTCGTCGACCAAACCGGCGGCAAGAAACGTGCGCCCGCAACATAGTGGCCGTTGTTTATCCTCGGGTACGGGCAGGTGAACGCGATAACCCCCCGCCTGCAACACGGTTGCGGCATCGCGCAGGTTCTGCGGCTCGAAATAGCGGTTGAAGGTATCGGTCATCAGGACCACGTCCCGGCCGGCGGCCCCGCCGGTGGGTCGTGGAAGCGCCCTGTCCCGGAACGGTTGAGCCGCCCATTCCGGTAGGTTGCGATCCTTGGTAAACCCCGCCAGCTTTTCACCCAGGAAAGCCAGCCCCGCCGAACGGTTGCGCAGATTGAGAAGCGGTCCCAGTTTCGAGGCCCAGGGCGCATAGCGCGGCAGGAAGGCGACCAGGCGGTCGAACAGATTGACGCCGTGGCGCTTGTTGCGGTGGTACAGGAACTCGGTTTTCATGCGCGCCATGTCGACACCGGTCGGGCATTCGCGCTTGCAGCCCTTGCAACTGACGCAAAGCTCCATGGTTTCGGCCATGGCTTCCGACGTGAAGGCGTCCGGCCCCAACTGGCCGGACAGGGCCAACCTCAGCGAATTGGCGCGGCCGCGGGTCAGGTCCTTTTCGTTTCCGGTGGCCCGGTAGGACGGGCACATGACGCCGGCGTCACGCTTTCGGCAGGCGCCGTTGTTGTTGCACATCTCGACGGCACCTGCGAAGCCGCCCCATTCCGACCAGTCCAGCGCCGTGTCGAAAGCATTGGTCTCGTATCCCGGCTTGAAGCGGAACAGCTCCCGGTCGTCCATCTTCGGCGGATCGACGATTTTGCCCGGGTTCATCAACCCGCGGGGATCGAAGGCCTCCTTCACGTCGCCGAACAATTCGATCGCCGCATCGCCATACATGTCGCGATGGAACTCGGAACGCACTAGGCCGTCGCCGTGTTCGCCGGAGTGCGATCCTTTGTATTCGCGGACCATCTCGAAGGCTTCCTCGGCGATGGCCCGCATCTTTTGGGCGCCGACTTCGGACTTGAGGTTGATCACCGGGCGCACGTGCAGGCAGCCGACGGAGGCGTGTGCATACCAGGTGCCTTCGGTGCCGTGTTTGTGGAAGACGTCGGTCAGCCTCGCCGTGTATTCGGCGAGATCCTCGAGGCGGACGGCGCAATCCTCGATGAAAGAGATCGGCTTGCCGTCGCCCTTCATGGACATCATGATGTTGAGCCCCGACTTGCGCACTTCCCAGACCGCCCTCTGGAAATCCGGATCCGTCGCCTCGACGACCGCATCGGGAAAACCCAGATCCCCCATCAGCTGGACCAGATCGGCCAAGCGTTTCCGTTGTTTCTCCGGTTCGGAGCCAGCGAACTCGACCAACAGGATGGCGTCCGGCTGGCCCTTGACGAAACGCTCGACGGTCGGGCGGAACAGGGGAATATCGCGCGACAGTTCGATCATCGTACGGTCGACCAATTCGACCGCCACCGGCCCTAGCTTGACGATGTGCTGGGCGGAATCCATGGCATCGAAGAAGGTCGGGAAATGGCAGACGCCGAGAACCTTGTCTTCGGGTAAGGGTTGAAGGTTCAGGTCGAGGGCCGTCGAAAACGCCAAGGTCCCCTCGGATCCGACCAGCAGGTGGGCAAGATTGGGATGGGCCGGCGTTCGATGGACGGTAGCGTTGTCCCAATTGCCGCGCGGCGGGCCTTCCGGCATCAAGGCATCGATGTTGTAACCGCCGACGCGACGCATCAGATCGGGGAAGGCGGCGCGAACGATGTCCTCGCCTGTGCGGCCCAGTTCGAGCAAACGGTCGACCAGGGCAACCTGATCATCATCGAGTGACGCCAGGTTTTCGTTTCCGGAGAGTTCGCCGAACCACATGCTCGATCCGCCGAACATTACGGCCTCGATCGCGCACACGTTGTCACGCATGGTGCCGTAGCGGATCGACCGTGCGCCGCAGCTGTTGTTTCCGGCCATGCCGCCGATGGTGGCGCGGCTCGATGTGGAAACGTCGACCGGGAACCAGAGGCCGTGGGGCTTCAAATGGGCGTTGAGCCGATCGAGCACGATGCCCGGTTCGACCCGCGCCATACAGCCGGCGGCGTCGAAATCGAGGACACGGTTCATGTGTTTCGTGAGATCGACGACGAGCGCTTCGCCAACCGTCTGGCCGCACTGGGAGGTGCCGCCTCCGCGCGGCAAGACCGGCAGGCCTTCGTCCCGCGCGATACCGATGATCCGTTCGATATCCGCGGCCGTTTTCGGGACGACGACACCGATCGGTTCGATCTGGTAGTGCGATGCGTCCGTCGAATATCGGCCGCGGCTGAACGGATCGAATAAAACCTCACCTTCGATCTCGCGCGTCAGGTGTCGGGCGAGCGCGCTGTCGCCGATGCGATTCCGGTTTCTGCCGCGGACGTGGTCGGGTGTGGCCATGAAGCGGATCCGTTTGTTTCGTAGAAAAACATAGCGAAATGAATGCAAAATGCAATTATGAGATTATGGCCCAGGACTTGTTCCCTGCGGTATTACAAAAAACATCATAATTAATTGTTTTAAATCGTATTTTTAAGTTGCAACTGATCTCGCTTTGTCATTGCTCTTAAGCCGAAATGAATTCATAATCGTCTGGCTGGGTATCGCCCTGCCAATGTCGTTGCGCCGGTTAGGGCGAGGGGAGGATTGACATGACCATAAAGAGCGGTCGCCATTTTCTACAGATTCCGGGACCGAGCAATGTTCCCGACCGTATCCTGCGCGCCATCGACCGCCCGACCATGGACCATCGGGGGCCGGCATTCGGCGAAATGACCTCGGGCGTATTGGAAGACATCAAGAAGGTGTTCAAGACGTCGTCGCCCGTCATCATCTACCCGGCGTCGGGCACCGGTGCCTGGGAGGCGGCGTTGGTCAACACCCTTTCGCCAGGTGATCGCGTATTGATGTACGAGACCGGACAGTTCGCCACCTTGTGGTATGAACTCGCCACCAAGATCGGGATCGAGCCGGAGTTCGTTGACGGTGACTGGCGTCATGGCGTCGACGCCGACGCCGTCGAGGATCGGCTGCGCCAGGATGCGAACCATGCCATCAAGGCCGTCTGCGTCGTACACAACGAGACGTCCACCGGCGTGACCACCAATATCCCGGCCGTGCGCGCCGCCATCGATGCCGCCGGCCATCCGGCCCTACTTCTGGTCGACACCATCTCATCGCTCGGCTCCATCGACTACCGTCACGAGGAGTGGGGTGTCGACGTTACCGTCAACGGTTCGCAAAAGGGCCTCATGCTGCCGCCCGGACTCAGCTTCAACGCGATCAGCGACAAGGCCCTGGCCGCGTCGAAAGCCAACGGCCTCAAGCGCTCCTACTGGGACTGGGGCGCCATGCTGGCCAACAACGCCAGCGGCTTCTTCCCCTATACGCCGGCAACCAACCTTCTCTACGGCCTGCGCGAAGCCCTCGACATGTTGCTCGAGGAAGGGCTCGACAAGGTCTTCGCCCGCCACGACCGCTGGGCCGAGGCGACGCGGCGCGCCGTCGCCGGCTGGGGCCTGGAGAACCTGTGCCTCAATCCGGACGAGTATTCGAGCGTGCTGACCGCGGTCATGGTGCCCGACGGCCATGACGCGGATCACCTGCGCACCGTCATCCTCGACAATTTCGACATGTCGCTCGGGACCGGCCTCGGCAAGGTCAAGGGCAAGGTCTTCCGCATCGGCCACCTCGGTGACTTCAACGACTTGACACTGATGGGCACGCTGTCCGGCGTCGAGATGGGACTGGGGTTGGCCGGCGTGCCGCACCAGCGCGGTGGTGTCGACCGGGCCATGACCTACCTGATGGAACAGACATCGGCCTGAGGCGCGGTCATGGCAGACACTATCCTTGTTGATAGGCGCGACGGTATCGTCACCGTCACCCTCAATTGCCCCGACAAGTTGAATGCCATGACCAAACCCATGTGGCGCCGCCTGGGCGAGGTCTTCCATGAACTGGAAGGCGACGACGACGTCAGGGTCATCGTCCTGCGTGGCGCCGGCGAACGATCGTTCAGTCCGGGAAATGACATCAGCGAGTTCGAGACCGACCGGTCGAATGCCGAACAGGCGGCCGCCTACGGTCAATTGATGCACGGAACCATCGCGGCCATCCGGGCCTGCCGCCATCCGACGGTCGCCATGATCCACGGGATTTGCGTTGGCGGGGGCCTGGAGCTTGCCGGTCTCATGGACATACGGATCGCCGGAAACTCGAGTCGGTTCGGCGCGCCGATTTCCAAGTTGGGTCTGGTCATGGCTTATCCCGAGCTCTCTTGCCTGAACGATCTGGTCGGACCTGCGGCGGCGCTGGAAATCCTCCTCGAAGGCCGCATTATCGATGCCGACGAGGCTCTGCGGCTCGGTATCGTCAGTCGGATCGTCGAAGATGGAGCGGTCGAGGCCGAAGCCATGGAAACGGCCCATCGAATTGCCGCCGGCGCACCACTCGTGCACCGTTGGCACAAGAAGTTCCTCAAGCGTCTGCAAGATCCGGCACCGTTGACGCCGAAGGAAGAAGCTGAAGGGTTCGCCTGTTACGATACCGAGGATTTCCGGACCGGATACAAGGCCTTCCTGGCCAAGCAGACGCCTGTGTTCAAGGGGCGTTGACGTGGCGGAAAGAACCGGACCGCTCACCGGCATGAAAGTCATCGAACTGGCCCACGTCATGGCCGGTCCGGTCTGCGGTTTGATGCTGGCCGATATGGGTGCCGATGTCATCAAGGTCGAGAAGGTTCCGGGTGGAGACGATACGAGGCTCATGACCCCACCCGAGATCGATGGCGAGGCGGCCGCGTTCTTGATGATGAACCGCAACAAGCGCGGCATGGCCATTAACCTGAAGACGGCCGCGGGCAAAGCCCTGCTGTTGCGGATGCTGGAGACGGCAGACGTCGTCATCGAGAACTTCCGGGCCGGCACTATGGAGCGGCTGGGCCTGGGATACGAGGACCTGAAAAAAACCAACGCCGGTCTCATCTACTGCGCCATATCCGGCTTCGGCCGCAACGGTCCCTATGCCAGCCGCTACTGCGCCATATCCGGCTTCGGCCGCAACGGTCCCTATGCCAGCCGCGGCGGGTTCGATCTGATCGCCCAGGGCATGTCCGGGCTCATGTCGATGACCGGAGAAGGTCCGGGTCGGCCGCCCTGCAAGGTCGGTGCACCGGTCACCGACATCACCGCCGGTATTCTGGCCGCCATGGCGGTGTCGGCGGCCTACGCCCATAAACTGAAGACCGGCGAAGGGCAAATGGTCGACACATCACTCTTCGAGGCTGGTATCACCCATACCTATTGGCAGTCTGCGATCGCATTGGCGACAGGCGAAGCGCCGGTGCCCATGGGCTCGGCCCACCCGCTCAACGGCCCCTACCAGGCGTTCGAAACGGCGGATGGCTGGATCACCGTCGGCGCCGCCAACCACGCCAATTGGCTGCGTCTGACGGAAGCCGTCGGGCGCCCGGACCTAGCCGAAGATGAGCGCTTCCTCGACAACGCCGGACGCATGGCGAACCTGGCCGCCCTCGGCGATATCCTGTCCGAAATCTTTCGCACCCGTCGGCAATCGGAGTGGCTGGATATTCTCGAGAATGCGGGGGTGCCGGCCGGACCGGTTCTCGATGTCTGCGAGATGCACCAGGACCCGCATGCCTTGGCGCGGGAGATGGTGGTCGAAACGAACCACAGCCGCCTAGGGCCGGTTCAGACCATCGGTTGCCCGGTCAAATTTTCGAAAACGCCCTCGGCCATCAATAGCGGCGCGCCGGTCTATGGCGAGCACACACGGGCCATCCTGTCGGAATACGGCATAAAAGATGATGATGTTGAAGACCTGATCACGTCAGGCGCCGTGGTCGCGGCCGAAAAATAAACCGCGGTCCAGCACCGGACCGCGGTTCATTCTCCACCCTGTATGTGGAAGCGATAGTGTTCGATCGTTGATCAGTTGGTCTTCTTGGCGGCGCAGGGATTACAAGGATTGCAGGCCTTCTTGGCGGCGCAGGGGTTGCAGGCGCCGCAGGCTTTCTTTTTGGCCGCGCACGGATTGCAGGCACCACAGGCTTTCTTCGCCGCGCAAGGGTTACACGCCGCCAACTGAATGATCTCCTGGCTGCTCTTCGGGCTGGCTGCCTGTGCGTCGGGAAGGACGCTCATGGCACCGGCACCGGCAATGGCAGCGACACCGACGGCGGTCAGGGTTTTCTTAAATTTCATAACTCTCTCTCCTGTGTTCGATCATTGGAAACCCGATGGCAAACCTTAGCGCTCATTGATCGGCGCCGGGGGTCACGTCGTTTCAAATCCATGTGAAACCGGTGTGAGGACAGAAAAAGAGCGGCGGCCCTTTCGGACCGCCGCCTTCAAAGAGACGAGTGAGACCCGTGTTAGTAGTTCTTGCGGAACTCCTCCGGCAGGAACATGACATGGTCTTGATCCGGCGCCACGCTGGAGTGACAGTCGGCACAGAACTGCATACTCATGCCCTTGGCGCCGGTGCGTCCGGCGACCTGCCCGTTCGGCATGATCATGGAATAGCGCCAATTGCCGGTGGCCTTGCTGAAGTCATCTCCCATCTTTTCCATGACGAACAGCGGGCCGACCGCCACCTTGCCGTCCGGCCGGACGGCGAAGCTGTCCTTAGCAAGCACCGTCCCCAGCGGAAAGGTCCCGGCTTTTTCGTACATCTTGTAGCGGTAGTCGCCATGCGGATCGGCGTAGTTGTTGACGTAGCGTCCGCCGTGGGTGCCCGATTGGTAGGGCGACGTCGCCACGTTGACCCAGCCCGTGAACCCGGCGACCTGAGCCACGCCGGCTTTCGCGTAGGCTGCAGTCATCTCCGGCTTCAAACAGTCGTAAACGGCGACGGCTTCGGCCGGGGTGATCTCGGCACCCGCTGATGCGGCGCCGCACGGGTTGCATGGATTGCAGGGATTGCACGGCCCACAGGGGTTCTTCGCAGCGCAGGGGTTGCACGGGCTGCAAGCCTTCTTGGCGGCACAGGGGTTGCACGCCCCGCAGGGATTCTTGGCCGCGCAGGGATTGCAGGCACCGCAGGGATTGCAGGCACCGCAGGGGTTCTTCGCGGCACAGGGGTTGCACGCCCCGCAGGCTTTCTTAGCCGCACAGGGGTTGCAAGCACCACAGGGGTTCTTTCCTGCGCAGGGATTACACGCACCACAGGCCTTTTTGGCGGCGCAGGGATTGCACGGGCTGCAGGCTTTCTTAGCCGCGCAGGGATTGCACGGGCTGCAGGCTTTCTTGGCCGCACATGGGTTGCATGCCGCCAGTTCGATGATCTCCGATCTGGGTTGCGCCTTTGGCAAGGCAGCGGGATTCTCGGCCGCCGGCCTGCCGGCTCGCGCACCACAGACAATAAAAGTCCCCCCGACGATGACGATGCCGGCGCCGAACACGGCCGGGATCACCGTCGTTGAAAGCAAACGGTCCCTGAATGATTTCACGCGCTGTCTCCTTCTTTGAGAGCTTGAGAATTGGACGAAAACGAAGACGGTTCGATCGCGACTAAACTCGCAGAAGCGCGAAAGCCGAGCCAATCAAGCATATTCACATGTCTGTGAGACTTGGTTCTTTCCCGTCCGTTCACCGGTCAAGATGGGTGACCCGCAGGTTTGGAGAGACCGGCCGCAATGAGGCGAGGCGCTACACTTCTACTTTTTCTGTTGGCGAGTGCTGTCGCCATCAACGCAGCGGATGCCGGGGGCGGTGCCGTCCCGGAGACCGTCGCCATCCCATCCGGCACCTTCATCGCCGGTTCGGACCGGGCGGAACGGGAAGCCGCCTACCGGCTCGACGAGCGGGCCTACGGGCACAGCCGAACCCGGGAGTGGAAGTGGTACGAGGACGAGGGCGACCGCCGCGAAGTCGAAACCGGCGCCTACCGGATGACCCGCACACCGATCACCAACGATCAGTACCTTGCCTTTGTTCGCGAGACCGGCCACCGGGCGCCCGACGTCGATCGAGCAACATGGAAAGGCTATGGGCTGATCCATCCCTTCGAGCGGACCCGGCGCCATGCGTGGGAAAATCGGAAACCGCCCGCGGGCCGCGGAGGCCATCCGGTGGTGATGGTATCCCATGCCGACGCCCGAGCCTACGCCGCTTGGCTGTCGGCGAAGACCGGTCGGATGTGGCGCCTGCCCAGCGAGTCCGAATGGGAGAAGGCGGCGAGGGGCGCCGACGGCCGGTATTTCCCCTGGGGCAATGAATACGATGCGAGCCGGCTGAACAGCCACGACAAGGGATCCTTCGACACGGTCAACGTCGGCACCAATCCAGCCGGGACGAGTCCCTATGGCCTGGCCGATGCGGCCGGTCAGGTCTTCGAATGGACGGCGACAGCGAAGGGAGCAGGGCGTTACATCGTCAAGGGAGGGTCGTGGGACGACAAGGGATGCGGTGTCTGCCGTCCGGCGGCGCGGCATTCCCGGCCGCAGGGCATCAAACACATACTGATCGGCTTTCGCTTGGTTGCCGAGCCCTGACCGGGCCGTGCTCTACTCTGTCACCACCAGCCGGTAGTTGGGTGTCGTGTTGAGCGGGCATGAGAACAGGTATTCGCCCGGTTTCAATTTGACCGAGGAATCCCGCGACTTGCCGGTCGTCAGTCCGCCGCCGGAAACGCTGATCTTGGTCGCTTTGTGGATCGGATTGGCCCAGTTGTAGTCCTTTTCGCGAATCCAAAAACCGAGCGGGTAGGGAACGTTCTTGTTGGTGACCCGGAAAACATAGTCACCGGCCTTAAGTTCCATGACCTCGGCACCGGCCAGCCGGCCCTTTTCCGTTTCGCCGTTGATCTTCTCGCAGTCCGCCTTCTTGCTCGTCTTATAGCCGTGGTCCTTGCGCTCCGGTTCGACGAACTGGCAACCCGTCTGGGTCAGCTCGACGACTTCGGCCTCGTTCGCCATGGCACCAACAGAAAGCGCCAGGGCGGCGGACGTCGCAACCGGACCAATCAACGAAAAACCGAATAATCGAAGCATCGAATGAACTCCCAACGTCGTCACAGGTAGACGCGTATTCAGAAAAATTAGAACCGTTCCAGGGCGCGGATGATGACGGTATCCGGTGATCCGCACAAATCACCTTGGCGTGAATGCAGTCTCAATCGGCGAGGTGAAAGAGGGGGCGCAATCGGATGGCCAGCCAATTCCCAATCACCGCGCAAATGATCCATACCCAGGCGTGAAGGCTGGTCGAGGCGATGCCGCTGAAGAAGGCGCCGATATTACAGCCGTATGCCAGCCTGGCACCGTAGCCGAGCAGCAGGCCGCCGAGGATCGCCGCGAGCGCCGGCCGCAGCCCGATCTTGGCGACCGGTGCGATCTTGCCGGCCAGCGCCGCGGAAAGGAAGGCACCCAGCATGATCCCGAAATTCATGACCGAGGTGACATCGGCGAGAAGCGGCCCCCTCAAGGCCTGTTCCTGAAAGCCACCGGTCCAGAAGGCACTAGTATGCGGGTCCCAACCGAAGGCCATGGCCGCCTTCGCCGTCCATAGGGCGAAGGCCCAGGTGATCGACCAGGGGTGGCCTGCGATGAGCAGGGTCAACCAGTTGAAAAGGGCTAGCGATCCGGCGCTCTGCAACATGGGCCAAGGTCCGCGAAGAAGCCGGTCCCAGGTAAACTCGCCATGCCAGCCGAGCGGTCTGTGGACGCGTCCGCCAAGACGGCGCATTGCCCAGTAAACGCAAGCGATCACGGCGATTTGCAGGGTAATGGCTTGCGGCCATCCGAACCGCTCGCCCAGGGACACGGAACCGATGCCGGGAAGGGATTGCCAGGCGCCGAGGTCGAGACTGCCCCAGAAACCACCAAGGCAGAAAAACAAAAGAACCAGGACCATCCGCACGTTGCCGCCGCCCGCCGTGTAAAGCGTGCCGGAGCCGCAACCGCCGGCGAGCTGCATGCCGAGGCCGAAGATAAAGGCGCCAAAGGCCATGGACAGACCGACCGGCGCGACGGCGCCGCCGACCCGCTGTCCGAGTGCTTCACCTTCGGCGAGGACGGGAGCGAACAACAGCATGGCCAGGATCAGCATGACGAATTGGGCCGCGACACCGGTGAGATCCTTGTCGCGAATGGCTTGGCGATAAGCTGCGGTGAAGCCGAAAGCGGCGTGGTAGAGGGCGAGCCCGATACCAACGCCAATGAAAAAAAGGAGCAAACGTTTGAGTCCGTGGCCGGAAACGAACCCGGCCACAACCATAATTGCGATCAGGGCGGCCGCGACGTAAGGCGTCTGCATACGGAAGGCGGTGACGGGATGGATCGAAATCGGCATTCAGCGCCGGCCCAATTCCTTTGTTTTCAACGGAAACCTATCGTCGCGGCCGGAACGCGCCAAATAACGAGCGCGTGAATTGATCGGGTGTCACTCATCAAGCGTAATGATGATGACCCTGTCGGATGTGCCGCTGGCCACTTCGACCTCGAACGTTTCGCCCGGTCGAAACATGTGAACCGCGGCGATGGTGTCCGTGGACTTGCGGATTTGCCGAGCGCCAACGCGGAGGATGCGCTCACCCTTCTTCAATCCGGCTTTCTCGGCGGATGAACCCGGCTCGACCCAGGCGACGACCGCGCCGCCCGGCCCTGGGGTTCCGGGCGCTCGTGCCGGAAGAACACCGAACCCCTGTTTGCCGCGAATGACACGCCCATAGTCGCGCAGGTGCAGGTCCTCGGCAACGCGGTGAACGAGGCCCATCGAAGCGGCGAAATTGATACCGATGTTGGCGTCGCTCTTCTTGGTGAATATAGCCGATACGACGCCGACCAGGCGGCCATCGCCATTAACGAGGGCGCCGCCGGAGCCACCCGGATTGACGGCGGCATCGGTCTGGATGAAATCCTCAATCGGATTGAACCCGGCCCCGGAAACGCCGAGCGCCGACACGACGCCGCAGGTAATGGAGGGGCCCATCCCGAACTGGTTGCCGATGGCGCAAACCTTGCCGCCGAGGTCGGGCGCTTCGGCTGGCGTCAGCACCGGTAGCTGGACGGGGACCCGCAACAAGGCGAGGTCGGTGGGGACGTCGCGGCCGACGATCTCGGCGTCGACAACCGTGCCATCGGTCAATCGGACTCGGACGCGCTCGGCGGCACCCAACACATGGGCGTTGGTCACCACGTAACCGCCCGGGAAGACCGCCGTCGCCGTACCCTCCGGATGTTCCGGTGCGCCCGGCGCCTGGGACGCCCGCGGATAACCCGGCCAATCGGGAATGACGGCGACCACGGAATCGAGGATGTCCGCCTCGAAGGCCCGGGCCGGCCCGGCGAGCCCAAGGAGAATACAGAACAGCCCAGTCAAAAAGGTTTTCAGAACGACGGCCACAATCCCCTTCCGACTGTTTTCCATTCCGGTCAGATGCGTTGCAGTTCCCAAGGTCTCGGCGGTGCATTCTCGACCTGTTCGGCGAGACTGACCAGGGCGTTCTGGAAGGCTTCCTCGATGACCGGGTGATAATAGGGCATGGCGATCATATCGAAAACGCTGAGCTCCCGTTCAAGCGCCCAGGCGAACTGATGACCCAGGTGCTCGGCACCGGGACCGAAGAACGTGGCGCCCAATAGACGGCCGTCGCTTTTTTCACCGTAAACCCTGAGCAAGCCGTGGGCACCATCCATGATGATGGCACGCCCGGACATGGCCATGTCGAACAACCCAACGGCTGTCGTCTCTTCGTCAAGGTCTTGCCAAGGGAAACCGACGATGGCGATCTCCGGATCGCAGAAGGTGATCGCCAAGGGCGTCTTGCGCCGGAACCGGGTGATCTCGTCTCGGGCCGCGTTGTAGCCGGCGATGCGGCCCTCGTCGGCGGCCTCGTGCAGCACGGCACGGTCACCGGTGACGTCGCCGGCTATGAAGACGGGGAGATCGCCGATCCGCATGGTCTCCGGATCGAATTGTGGCATGCCGTCGTCGCTCAGAGGCACGCCGAGGACGCCGAGATCAAGGTTGCCGATGTTGGGCTTGCGGCCCATGGCGACGAGGATCTTCTCGACGGTCTTACTCTCACCGCCGGCGCTGACCACGAGGCCGCCGTCTCCCTCCTCGATTTCTGCGGGGTGGCCGAGCCAAAGTGGAAACTCGTCGCGGAAAGTGGCGAGGGCCTGGGCGCGGACGGCGGGATCGGTAATGCCGGAAACGGTCTCCAAGATGTCGATACCAACAACGTCGACGCCGAGCCGCGAATAGGCTTGCCCGAGCTCGATGCCGATGGCACCAAGGCCGATGACGGCCAACGACTCGGGTAATTCCTTCATTTCGAACACCGTGTCGGTCGTCAGAACCCGTTCGCCGAACACTTGCCATGGTGCCGGCACCACGGGGCTTGAACCGCTAGCGATGATCACTTTGCCGGCACGGATCCTCTCATCGCCGACGGCGAGCAGGGTCGGCTCCAGAAAACGGGCCTGGCCATCGATGAATCGCTCGGGCCCCATCTTGTCGATGGTCTTGCCGAGAACCCGTTTGACGAAGCCGTCGCGCAGCTGGCGCACCCGGTTCAAGGCGGCGGCGCCGTCGATATCGAGTTCTCCCCCGTTCTGGATGCCCTCCTTGGGGAACCGGTCCCGGGAGGCGAAATCGTCGGCCACGTGGATGGCGGCCTTCGACGGCATGCAGCCGACCCGCGCGCAGGTGGTGCCGGTCGGGCCGCTGTTGATGATGACGAAGCTTTTCCGTGCCGGGACGATCTGGCTCAGGGAGAAGTTCCCGGCGGAACCGGCTCCGATCACAGCAACATCGACATTACGTTCCATTTGGTGATCCCTCCGTTATCTTCGGGTCCTTGAGGTTTTCGCGGTTTCCAGCTTTTCCCAGTTTCCCTACGCCTAAGGCAATTCGGCGATTTTCTGTACCTCGTTTATCCGGTTTTCTTGTTGCACCGGCAAGCACCACGGCCTTAGAGTCATAGGTCAGACCCGAGGCCGCAGGGGGACCATCGTAATCGAGTGGTTGTGGCGCCGGGCTCTTCGAATACGCGTTTGACAATATGGGATGCGCAAATGAACGCCACCGACAAAGCCCCCTGCAACGATTATCTGATGAGGCTGTCTATTTATGAGGCCGGCCACGCGCTGGTCGCCTGGTATTTGGGACACAAGATCCACCATGTCCGTATGCTACCCAGGCCGTGCACGACGGTCACGGACAAGGCTTTCGTCGGCAACAACTGGGCCTCCTTCTCCGAAGTTCTTGAATTTCGGGTCATGGAACTTTTTGGCGGTCAGATCGCTGAGCAGATCATATGTAAAACGCCGTCCTGTTGCGAAGGCGACATTCCGCGTATCGATGAAATCTGCCGGATTCTTGGGGGGCTTCACGAGGCCGAAGACCATGACGACATATTCTTCCGCCTTGAGGACGACGCCACGGAGATTTTTGCCGACGAGCGTTATCGCGAAGCCATCATTCCGGTCGCGCAGGTTCTTTATGATCGGGAAACGGCGGGAGAGGCTGAAATCGCGGGCGAAGACATCGAGGCCGAAATCGAGAAGTTCATCCCGCGCCCGGCTCCACCCAGCGCCAAAGACCGCCTGTTCGCGTGGCTGCGGGCCTCCTGACCCGAGACAAATCCCCACTACGCCGCGTCGAACCGTCTACCGCCCCATGTTCCAGAAATAGGCCATGGGCGACGTGAACATGTGGGATGAGCGCCCAACGTCGTGAGACATGCGCGCCATGTTGGCGTTCATGTTCAGGCTGTTCTGCGTCATCCGGGTCATGTCGGTGGTCACGCGGGTCATTTTCTTGTCGATCTTGTCCATCGACACCTGCATGCCGTTAATATCCGCGCGCATATTGCGCTGGATATTGGTCATCGTGTGCACGTCGGCTCCCATCTGGACCATGATCTCGCTCATGGTGCGGATTTCCTTGGCGACACCCCACATGACCCATGTGAACGTGCTCATCACCACGACCATCCCGGCAATTCCCAGAACGATGTAGCGGCTATGGTTTATTCTTCGATACATGCTCCAACCCCCCCGTTCCGAACGGGGCGCCCAACGCCCATACGTAAGGCTTCGCGCCCGCCCGAATTACGGACGACTCATAGAAACGACAATACCGGTCGAGGCCCCTTCGTGCCGTGACTTCGTCACAGGCTTTACCTGGGTCAATTTCCAGGGGTGGAATCGGTTGAGTGGCGACCCCGGCAGGACTCGAACCTGCGACCCTCAGATTAGGAATCTGATGCTCTATCCGGCTGAGCTACGGGGCCTCGAGCCGATTGCCAAGCATGTAACCGATAGGGGGTATGAAGTAAACCGCCGTCTCCGGCTTGGCGAGCCGCCCGGGCGCCGGGGTTTAGTTGAACAGCCCGGTGATCTTCTTCAGGGGAACCGAATAGTTGAGCATCAGGGATTCCGTTCCCGGGTTGTCGTCACCCAAACCGGCATTGGAGTAGTGCGATATGGATAGACCGAGCCGCGAGCGGTCGTCGAAGCGGTAGGCGACTTCCAATTGCGAGCGGAACTCGACGGCGTGACCGAGATCGAGTTCATCGGTTTCGCCTTGCCACCACGTGGGCGCGAAGCTCGGGGTAACCACAAATCGACGCCCCAGGAAAACGTCGATCAGAACGCCGGCACCGACGAACGTCATGCCGTTCGACGCCCCGGAGACCATGCCGAAAGGTTTGAAGATCCAAAACTTCTTGTCGGACCGATATTCCAGGCGGAATTCGCCCCCTTCGTCCTTTTGCCGGTTGAAATCGAACCAGCCGCGGAGAACGTCAGGAAATCCGGATCATCGGCTTTGGCATCACCGGCGGGCGCCAAAAACAAGGCGAAGGCCAAGAGCGGCAGTATCTTCCGGCAATATCCCATAGTTCCCCGGTCCCTCGATATCGTTGATAAACTCGTCCGAAAGAGTGTTTTGGGCGTCCGCTTCTATTAAGAGCGGACGTTTATTCGCCGCCACTGGCAGATGCTGCGGCGGTTTTTGGCTTTGGTTGGCGGTT
>Ga0056108_1000277_pt1 | contig 17549 bp, 12 predicted proteins | sample WorMetG1BERMUDA1_FD_83875 | JGI IMG/M metagenome (GOLD analysis project Ga0056108, IMG submission 83875) | Marine gutless worms symbiont microbial communities from Max Planck institute for Marine Microbiology, Germany - Inanidrilus... ... | reverse complement strand
CGGCGGCGCGCCGCCGCGCGTCCTGGCGCTGAGCCCGGAACAGTGCCGGGCGATCGGCCTGTCGCGTGCCAAGGAGGGGACTCTGCGGCGCGCGGCCGCGGCGGTGGTCGATGGCGCGCTCGATCCGCATGCGCTCTGCGCGATGCCGGCCGCCGCGGCGGTGGCCGCGATGACGACAATCAAGGGCATAGGCCTCTGGACCGCCGAGGTCTATCTGCTGTTTTGCGCCGGCCATGGCGACATTTTTCCGGCCGGCGACGTTGCGCTGCAAAGTGCTGCCGGCCATGCGCTGGGCTATGACAAGCGGCCCGACCAGAAGGCCTTGAGAGCGCTGGCGCGGGCGTGGCGACCATGGCGCGGCGTCGCCGCGCGACTGTTCTGGGCCTACTACGCGAACGCCATGCGACGCGGTGACGTGCTGCCCGCCGGGTAAGGCCGGACCGCGGTCAAATTGCTGGCATCACTTCACAATCCTGTCACAACCGTCCTAATATAAGAATGGCACCTGGCGAATCACTCAGCGGCGAATCACGCGGGAGAGTGCGTTGACGATTGCGGTATCACCGGATGCGCTTCCGGCGCTGGTTTTGAACGCGGATTATCGACCGCTCAGTTATTACCCGCTGTCTTTATGGTCCTGGCAGGATGCGATCAAGGCGGTGTTTCTCGATCGGGTCAATATCCTCGCCGAATATGAGCATCGCGTGTCGTCGCCGAGCATGTCGATGGCACTGCCGAGCGTCGTCTGCCTGAAGAGTTATGTCAAACCCAGCCGTTATCCGGCCTTCACCCGTTTCAACGTCTTCCTGCGCGACCGTTTCCAGTGCCAATATTGCGGCACCGACCAGGATCTGACCTTCGATCACGTCATCCCGCGGCGCTATGGCGGCGAAACCACCTGGGAGAACATCGTCGCGGCCTGCTCGTCCTGTAATCTGAAGAAGGGCGGCAAGATGCCGCAGGACGCGCGCATGTTCCCGTCGCAGAAACCCTATCATCCGACCGTGCACGACCTGCACAACAATGGCCGGCTGTTTCCACCCAACTATTTGCACGAAAGCTGGATGGACTATCTCTATTGGGACGTCGAACTGGAGCCGTAGAGGGCGTCCGGGCAACGATCGGCGGACCGCCGCGTCGCATATCGTTCGGCGCGTGGCGTCCCGCATTCTCGATCTCTACGACAGCGCTCTACGCAACCGGCCGGTGGCGCAGCAATTCGTCGACGATGGTGTGCGTCAGGTGGGATCGCGCGCTCGGAACTGGCTCAACCCGACTGTTTGACGCAACTCAATTGAGACCGAGGTGCTCCAGCCTGTTTTGGTTGATGTCGAGCGGCGGAGCGCGCGGCACATCGGCGGTCGCACGCCGAATCGCGTCCGCCTCGTCGGGGTTCTCGCGTAACCATTTCGGCACGGTATCGCGGTCATAACCGTATTCCACGCCGTCGAGGCCCAAATCCGCGCAGAAAGCCGGAAACTTTGCGATCTCCCGGATGTTTTCCGGCACGATTGTGAAGTGGCCAACGAAAGTGGTGTCTGAATCATGCCGGCGGCGCGCCGTCAGCAATCTCTCCACCGACTGCGGCACTTTTTGATATTTCACACCCGTATTCACCTGCTCGACCGTCTGCTGCCGGGCGCCATTGAAGGAGATGTGCAGCCAATCCGACCCGAGACAGATGCGCTCCGCCCACGCTTCGGAAATCAGAGTGCCGTTGGTCAGGAAATTGACCTTTTTGCCCATGTCCTCGGTGAGCCACACATAGGCGTTCTTGCATTCCTTGATGGCCAGCGGTTCGCCGCCCTGGAACTCGATCTTCTCGATATGCGTAAAATCGACCTGTTGCTTGATCACGTCCAACGACAGCTGCAGGCGGGATTTATGATCCTGCCAGCACATGATGCAGGCGATGTTGCAAAGCTCTCCGAACAGGATCTTCAACCGCCGGAGATTGGCATAGGGCGTCGTCAGGCCATGGCGCGCGTTCTGGCGTGCCTTGCGGGCCGTTTCATCAAGCAGGTTGCAGGAGGCGTAACAGCCGAGATCGCCGTTCAGCGACTGCGACCGGGCGTCCTGCGCGAAGCGATCGTTCCAGATCTGCTCCAGCGTCCGCTCGTGGATATTGCCGAGCTTGAAGGGCTGATAATGGCAGCACGCGTAAACGTCTCCGTTGTCGACGATGAACGCGCTGGTCCACAATCGGGGACAAAAGGTCGAGCCGACCTCTCTCGTCGGCGCGTTGTCCCGGTCGTCCATTCCAAATGCGTGTTGCATGGGTGCCAGCAGCCCCGGTTCCTGGTCGGACGGCCGATCATGCCCGGTCCGCCCTTGGCTGGCAACAACTTTGACGTCGGCGACGCGCGATCCGCACCGGAAGGGCTCACGCCCGTCGGGAAAAGGCTCCACGCAGGCAGCCGGCCGCCAGGATCAGGCTGGCGAACACGTTCCATCCGGCAAAAGAAAGGCCAAGCACGCGCAGGGCCGCCTCGTTGCATGCGGGCGGCGTGACGGCATTGAGGTCGGCAAGCAGCGAGCTGGCGTCGGTCGTCAGTCCTGCCGCTCCGCCGCAATCGGCCGGGCCGGGCCACCAGCCCCACTCGACACCGGCATGGTAGCTGCCGAGGCCGGCGCCATAGAGCATCAGGCCCCCGCCGGCAAGAAACAGCGCGCGGGTCACGATCCTGGGCGCCCGCATCGTCGCGGCAATGGCGGCGGCGATCATCACCGGCACGCCGAAATAGTAGGGCGGGCGTTGCTCCAGGCACAGGGCGCATGGGATGTAGCCGCCGATATGCTCGAAGCCGAGCGCCGTTCCCACCACGGCCGCCATGGCGACCGCCAGCACCAGCGCCAGGCGCGCCGCCCCGAGGCTTTCGGTATCCGTGCCTGCCGTGATCGTCGTCATGGGAGCCTCCCGTCAGAAGACATAGCGCAGTGCGTAGAACCCGCCGAACAGAAGCATCAGAAACAAGGTGAAAAGCATGCCCAGATACTTTTCGATGAACAGCCGGATCGGCTCGCCGAAGCGGTAAAGCAGATAGGCGACGAGGAAAAACCGCATGCTGCGGCCGATGATGCTGACCACGACGAAGGTCACCAGATTGAGCCCGGTGGCGCCGGAAAAGATCGTCAACACCTTGTAGGGGAAGGGCGTGACGGCGGCGAACAGCACGCCCCAGCCGCCATAGGTGTTGTACCAGTCGCTGATCTGGGCAAAGGAATCCTCCTTGCCGTAGAGTGCCAGGATCGGCTTGCCCACGGCCTCGTAAAGGAACATGCCGATGGCGTAGCCGAGCAACGCGCCGGCCACCGATGCAATGGTGCAGATCAGCGCGTTTTTCCACCAGTTCGCCCTGTCGGCGAGCACCATGGGGATCAGCAGCACGTCGGGCGGGATTGGAAAAAATGAGCTTTCCATGAAGGAAACGCCGGCAAGCGCCCCGCGCGCGTGGCGCGTCGCGGCCAGCGACATGGTCCAATCATAGAGACGTCTGATCATACGGTGCTCTCCTTCGCGGCGCTTTTAGGAGGAATTCAGTGGGGCGTAAACCGAATTCCTAAGCGATCGGTCTTGCGAGACGGTAAAAGCACATTGACCGCGCCGTGCCGCGTCGTATATTCCGGCTGCTGTTTTGACGGCGACGGCGCAGGGCCCCTGTGGCGGAACTGGTAGACGCGTTGGATTCAAAATCCAATTTCTTCGGAAGTGTCGGTTCGAGTCCGACCGGGGGCACCACATCCAATTTACGTAATCTTTTGAAAATAAAATAAAAAAGAAGATGGCCGCCGGATCGCCTTGATGGATTATCGCATTTTGCGCCGCATTCGGATTTCCGATCCGTTCTGTGCGAACTCCGATTCAACCCCGGCGAAAGAATCTCGTCTTGGCAAAGGGACGGTCGCCAGTGGCTGACGATGATGGACAGTGTTTGTAAATGGGCGCGGCGATGCAGCGCTGACTGCGGAAGCTGCCCGTTGCAATCTATCACTTCGGCCCTTTATGGCGACGCTGTGCATCCATTTTATCCTCCGAGCCACGGGCGTTCGAAAACAACTCCTCATGATAATCGACGACAGGAAGATAGGCCGGATTGCCCGCCACCGCAAAAACACCGGCGCTCAGCCATTTGTTCCGGTGGCCGATAATCACCAGCAGACGCTTTGCCCTGGTCACCGCCACATTGAGGATGTTGGGCGCTTGTCCGGCCCAACTGCGCGAACCGGCCGCGACATCATCGGATGCACCGAGGACAAGGCAGACCGTGTCGGCCTCTTTGCCCTGAAAGGTGTGAATGGTGCCGACATGGCTTTTGAGCCATTCCTCCCTTTTCGGTGCCGGCATCGATCGACGACTTTGCCTGAAGGCCTTCGCCAACGGCTCTCTCAGCGCGTTGGCCACCTCGCGAAAGGGGGAGATGAAGTAGATATCCGGCGCGGCAGGCGGATCCATTGTCAGCAGACACCGTAGAATATGTGCCGCGGCATCGCCTTCCATCGAACAGTATTTGTTGCCGCGCCCTTCAACATTGAGCCAGCAACTGCCGACGATCTCGCCCGGCAAAACCGCAAGATGTTTGGAAGGCAAAGCCTCGACGGCATGAACCATCTTGCCGGCATAGGCGATCTCGTTTGCAATGACGAACATGGGATCGTTGCACCGCCGATGGACCAGCAGCGGAAAACCGACGCTCTGCATCCCCATCAGCGATTGATGAGTCGAGACCCGGTCGGCAAGGCGTTGACACGATGCCCAGTGGCCCGACCATGTTTCGGCCTCGAGGCCATAGCAATTCGCCAATGACCGACGCATGCCCTCAGGCAGCGTCACGACCGGTTCGATCTGCAAGGGATCGCCGATAATCACAGCCCGCTTTGCCCGCATGAGCGCTCCGGCGGCAACCTGCGGCGAAGCTTGCCCCGCCTCGTCAATCAGCAGCCAACCCAGACTGTCCGGCTTCATTCCCCTGAACATGCGGCCGGCCGAAGCGAATGTCGTGGAGTAAAGCGGTGTGAGGATGAAGAAGCAATCCCATAAATCGTCCAGAAGATGCTCGGCATCGGACGAAACATGCTTTCCATTGATATGACTCATGATGATACTGAGATTGGATTGCATCTGCCATTTGGCCGCGTCGATGAAGGCCTTGTGCAATAAGATAGCGGCCCGGAACACGTCATCTCGGGTGTTTCTGGAAACCGCTTCGCCCCACGGCGCCGCCTTATGCAGGGTTTCCGTGTCCTGTTCCCAAAAGCCGGCCTCGGCTTCGGGATGTTGATCTGCGAGCTGCGCCCTGGCGTTTTGAAATGCCACCACGGCGTCTTCCGCCTCGGCCAAATCCCTTTCACGGGCCGCCCTGTCGATTTCCGCCTTGTTCAGCGCCTCTTTGGCGTCGAGGAGCTCGGTTTCGACGGCATTGAGCGCTTGAACCGTTTTCAAGACCAGATTGTTGACCTCGGAAAACTGGTTCTCCCAACCGCGCCCGCCGAAAATCCGGCGCACAAACGATCTGGCCTGGAGGATGCGCTCCGCATCCCGCCGGTAGTCCTGCAGATTTTTCAAGCGGCGTTCTCTCTCCGCCTCCTTGGCCGCAAGATGATCGCGTCGTGCGTCATAATCGATTTGTGATGTCTTCAAAGCGGACTGACAGTCATTCAGATGGTCGGCCAACTGTGGCGCCCGGGCGTTCAACTGGCTGCCATCCTGTTTCAAGGCGTTGTTCTGTTGTGCCGCAAGACAGGTTTCTTCGAAATGTTGGCGCGCTCTCTGCCATGCGAGCTTGGCGGCGTTGAGGCTTTGGGGCGTATCGCCGTCGTCAAAGATGGCGCCTTGCCGGTTCGCGTGGAACATAGTTTGGAAATATGTCTGCAGTCCATCAGCCGGATCCCCCCGATCGTTGGAAATACCCCACCAGCTTGCCTGAACGAATTTCCAGCAATTGTCAGATCTGCCGAGTTCCGCGGCGCAAAGCCCCCAGCTCGATTTTTCACCCGTCAAAAGATCGGCGACATATCTGAAATAGGCGACAAATGGTTCGTCATTGTTGTCGGGCGCTTTTTTGACCGCTTTCAGAGCCGGGATCTCTAGACTGACATTCTCGACCGCTTTGCCATTATTGGAGGCAACCACCATCCCGAAACCGCGCAGTCTTTTGTCAAGACGAAAAACCCTGGGTTCGTAGCTGCCCAACGAGACCGTCTGACCGCTGTCGGAAAAAGCATCCCCAGGATCGTCAGAGGTTGCCATGACCGTCGCCCGGCGAACGATCACGTCGGCGATGACGTCGCGCAAGAGCGTAGTTTTTCCGGTGCCCGGCGGTCCGTTGATTGCGAAAAGACCGCTCTCCTCCAGTTCCTGTACCAGCGTATTGACTGCGGCTTGTTGCAGCGTGACCAGCTTGACCGGATCGGGCGACGGCCAGCGCCCCAGAGGGAAATTTTTGGGTTGCAGCAATTGTTCGAGGGTCACGCGATTGGCCAAAGGGTCGGTGACTTGAGAGGGTTCGTTTCCGAGCCCCAGATACCGGGCGACCGGGCTAGCGGGATCCAGCGTCCTCAGACTGTCGCGCACGAGCGACAATTCACCCAAATGGAAGCTATTGATGAGGTCACCGTCGTTGAATTCCGAGGCATTGCCTGAATTGACGATATGCCGAATGACATGCGTACAGGGCTCGATACCGAGCAGTTGCACATGCTTCTCGAGTTTAAATAGTTTCAATAGTTCTTTTTTTGACGCCTGAATCTCGCGTTGCCGCGTCGATATGCGGTATCCTTTGCTGTGCTGCGCCGTTAGTTTGTCTTTCAAGGTGGCACACATGTTTTCGACGAGATCCGGAAACTGATGCAGCCGGTCCATCCTATTGGATAAAATCTCGCCGCAAGCCCACCCGAAACTGGATAGAACGACACTCTGTCTAGTCGGTTGGCCCGCGCCGTCAAAACAGGCGGTGCCCAGGCAAGCCCACCCATCCGACACTTCGCGCACTCTTTCACGATCATCGTCCGAAAGTGCATCGAAATGGGCCGACAGCGCCGCACTCGCCTTTTTCATATCGATGAAACCGAGCGGCAGAACCCAAAAGACGGATCTCTTTTCCTTCTCATCGGTGCCGGATTTTGCAATGATCGCCCGGAGTTCAGGATCCATCGACGGATCTAGCCAGGGCAGAACAGCGTCCCTTTGTCCGGAGTTGTATGCAATGGGGGCCTTTGTAGGCAGCTTGCCTTTTTTGCTCCTGCGCGGGACCTCGACATCAAGCCGTCGATCTTTGAACACCTTGGGGGTGAGGGCTTCCGTCGCAATCCAGTAGTTGAGAATGGCTTCGCCGTCCGCGATCTTTGCAGGCGAGAGCGTATCACTTTGCATTTCCTCTCTTCCCCATCTCCGAACAGCTCACATCGCCCCCTGCATCAGATTGAGAAGGAGAGTTGAAAATGACCGTCGATCAGAATCAAACGCATGACCACGGGAAACGCAACCTCTGCTATTGATCCCGGTTCGACTAGGCACCCGCGGACGTCTCGTGGAAAAGGCCAGGGCAGGTTTTGAAGAAGACCAATGAACTCAAGGGGGTTGCTTTTCCCGTGTCCTGCCTGTAAGCAATTGATATTCTTGGATTGTATCCCATTCGCCAGGGCATCACATCCTGCCCCGTTTGCAAACGGAACGAACCGTTCATTGCTGCCAGTCCGCGATAGCTATGACGTTTTGTTAAGGGATTTCCGCTGGGAGATCCCGGACCGCTTCAACATTGCCGCCGCCGTCTGCGACGATTGGGCCGCGCGTGAGCCGGAGCGGCTTTGCCTTTTGCACTACCATCCGGACCGGGAACCGAACCGGCTGACCTATGGCGCGCTCAGCCGCCGGTCCGATGCTTTCGCCGCCGCGCTGCGCGACCGCGGCATCGGGCGCGGCGACCGGGTGGCGCTGCTGTTGCCGCAGAGTTTCGAGACCGTGATCGCCCATATGGCCATCTACAAGCTCGGTGCCGTCGCTGTTCCGCTGGCGCTGCTGTTCGGGCCCGACGCGCTCGCCTTTCGGTTGCGAGCCGCTGGCGCGCGGGCGGTCGTGACCAATGCGGCCGGCGCCGCCAAGATCGATGCCATCGCCGAAGCACCGCCGGATCTCAACCTCGTCGTCTCGGTCGATGGCGGCGACGGCACGGAGCGCTTCGACGCGCTCGCGCAGGATCGCGGCGTGCCTTTTGGGCGCGCCGACACGAAGCCGGACGATCCGGCGCTGATGATCTTCACCTCCGGCACCACCGGGCCGCCCAAAGGCGCGCTGCATGGCCACCGCGTGCTGCTCGGCCATCTGCCGGGCATTCAGTTCGCCCATGAATTCCTGCCGCAGCCGGGCGATCTGTTCTGGACCCCGGCCGACTGGGCCTGGGCCGGCGGGCTGCTTAACGCGCTTTTGCCGGCGCTCTGTTTCGGCGTTCCGGTCGTCTCCTCGGCGGCGCAGAAATTCGATCCTGAGACCGCCTTCGCGATCATGGAGACGATGCGGGTGCGCAACGCCTTCATGCCGCCGACGGCGCTGCGCATGCTCAAGACCGTCGACAGACCGGCGGAACGCTTCGACCTTCGCCTGCGCACAATCGGCTCGGCCGGCGAAGCGCTCGGCCGCGAGACCTATCTGTGGGCACAACGGGAACTCGGCATCACCATCAACGAGTTCTACGGCCAGACCGAATGCAACGCCGTGCTCGGTTCCTGCGCCCGCATCGGCGTCACCCGCCCCGGCGCCATCGGCAAGCCGGTGCCGGGCCACCGCGTGGCGGTCATCGATGAAAACGGCCGCGAAATGCCCGCCGGTACGCCGGGTCAGATCGCCGTGAAGCGGCCGAATCCGGTGATGTTCCTGCGCTATTGGAACAATGAGGCGGCGACCCACCGCAAATTTGTCGGCGACTGGATGCTAACCGGCGACCAGGGCATTCGCGACGCCGACGGCTATGTCGAATTCTTCGGCCGCGACGACGATGTGATCACGTCGGCGAGCTACCGCATCGGACCGGGCGAGATCGAAGACTGCCTGATCGGCCACCCGGCGGTGGCGCTGGCGGCCGCGGTCGGTAAACCCGATCCCGTGCGCACCGAGATCGTCAAAGCCTATGTCGTGCTCAAGCCGGATGTGCGGCCGAGCCACGCTCTGGCCGGCGCCATCCAGGACTGGGTCAAGACGCGGCTGTCAGCGCATGAATATCCGCGCGAGGTCGAATTCGTCGACGCCCTGCCGCTGACCACGACCGGCAAGGTCATCCGGCGCGAACTGCGCGAGCGCGCCAAACGCGAGGCGCGATCGGCGCTGTAAACTTCAATAGGTCCGGACGCGGGCGTTACTGATAGGCGCCGTGGCAGTGTTTGTATTTCTTGCCCGAGCCGCAGGGACACGGCTCGTTGCGGCCGACCTTGCCCCAAGTGGACGGGTCTTGCGGATTGCGCTCGCCGGGCGGGACAGTGCGCTGCGGTGCCCGGGTCAGGGTCTGCAACTCGCCGTCGGCAGCCGCGAACTCGTCCTGGCCGGTGGTCGCGTCTACATGGTGCCCCTCCATCTGCGCCGGGGGGGTTGGCTCGGGCGCTTCGGCGGCTTCGCGCACCAGTTCCACCCGCATCAACTGAGCGGTGACGGTGCGGCGCAGATTGACAAGCAGGCTCTGATAGAGCTCGAAGGCCTCCGATTTGTATTCCTGCAGAGGGTCGCGCTGGCCGACGCCGCGAAAGCCGATCACCGAGCGTAGATGATCGAGATTGACCAGATGTTCGCGCCACAGATGGTCGAGTGTCTGCAGGACGACGGATTTTTCGACATAGGTCATGACCTCCGGACCGAAGCGCTCGGTGCGGTCCTTGGCCGACCTGTCGGCCTCCTGCGACAGTCTTTCGCGGATATCGTCCTCGGCGATGCCTTCCTCTTCGGCCCATTCGGCGACGGGCGACTGAAGGTTGAGATAGGTCGTGACATCCTCCGCCAGCCCTTTGACATCCCATTGTTCGGCGTATGCCTTTTCGGGAATATGCTGGCGCACCAGATCGTCGACCACATCCTGGCGCATGTCCGCGACGGTCTCCGAAATGTCGTCGGCGTCCATCAGTTCCAGGCGCTGTTCGAAGATCACCTTGCGCTGGTCGTTCATCACGTCGTCGAATTTCAGCAGGTTCTTGCGGATGTCGAAATTGCGCGCCTCGACCTTTTTCTGCGCCCGTTCCAGCGCCTTGTTGATCCAGGGGTGGACGATCGCCTCGCCCTCTTTGAGACCCAGCTTCTTCAGCATGCCGTCCATGCGGTCGGAGCCGAAGATGCGCATCAGGTCGTCCTGCAGCGACAGGTAGAATTTCGATCGGCCGGGGTCGCCCTGGCGACCGGAGCGGCCGCGCAATTGGTTGTCGATGCGGCGGCTCTCATGGCGTTCGGTGGCGAGCACGAACAGCCCGCCGGCGGCGAGCGCCTCGTCCTTGAGCTTCTGCACCTCCGCTCGGATCGCCTGCTCGCGTTCGGCGCGGGCGGCCTCGTCCGTCACATCCGCAAGTTCCTGGGCGATGCGCATGTCGACATTGCCGCCGAGCTGGATGTCGGTGCCGCGGCCGGCCATGTTGGTGGCGATGGTGATGGCGCCGGGCACGCCGGCCTGCGCGACGATATAGGCTTCCTGCTCGTGATAGCGGGCATTAAGCACCTGGAAATCCTTCAGGCCGGCTTTGCGCAGGAGCTCGGCGAGCGTCTCCGATTTCTCGATCGACGTGGTGCCGACGAGCACCGGCTGGCTGCGCTCGCGCGCCGCTTTGATCTCGTCGACGATCGCCCTGAACTTCTCCTCCGCCGTGCGGTAGACCTCGTCATCCTCGTCGAGCCGCTTGATCGGCAGGTTGGTCGGCACTTCGACCACCCGCAGGCCGTAGATGTTGCCGAACTCCTCTGCCTCGGTCGAGGCCGTCCCGGTCATGCCGGCCAGTTTCGAATACATGCGGAAATAGTTCTGAAAGGTCACCGAAGCGAGCGTCTGATTCTCCGGCTGGATCTTGACCTTCTCCTTGGCTTCCAGCGCCTGGTGCTGGCCTTCCGAATAGCGCCGGCCGGGCATCATGCGGCCGGTGAATTCGTCGATGATGACGATTTCGCCATGGCGCACGATATAGTCCTTGTCGCGGGTAAACAGCTTATGCGCCTTCAGCGCATTGTTGACGTGGTGGACGATGGCGACGTTCTCGACATCATAGAGCGACTCGCCCTTGAGCAGGTCGGCTTCCCGCAGCATGCCCTCCAGCTTTTCCGTGCCTTCTTCGGAAAAGGTCGCCGAGCGCTGCTTCTCGTCGATCTCGTAGTCGCGCTCTTCCAGAAGCGGTATGAACGCGTCGATCGTGTTGTAGAGATCGGAGCGGTCGTCCAGCGGTCCGGAAATGATCAGCGGCGTCCGCGCTTCGTCGACCAGGATCGAATCGACCTCGTCGACGATCGCGTAATTGTGACCGCGCTGCACCATTTGCCGGCGCTCATATTTCATATTGTCGCGCAGATAATCGAAGCCGAGTTCGTTGTTGGTGGCGTAGGTGACGTCGCAGGCATAGGCGGCGCGGCGGGCATCGTCATCCATGCCGTGGACGATCTTGCCTGTGGTCAGGCCCAGGAAACTGTAGATCTGGCCCATCCATTCGGCATCGCGCGTCGCCAGATAATCGTTCACCGTGACCACATGCACGCCCTTCTGGGCGAGCGCATTGAGATAGACCGGCAGCGTTGCCACCAGCGTCTTGCCCTCGCCGGTCTTCATCTCGGCGATGGAGTTTTCGTGCAGGATCATGCCGCCGATGAGCTGCACGTCAAAGGGCCGCATGCCGAGCGCGCGGCGCGAGGCTTCCCGCACGGTCGCGAAGGCCGGCACCAGCAGCTCGTCCAGCGATTTTCCGGCCGCCAGTTGCCCGCGGAACTCCGCGGTGCGCCCCGCCAGCTGCTCGTCAGACAGGGCCTCCAACTCCTTTTCCAGGGCATTGATCGCTTCCACGCGCGGCCGATAGGAGCGAACGAGCCGCTCGTTGGAGGAGCCGAACAATTTGCGGGCAATGCCGCCGAAGCTGACCATTGAGATGGTCCTTTCCTGATGGTTGGACCGGCGACGAAACGGTTCCCGGTTGCGCTGTCAACGGTTGGATGATGCCGTTTTGAAGCTGGTCCGCTCGAAACTGAACTGGACGCGAGATTGCGTGACAGATAAGAGGGGGTGTGAACGATGTCAACGGCGCTCGCCTGCCGCCGCTGGCCATTCAGCCGGGCGATATCCGGTGGCAGCCCGTGGCTGGTCGGATTTCGTTTGTTGATGAGTGCGCGCGGGGCGGCGAAACCATCCCGACCGGAAGGGGTTTATGATCATGCTTATGAGAACGCCACTCTGCGCGGGTATGCTGGCTCTGCTTGTCAGTTTCGGCGCTCCGGCGACCGCTCAGGAGGAAGACACGGTCATCGCAACCGTCGGTGGCGAGCCTGTCTATCGGTCGGAACTGGCCATCGCGGAGACTGATCTCGGTCCGCAATTCGGCCGCCTGCCGGAGGGACAGAGGAGAGCCGCCGCGCTGTCGGTGCTGATCGATATGAAGGTGCTTGCACGACAGGCCGAAAAGGCCGGCCTCGGCGACGGGCCGCTGTTCGAGCGGCGCCTGACATTCTTGAAGGATCGCGAACTGCACAATGATTATGTGACCGATCGGGTGATGGACGCGATCACCGAAGCCGCATTGCGCGAGCGATACGAACGTGAGGTGGCCGCCATCCCGTCGCAGCAGGAGATCCGGGCGCGCCATATCCTTGTCGACAGCGAAGAACAGGCCAAGACGGTGATCGAGGAACTTGATGCCGGCAGGGATTTCGTCGAACTGGCGCAGGAGCGATCGACCGGCCCCAGCGCTCCGCAGGGTGGCGATCTCGGCTATTTCACAAGGGGCCGGATGGTGCCGGAATTCGAGGAGGCCGCTTTCGCGATCGAACCCGGCGCCTATACTCCGGAACCGGTGAAAAGCCAGTTCGGCTGGCACATCATCAAGGTGGAAGACAGGCGCGACCAGCCGCCGCTGCCTTTCGAGCAGGTGGCCGATCAGCTTCGCCGTCTTTTGATCGACGAACAACACCGCTCACTGATTGACGAGGCCCGGGAAACGGTCGATGTCGAGGTCACCGACGCCGACCTCCAGGCCCTGCTCGACAATGCCGAGGGCGCAAGCCAGAACTGATGGAACTGCCAATTTCGCCGCTCGCGCCGCAAAGCCTCGCCGTGTTGCCGCCGATCGATGGCGTGCGCATGGCAACGGCGGCGGCAGGGATAAAATATGAGGGCCGGACGGATCTTCTGCTGATGGCGTTCGACGCGCCGGCATCGGTCGCCGGCGTGTTCACGCAATCGCGCTGCGCCTCGGCGCCGGTCGAGTTCTGCCAGGCCAATCTTGCCGGCGGCGCGGCCCGGGCGCTCGTCGTTAATTCTGGCAATGCCAACGCGTTTACCGGCAAAAGGGGCAGTGTGGCGTCGATGATCACCGCGCGCGTGGCAGCCGAGGCGGTCGGCTGCGAGACGGGCGAGGTGTTTCTCGCGTCGACGGGCGTGATCGGCGAGCCGCTCGATGCCGACGCCTTTGCCGCCGTGCTGACGGGGCTCGCCGGCGTATTGCGCGCGGATGACTGGACCGATGCGGCTGAAGCGATCATGACCACCGACACCTATCCGAAGATGGCCACATCCTCGATACGGGTCGACGGCACGGACATCACGCTGAACGGCATCGCCAAGGGCGCCGGCATGATCGCGCCCGATATGGCGACCATGCTTGCGTTCCTGTTTACCGACGCGGCGATCGCGCCGGACGTGCTGCAGGCGCTTTTGTCGGATGGTGTCGGAGATACGTTCAACGCCATCACGGTCGACAGCGACACCTCCACCTCCGACACGGTGATGCTGTTTGCCACTGGTGCCGCGGCCGGTCGCGGCGCGCCGCGCATCGCCGACATCCGCGATCCGCGACTTGTCGCTTTCCGTGACGCCTTGAACGGGCTGATGAAGGATCTGGCGCTGCAAATCGTGCGCGACGGCGAGGGTGCCCGCAAACTGGTGGAGATCGCCGTCACCGGCGCGGAAAGCGATCGCGCCGCCAAGGCCATCGCCCTGTCGATCGCCAATTCGCCGCTGGTCAAGACCGCCATTGCCGGTGAGGACGCCAATTGGGGACGGATCGTCATGGCGGTCGGCAAGGCCGGCGAAAAGGCCGACCGCGACCGGCTAGGCATCTGGTTCGGCGACGTCCGGGTGGCCGTCGACGGCGAACGGGATCCCGACTACAGCGAGGAGGCCGCCTCCACCGTGATGAAACATCCCGAAATTGACATCACCGTCGATGTCGGTGTGGGGTCCGGCAGCGCACGGGTCTGGACCTGCGACCTGACTAAGGAATATGTCGCGATCAACGGCGATTATCGGAGCTGACGTGCCCGTTGGTCATCGTCGCGATCGAAACGGAAGGCCGGAATTGTCCATGCAGGAGCTTGCCACCGTCCGCAGACTGGAAGCCCTCGGCTTCAGGGCGTGGCCGGCTGCGTCCATTCAGTATGACGGCAGTTGGCAGATCCGGCTGACCGCCGGTCATCCGTCGAAACGGCTGAACTCGGTCAACCCGCTCGACCCGTCCGACCACCGCGACATCGAAACGCGGGTCGAAAAGGCGGCGCAGCGCTTTCGCGCCTATGGCCGGCCCCTGGTGTTCCGGCAGTCGCCGCTGGCGCCGCCGCAACTCGACGCCTATTTTGACGCCCATGGCTGGCGCCGCTTCGACGAGACCCGGGTGATGATGGCTGATATCCGCCATCTCGATCTCGATGACGGACTGGACCATCTGCCGATCCGAGAGATCGGCCGTTATGTCGATGCCGCTATTCTCGTTCACGATCGCGATCCGGCGCTCAGACCCGGCCTGACGGAGGTTTTGAGCTCGATCCGGCCGGAGAGCGGCTTTTTCATCATCGAAGAGCCGGAAACCGGTCCGGTCGCGACGGCGCTGTGCGTGCATGACAACGACATGGCCGGTGTTTTCGAACTCGCCACCCGCACCGGCCGCCGCCGCGAGGGCTATGGTCGGCAGGTCGTCGTCACCGCGCTACGCTGGGCGCGCATACGCGGCGCCGAGAGGGCATGGCTGCAGGTCGAGGCCGACAACCGGGCGGCCGTTGCCCTCTACGAGGGTTTCGGGTTTCAGGATATCTACCGTTACGACTACCGGCAGGCGCCGGAACAGGTGGCCGGTGGCTGACAGAAGCATCATCCTGGTGGCGGCTTGCGCGCTGGTCGACACCGACGGTCGGGTGCTGATCGCCCGGCGCCCGGAAGGCAAGTCGATGGCCGGCCTGTGGGAGTTTCCGGGCGGCAAGGTGGAACCGGGCGAGACGCCGGAGGACACCGTGATCCGCGAGTTGCGCGAGGAACTCGGCGTCACCACGCAGATCGACTGCCTGGCGCCGCTGACTTTCGCCAGCCACGGCTATGAGGACTTTCATCTGCTGATGCCGCTCTATGTGTGCCGGCGCTATCAGGGCATCCCGCAGTCGCGGGAGGGCCAGGCGCTCAAGTGGGTGCGCCCGCGCGCCCTGCGGGACTATCCGATGCCGGCCGCCGACATCCCGCTGATCCCGTTCCTGATCGATCTGATCTAAACAAGACGCGCTCATCAATCCTCTGTCGTCATCTTCCGACGTGTCGGTTGGCGCTGGTTGCTCTGGCCAGGGTCCACGGCACGTCCGGCAAACCGGATCTGTCGGCCACAAATGCCGGGATCGATGCGACATCGACCGCGAGCGTCGAGCGACCGGATGCTCTAATCGCGCGCCTTGCCGCCAAGTATATTGGCGAGGCTGATCTCGGCCGAGCCGGGAGCCAACGGTTTCTGCTGGCTTTCATGCGGTGTCCAGCCGGAGAGATAGAGAATGCGGAAGCTGGCCCGGATGCGGCCATCGGGGTCGGCATAGTGCTCGGCATAGCGCTCGGCGGCGCGCAGAAACAGGCCGCGTGTCGCCGGTTTGCGGCTGCGTGCGGCGAGCGGATTGGCCATGCCCATCCGCCGCAGGTCGCGCATCAGGTCGAACATCGTGTCGTAGCGGGCGATGTAGGTCTCGCCATCGACCACCGGCAGGGCGAAACCGGCGCGCTGCAGCAACGCGCCGCAATCGCGCACATCGGCAAAAGGAATGATGCGCGGGCTGACGCCGCCGGTCAATTCGGTTTCGGCCTGCAGCAGGCAGTCGCGCAGTTCCGCGAGCGTGCCGGCGCCCGGCAGTGCGGCGAGCAGCAGGCCGTCGGCACGCAGCGCCCGACGCATCTGCAGCAGCAGGCCGGGCAGGTCGTTGACGAGATGCATAGACAGCGGTGCGACGATCAGTCCGGCGGATGCTGGCTCGACCGGCAGCGTTTCGAGATCCGCTACCGATCCGATCATCCTGTCCGATTCCGCACCGAGGAAATCCGCGTGCTGTTCGAACCGCCGCACCCGCTCCGCCTTGCCGCCCTCGATGATCAGCCGCGCCATCCGATCGGTATGGGCATGCCAGGTCAGCGCCTCGCCGAACCGCCGCTCGACGGCCGACAGGCGTTCGGCCAGTTCTTCGGCCACGATGTCCAGCAGAAAATCGGCGCCATGCGCCTGCGCGGAGAGGGCGCGGCGGCGGTTGCGCAGCACGAGATCAGAGTCGAACAGTCTTTCCACATCCATTGCGCGGCCCGGCACGATTTCTATGATAGCTGATATGGACATGCGTTCGGTCAATTCCAGCCTGCTGTCAATCGGCAGATGGCTGCGCCGCGGCGCGGACGCGGTCGGTCGACAGGTCTTTCCGCCGATCTGCCTCGGATGCGGCGCGCTTGTCGGCACCCATGGCGGCGTCTGCGCCGATTGCTGGCGCGGCCTGCGCTTTATCGAAAAGCCGTTATGCGATGTGCTCGGCACGCCCTTTGCCCATGATATGGGCGATGGGCTTCTATCCGCCGAGGCGATTGCCGATCCGCCGCCCTTTCGGCGGGTCCGGTCCGCCGTGCAATACGACGCGCTGGCGCGGGCCATGGTACATCGCCTGAAATACAATGACCGCACGGATCTCGCGCCGGTAATGGCGCGGTGGATGGCGCGGGCCGGCGCCTCGCTCATTGAGGAGGCCGATTGTCTGCTGTCGGTGCCGTTGCATCGCCGCCGGTTGCTCGCGCGGCGTTACAACCAGGCGGCCGAACTGGCCCGGGCGCTTTCGGCGCAGACCGGTCGGCCGTATCTGTCCGGCGCCCTGATCCGCCGCAAGGCGACGCGTTCGCAGGTCGGCCTGGCGGCGCCGGCGCGGACGGACAATGTCCGCGGCGCTTTCGAAGTGCCGGATGACGCACGGTCGGCGCTGTTCGGCCGCGCAGTGGTGCTGGTCGACGATGTGTACACCACCGGCGCGACCGTCAAGGCGGTGACCAGGACGCTGTTGCGGGCCGGTGCCGGCCACGTTTCGGTGCTCACCTTCGCACGGGTTGTTCCGGGCGCGCGCCCGG
>Ga0056108_1000275_pt1 | contig 17637 bp, 18 predicted proteins | sample WorMetG1BERMUDA1_FD_83875 | JGI IMG/M metagenome (GOLD analysis project Ga0056108, IMG submission 83875) | Marine gutless worms symbiont microbial communities from Max Planck institute for Marine Microbiology, Germany - Inanidrilus... ... | reverse complement strand
TTTTCGCCCTGGAGCCGCCTGGGCCCGCACAGACGCCTTCTGAAGCCACCCGTCTCTTGCAAAATCAAAATCAGATATTTTCACCGTCCGCCATTTGGCGAGTTTATCAACAGTATCCCCCAACCGCTGTTGCCGAGCTGCGCCCAGCTGTTGTAGTCGGCCTGGCAGCCGCGCGTGTAGATGTTGCCGTTGATCGAGCTCGACCCGCCGAGCGTCTTGCCGCGCGGCACCGGGATGGCCCGGCCGCCGGTCCATTCCGTCGCTTGCGTTTGATAGCGCCAGTTGAAGGTCCGGTCGTCCATCAGTTTCATGAAGCCGGCCGGGATGTGGATGTAGGGGTGCCAATTCGAAGGTCCGGCCTCCAGCACGCAGACCGAATGCCGGCCGTCTTCGCTCAAGCGATTGGCCAGCACGCAGCCGGCCGAACCGGCGCCGATGATGACGTAGTCGAAGGGATCCATACCCGTATCCGCCCCCTGTTGGGGCAACCATAGGGGGGAGGGCGGCAGCGTGTAAATGCAGGCATTGTTGTCTTTCCGCGCAAGGTGTTTGGAAAGGGGTTGACGGGACGGTCACCTTTATATAACCATTTGGTTATGGAGCAGATGGGACTTGCCGCCGAACCCCAAGACCTCGACGCCGTCTTTGCCGCGCTCGCCGATCCGACGCGCCGCGCCATCCTCACAAAGCTGGCCGGCGGCGAGGCCTCGGTAAACGAGCTGGCGGCACCGTTCGCCATGAGCCAGCCGGCCGTATCCAAACATTTAAAGGTTCTTGAACGCGCTGGGTTGATCGAACGCGCCGTCGACCGCCAACGCCGGCCGGCCCGTTTGAAGGCCGAGCCCATGGCGGCGGCGGTGCGCTGGCTGGAAGAGTTCCACGAGTTCTGGGAGTCGAGCTTCGATCAGCTCGACGACCTGTTGCAAGAATTGAAAAAGGCCAATACCCAGGCCAAGACCAAGAGAGGGAGCCGAGAATGACTGAATTGCCGACCTATGTGCTGGAGCGGATCTTCGACGCGCCGCGCGAGCTGGTGTGGAAGACCTGGACCGACCCGGAGCTGATCCAGCGCTGGTACGGGCCCAATGTGGAAACCATCGTCCACCGCCTCGACGTGGAACCGGGCGGTTTGTGGTTGGGCGAGATGAAGTGGGACGGTAATTCCAACTACCAGCGGGTGGAATATACGGAGGTGGTAGAGCCGGAGCGTCTTGTCTGGCTGCACTCGGTGTCGGATGCGGAATGGAACGTCATCGCCAACCCGATGATGCCGGACTGGCCGCGGGTGCTGCTGACGACGGTGACCTTCGCGGAAGAGGGCGAGCAAACCCGCGTGCGCCTGACCTGGGTGCCGCACGAGGCCAGCGAGGCCGAGACCGCATGCTTCGCCGGCGCCATGGACGGCATGGGCAAGGGCTGGGGCGCGGGCATGGCGTTGCTCGAGGCGCTGCTTGAGGAGCTGCTCGCCGAAATGCAGGCCTGACCGGGGGAGTTTACGTGGGGTTGCCGTCGTGGCGCTCCACGCCGTCCGGGATGGCGACCCAGGGCTGTTTGCTGGCCGCCCAGATATGGACGTCGGGCTTGAGCCCCGCGGTGTCGTCCAGCGTCCCCGCCTTGACCGAGATCCTGCCCGGGCGCAAGGCCGATTGGTGGTAGATCCGCGTGCCGCAGGACGAGCAGAAGGCGCCGAACTTGCGGCGGCCGGAATCGGCGGTGCCCGAGAAGGTATGGAGTTCCCCTTCGACGAGGCGGAAATCCTGCTCAAAGACGATTACGGCCATACCGAAGGCACTGCCGGATTGTTTCTGACAGTCCGTACAGTGACAGACGGACGTCTGGACCGGTGGCGCCGTCACCTGGTAGCGGACGGCACCGCACTGGCAACCGCCTATCATCGGCACGAAATCATCGGCCATGGCCACTTCCTCCCCGACCGATGCTATGGGGCGAGGGCGTAGTTGTCGCGGAGATAGGACTCCTCGAAACCGGCCCATTGGATGTTGTGGTAGGAATGCTGCGGGTCGCCCTCGACCGCCTCGCCGGTTTCCGTGGCGATCAGATCGCAGCCCAAATCGAGGGCCGCCTTGACCCGCGCCTCCAGCATGGCGCGCTGACCGCCCATGCGCCGGAAATCGGGCGAGGTGGCGCCGAAATCGCACCAGCCGACGCCCTGATCGACGAAGAGCGCGCCGGCCGCCGCCGGCTGGCCGTCGACGAAGCCCATGTAGATATGCCATTTCGGGCGCTCGGTGAGCCGGGCCAGGGCCGGGATCGTCGCCTCGCCGAAGTCGAAGGCGGCGGCGACGATGCGCCCGAAATCCTCGCAATGGGTGGCGTCGATCTTCTGCACGTCCATCGTCGTCCCGGAGGCGGGAACGGGGCCGTTTCCGCGCACGAACTTCATCCAGCGGCGCTGCTTGACCAGGCCTTCGCCCTTGAGCCAGCTTTCCAACTCCGGAGGCTTGGCGTCGTCGACGATATGGATGAACGGCCGGGCGATCTCGTTGTCGCGGTAGAGCGCCGCGATGTGGGCGATGGTCTCGCGCTTCGCCGGCGCCTCGACCCCGAGGCCGATGACCCGATTGACCAGGAAATGCCGATCACCCGGCGCCACCATGATCAGGGCCCCGTCGATGATCTCGTAACTGAGGTCCAGGGGATCGAGCCCGTCTGCGGCCTCGCTGAAATCGACAAAGGCGGCAAGCTCGACGTCCTCGACGCGGCGGTGTTGCGTATCCATGGTTCTCCCCGTTTTCGTTCCGTGCGCCGGCGATCATACCCAAAGCCGTTTCGGTCGACTACAGCCGGTTGATCTCCCCATGTCGAATTTGCGTTGCTCGCAAACGCCGATTGGAGTGAGATCGCCACGGGCAAAGGTGTTCCGGGAACAGAGGAGGGGACCATAATGAAGATCGGGTTCATCGGGCTCGGCAACGTCGGCCAGTCCCTGGCCGCTAATCTGGCGCGAGCCGGTCACCAAATGACCGTCAACGACCTCGACCGGTCGCGGGCCGAGCTCCTGCTCGACCTCGGGGCATCCTGGGGCGATACCGCAGCGGATTGCGCCGAAGAGGCCGAATTGCTGATCACCTCGCTGCCGTCGCCGGCGGCCAGCCGGGCGGTCATGGAGGGTGACGGCGGCCTGCTCGAAGTCCTGAAAGCGGGCAGCTCCTGGATCGAGATGAGCACGACGGACGCCGACGAGGTGAGACGCCTGGGCGCCATCGCCGCCGGCCGCGGCATCGGTATCCTCGAGGCGCCGATCACCGGCGGCTGCCACCGGGCCAAGTCCGGCGACATTTCGATCCTGGTCGGCGGCGACGAGGACCTGTTCGAGCGCTTCAAACCGGTCATCCAGATCATGGGCGGCGAGGTCCTGCATATGGGACCCTTGGGTGCGGCATCGGTGGTCAAGGTGATCACCAATATGCTCGCCTTTATCCACTTGATCGGCGTCGGTGAGGGCCTGATGCTGGCCGCCCGGGCCGGCGTCGATCTCGGCAAGGCCTTCGAGGGCATCCGCGCCAGCTCCGGCAACAGCTTCGTCCATGAAACGGAAAGCCAGGTGATCCTGTCCGGCACCTACAACATCGGCTTCACCATGGACCTGGCCTGCAAGGACCTGGGCCTGGCCCGAAAACTGGCCGCTGATTTCGACGTGCCGCTCGATCTTGGCGAACGGACGGCGGAAATCTTCGATGTCGGCCGCGAAAAGTACGGTGACCGGGCCTGGTCGACGGCGATCGTGCGTTTGCTGGAGGAAAAGGCGGGGAGGGAACTCCGGGCCCCTGGGTTCCCGGATGAACTGGAGGCGTGAAGCGGCCTACTGCTCTTCCTCCTCCTCGCCGCCGCCCTCGAAGTACTGGACCGTATCGAGGCCGTCGATGACGACACCGTCGAAACCCTGGGCGATGAGGCCGTAGGTGAAGGAATTGGTGTCGCCGAAGATGACCTGTTGCCAATCGGGCTGCCAGAACTCGACCCGGTAACGATCGGGATCGTCGCGCTGGGGCGCGCTGATTCAGGCCGGCGAGCCTTCCCGCCATCCCGGTTGCCAGTAATAGTGATAGGCGGCTGCCGAGCCCACGTCCATGTAGGCGAGGACCAGGCGATTGGTCCCGATCTTCTTGTATTTCAGCGTCTCGACGGCGCGTCGCGACAACGGCCGGCGGCCGTGAAACACCTCGACGACGACCATGTCGTAGTTGGTGTCGTGCATCTTCAAGGTGAATTCCGCCTCCGTGCCGAAGGGCTGGGAATTGCGGATGGTGACGTAGTTGCGGACCTGGCCCAAGGAAAGGATGCTCTTGGGGTTTTCGTTGAACGGCCGGCGCGGATAGGTCGGCAGCGCGTTGGTGTCGGCCAGCGGCACCGGCGAGACCAATGACACGTATTTGCGGGCCGAGGCCAGCTTGAAGGCCTCGTCGACGGTCTGGCGGTTGCCGCTGTAGTCGACCGTAAAGACCTTGAGGCCGCGGCGCACGGCAAAATCGGTCATCGACAGGAGGAATTGCTGACGCTCCTCCTCGGGCGGCATGCCGAAGGGCCGGTCGCCTCGCGCGAATGCCGAAATGGATTGTATCAGTTGGCGCATCTCTTCACGCAGGTCGAGCAATCCGACCCCGCCGACCGGCGCCGGCGGCACGGGTGTTTGCCGCTCGACCGGGACGCCCTGGATACGCACTTGGCCCGGCGCCCCCTGTTGCGCCGACGCCGCTCCCGCCACGGACAGGGTCACCGCGAACGCCAGTGCAATTCCGAACAATTGGTTTGGGTTCACCATCACTGCCTCTTCATTGCCGCCTGACCATAGGCGGAGCCGAAGTGTAAACTATCTCAAGACTGGTTAAGCAGTTGTTTATGCCGCTGCCTGTGGCTCCAGTCGGGCCGGCGGCTCTCTCTCACCGGGATGTGATCGGCCGTGTCTTGCCCGTTCGAACGCCCTTGGCCACTCTAGCAGTCATGATACACACACATGCGAAGTCAAAAGTCCTGGATCCACGTCTGTGGCTGGTGAGCGGTTTTTTGCTCGGCGCCACGGAACCGGTTGTCGGCGTCGTCGTCAACGACAAGGCCAGAGCCTACCCGTTGCACATCCTGACTTGGCACGAAATCGTCAATGACGAGTTCGACGGCGTGCCGATCACCGTGACCTATTGTCCGCTGTGCAATTCGTCGATCGTTTTCGACCGCCGTCTCGATGGAATGGTTCTCGATTTCGGTACCACCGGAAAACTGCGCAACTCTGACATGGTCATGTACGACCGCCAGACCGAGAGTTGGTGGCAGCAATTCCTGGGCGAGGGCATCGTCGGCGAATTGACCGGAAAACGGCTGAAGATGCTGCCGTCACGCCTCGAATCCTTCGCCAATTTCAAGAAACGCGCGCCCAAGGGCGAGGTCCTGATCCCGACCAACCCGGGCATGCGAGACTACGGCCGCAACCCCTATTCGGGTTACGACACCGCCTCCTATCCCTTCCTCTATCGCGGCGAAACGCCCGATTACATCAATCCCATGGTCCGGGTCGTCGTGGTCGGCGGCAAGGCCTGGTCGATGCCGATGCTGGCCGAAAAGGGCAAAGTCGTCGACGGGGATCTGGTCCTGGCCTGGACCGCCGGGCAGAACTCGGCGCTGGATACGAGCCGCATCCGCGAAGGGCGCGACGTCGGCAACGTGACCGTTCAGCGCGCCGGTGACGACGTCGTCCATGACGTCACCTTCGCCTTCGTCTACCACGCCTTTCACGGCAACGATAAACGCATCGTCACCGAGTAGGCGGCCTTGGCAGCGGGTCCGAGCGGATCGGACCTAAAACAAATCGCTGATGGCCTCGACGAGAGCAGGGACCTGGACCTGCCAAGACAGGTTCTTCAGGGTTGCCGCCCCATTGGCGCCGCGACGTTTACGGTCCTCCGTATCCGCATAGGCCCGCTCCAGGCTATCGACGATTCCGTCGACCGATGCCTCCATCCATTCGCCGGTCTTGTCGAAGCCGTCGAAGCAGGGCTTCTGGTCGGTCACCGGGTAACAATTACCGTCCTCGATCAGGTCCAGATGCCCCGTATTGGCCGTGAGAATCGTCGGCACACCGCAAGCCATGGCCTCCATGGCGCAGAGATTGGTGCCGCCCTCGCAGCGGCTTGGAAATACGGCAACGTCGGCCTCGCGCAGGATCGCCGGCAACCGGGCGTTGGCCGTCCAGCCGAGATCGACGAAACACTCTCCGGGAATGCCATGGGCGTGCGCCCAGGGTTCGATCCTCAGGTTGCCGGCCTCGTCCTGCCGGGGCGGTACCGAAATATACGGCGACACGACGACCGTCTCCGCGGTTTCCGCCCAGCTGTTCTGCCAGGCGGTGATGAGGACGCTGTCCGGGTGTTTTTGACGAAATCTCTTGAACGCCTCGAGAACCAGATCCTGGCCCTTGCGGTATTCCAGCTTGCCGCCGGAGTAGACGACGAACCGGCCGCTGGGGACCCCTTGCCGCGGACCGAGACGGAAGATCTCGGTGTCGACCCCCTGGCTGACGAAAGCGACGTTCTCCATACCGGCGCGGCGACACATCTCCAGGTTCCAGGTCGAACCGACCAGGAGGCGGTCGAGGCGGGATACCCGCTCAATTGCGTCGGGTTGGATATCGGCGCTTTCGAAAAAAACGAACCCGACATTGGCGCGGCCCGTGATCCTGACGCTCAGCGCGGTCGGACGAAAGACGTTGTTGAGGGAGTGCAGGACAACGGACTTGTCGAGAAAGACGCCCGTTTCCTGATGATCGGCGATCATTTTGATGCCTTCGCGAAAACAGGGAGCCAGTGTCTCCTGAACCGCCATGTCGAGGTCGATGAATGTCGGCGGCGTAAACATGAGCGGCCGGCACGGGCCCTGTTCGAGCAGGTTACGGGCCAGGTTGAGGCCGAAGATACCCCAGCCGTGGCAATCGCTGACCTGCCAGGTAATACCGATTCTCTGCGTATCCATGGGCCTCTCCTGCGGGCCATGATTTCAAAATCGCCCCGGTACCGCAACGACGGAGGGATGCCGGCTCCTCCCTTGTCCGCATGGATCGGGGGCATTAGATTGGCGGTGATTTCAACGGCTTGCCCGATCCGATGACCGCAGAATTCGTTCCATCCTGTTGTCCGCACGACTGCCCCAGCACCTGTGCACTGGAAGTCGAGCGCCTGGACGCCCGCACCATCGGCAAGGTGCGCGGCGCGGCCGACAACGATTTCACCGCCGGTGTCGTCTGTGCCAAGGTCGCCAATTACAAGGAACGCATCCACCACCCGGAACGCCTGACCCGGCCGATGCGGCGCGTCGGCGCCAAGGGAGAGGGCCGGTTCGAGCCGGTCTCCTGGGACGAAGCCCTGGACGAGGTCGCCGACAACTTTAGCCGGGTCACCGACCGCCATGGCCCAGAGGCGGTGTGGCCCTATTTTTTCGCTGGCACCATGGGGCTCCTGCAACGCGACGGCATCAACCGCCTGCGCCATGCCATGGGCTATTCCGGCCAGGACATGACAATCTGTACGGCACTTTGCTGGAGTGGCTGGACGGCCGGAACCGGCGCGCTTCGGGGCGCCGACCCGCGCGAAATCGCCGAGGCCGACCTGATCGTCGTTTGGGGCGGAAATCCGGTATCGACCCAGGTCAACACGATGACCCACATCACCCGGGCCCGAAAAGGGCGCGGCGCCAGGCTGGTCGTGATCGACCCTTATCGCACACCGACGGCCGAAGTCGCCGATGTGCACCTGGCCTTGAGGCCGGGGACCGACGGGGCCTTGGCCTGCGCCGTCATGCATGTGCTGTTTGCCGAGGGGTTCGCCGACGAAGCCTACATGGCGCGCTACACGGACGCACCGGAGCGCTTGAAACAGCATCTGTCGACGCGGACGCCGGCCTGGGCGGCGGCGATCACGGGTCTCTCGGAAGACGAGATCCTCTCCTTCGCGCGCGACTACGGCGCCACCAAACGCAGTTTCATCCGCGTCGGCTACGGCTTCTCCAGGAGCCGCAACGGGGCCGTCAACATGCACGCAGTCAGTTGCCTGCCGGCCGTAACCGGTGCCTGGCAGCACCGGGGCGGCGGCGCCGTCCATTCCAATTCCGGCATGTATGGCCTCGACCAAACCCAGATCATGGGCCTCGACATCATGGACCCAACGGTTCGCCAACTGGACATGTCCAGGATCGGTCCGGTCCTGGTCGGCGAGGAGGACAGCCTCCTGGGCGGACCGCCGGTCCACGCCATGCTCATGCAGAACATCAACCCGGCCGAGGTGGCGCCGGAAACGGGCAAGGTGCTCGAAGGCCTGGGGCGCGACGACCTTTTCCTCTGCGTCCACGAGCAGTTCATGACGGCAACGGCCAAATATGCCGATATCCTGCTGCCGGCGACCATGTTCCTGGAACACGAGGACTTCTACAAAGGCGGTGGCCACGTCTACCTGCAGGTCACCCGTAAGGTCATCGAAGCGCCCGGCGAATGCCGCTCCAACCACGACGTCATCAATGCCTTGGGCCGACGGTTGGGGGCCGACCATCCGGGCTTTTCCATGACCGCCTGGGAATTGATCGACCAGTCGCTTAGGGCCTCGGGCTTGCCCGGTGCCGACGAGGCCGCCGACAGGCGCTGGATCGATTGCTCGCGGCCCTTCGAGGAAGCCCATTTCCTGAACGGGTTCGAGACGCCCGACGGTAAATTCCGCTTCGCCCCGGATTGGCCGGCGATTGGGGCCGAGCACGATGGGATGCCGTCGCTGCCGGACCATCTCGACGTCATCGATGCAGCCGACGAAGACCATCCTTTCCGCTTGGTCACGGCACCGGCCCGACGGTTCCTCAACACGTCTTTCACCGAGATGCCGTCGTCCCGCCGCAAGGAAGGGCGTCCGACCCTATTGGTCCATCCGGACGTCTGCGGGGAACTCGGCATCGAGGAGGGCGAACGGGTCCGGGTCGGTAACGACAAGGGCAGTGTCGTGGTCCACGTCAAACTCTTCGACGGACTACAGCCGGGCGTCGTCATCGTCGAGGGGATCTGGCCCAACGCCGCCTTCGAGGAAGGGATCGGCATCAATTTGTTGACCAGTGCCGACCGTGGCCTGCCCAATGGTGGCGCCGTTTTCCATGATACGGCCGTCTGGCTCAGGGCCGCATGAGGCGCCGATGTTCACCATAGGCAACTCGGCCGGCAACGAACCGCTCACCGGAGACGCCACCTTGCGCGGCCGTGTCATCGTTTTCGGCAATGAGAAGGGCGGCAGCGGCAAATCGACGGCAGCCATGCACGTCGCCACCACCCTCCTGCGCCAGGGTCGCCGGGTCGCCACCATCGACGTCGACGCCCGCCAGGGCACCATGAGCCGCTATCTCGCCAACCGGAAACGGTTCATCGAGGCCAGCGGCAACGACGTCAAGATGCCCGAACATTTTCGTATGGAAACGGGCGGCGAGGAGCAACGCAACGGCGAGAAACTCAAGCTCCTGATCGAAGGCGCCTGGGTCAACCACGATGTGCTGGTCATCGACACGCCGGGTGCCGACAGCCCGCTATCGCGGCTGGCCCATTCCTATGCCGACATCCTGGTGACACCGATCAACGACAGCCTCGTCGATTTCGACGTGCTCGCCCACGTCGACGGCAAATCGATGCAAATCCTGGCGCCGAGCCACTATTCAGAGATGGTCTGGGAGCAGAAAAAGACCCGGGCCGAACGCGACGGCGGCTCCATCGACTGGATGATCCTGCGCAATCGGATCGGCACACTGGACAGCCGTAACGCCCGGGAAGTCGACCGCCTGGTCAAGGATCTCGGCAAGCGCATCGGCCTCAGGGTCGTTCCCGGCTTTTCGGAACGCGTCATCTTCCGCGAACTGTTCCTGGCCGGCCTGACGATTATGGATCTGAAGGACGCCGCCGGGCCTAAGGCTCTGAGCCCGTCACATCACGCGGCGCGCCAGGAGGTGATGACCATCGTCAACGCTCTCGGCCTGCCGGGGCCAGCCTAAGGCGCGGCGGGGAACGATGGCAACGGACACCGCGGAACAGTGTCCATAATATCCCTGCGGATTTACACCCGTTAACATATGAGCCACCCTTTTTTGGAAGTCGGTTCACAAGTTTGTTTTATATTTCGAATAATTGTAACGGTCTGACCATCGGTGGGCTGGGACTCCACCGGTTCGGCCGGACGCCGAGGGCCATCTGCGGAGCCACCGGGTTCGGCTTTTCGTTGGCCTGGACCACATCGGAACAGCTTGGGGACAGAGCATGCACTTTCCAGGAAAAGAATTGTTTTTCGACCACGAAGACCTGATCGTCAGCAAGACCGACGTGACGGGCAAAATCACCTATGCGAACCATACGTTCCTGGAGGTCGCAGGTTATGACGAGGACGATTGCGTCGGCCAGCAGCACAACCTGATCCGCAATCCGAACATGCCCAGGGCCGTGTTCAAACTACTGTGGGATACGGTGGCGACAGGCCAAGAGATCTTCGCCTATGTCGTAAATTCGGCGAAGAACGGCGATCACTACTGGGTGATCGCCCATGTTACGCCCAGCTTCGAGAACGGCAACATCGTCGGGTATCACTCGACGCGCCGTGTCCCCAATGGCGAGACCATCCGCGGCACAATTATGCCGCTTTACGAGAAGCTTCTCGGGATCGAACAGAACAATGCCAGCAAGAAGGATGGGATGACGGAATCGGTCAACGCCCTTCTCGGGATCCTGTCCGAAAAAGGGGTCAGCTACAACGAGTTCATGTCCGGATTGATGAGGAACGACTGATATGTTTGGAAAAGGTAACGGCCAACCGGTTGCTGCGAACGGTGGCGTGTCGAATGCCAAGATCGATGAAATCCTCGCGGTCTGTGACGAAATCTGCCAGGGCAACTTCGAAGCCCGCATCAAGAAAATCCCCAAGGCGGATGGCCCCGAACGCCAGCTTTGCCTGAAGATCAACGAGATGATCGACCGCGCCGATGCCTACGTCCGAGAATCGACGGCCTGTCTCGGCTTTATCGCCGAAAACCAGTACTTCCGGCGCATCGCCGAACACGGCATGCTCGGCGCCTACGGAAACGCGTCCCGCAAGATCAATGCCGCCGCGGACGGTGTCGAGCGGAAGATGGTGAAATTCGCCGAGATGGTCGACACCATTGCCGCCGCCTCACAGGAACTGAACGCCAATGCCCAGTCGCTGAGCACGACGGCGACACAGGCTAGCGAGAAGACAACGACAGTCTCCGCGGCGGCGGAAGAGGCGGGGACGAATACCCAGACCGTCGCCTCGGCAGCCGAGGAACTGAATGCCTCGATCCAGGAAATCAACCGCCAGGTCACCCAATCGACAACCATGGCCGGTGAGGCGGTGGCGGAGTCGGAAAAGGCCAACGAACTGGTCGGCGGGCTATCCCATGTCTCTCAGGAAATCGAGAACGTGGTCGGCCTGATCACGGACATCGCCAATCAAACCAATCTCCTGGCCTTGAACGCGACCATCGAAGCGGCCCGCGCCGGGGAGGCCGGCAAAGGGTTTGCGGTCGTCGCCTCGGAAGTCAAAAATCTGGCCAATCAAACGGCCAAGGCGACGGAAGAAATCCAGCAGCAAGTCCAACAGATCCAGGGCGCGACCGGCACGGCAGTCCAGTCGATCGCTGACATCAGTACCAAGATCGCGTCCTTCAACGAGGTCTCCAGCGCCATCGCGGCGGCCGTCGAGGAGCAGGGCGCGGCGACCCAGGAGATCGCCCGCAACGTGCAAGAAGCGTCGGCCGGCGTCACCGAGGTCACGTCGAGCATCGTCGACGTCAACGGTAACGTCATCGAGGTCAATGAGATTTCGGGCGAGGTCTTGACCGTGTCCAATGACCTGGCCAAGCAGGCAGAGACCCTGTCGACCGTTCTGAACAGCTAGTGATCCTCGTCGTCGAGGCGTCAACCCGATCCCAGAAGGGACCATCCATGCACAGTGAAGGCGTTGACACCGTCTGTCATTCGGCGGCACCGATCGTTCCGTCGGCGTTCGCCAGCACCCCGGCCCTGACCGCTTTTCGCGGCAGCATCAGCCGTCTATACGGAAAGGCCGATCATACCCCGTTGCAAACGGACCTGGATGCCAGGGAGGTCGACGATGAGGCCGTCAATGTCGATCTCCGTCACGCCATCCTGATGATCGCAAGAGCCGTTGCCATCGACGATTTCAATCATGGCCATCGGGTCGGCTTCATCGCTTACGAATGTGCTAAACGGCTTGGTTTTTCGGAAAGCCGCCAGGAGTTCTCCTTTTTTGCCGGTTTGCTCCACGATTGCGGTGTTTCATCGGTTTCCGAACACGAAAGACTGATCGCGAAAAAGAACCCGGCTGGGCTGACCGATCATTGTATCCGCGGCCATAACTACCTGGACAATTGCCTTGTCCTGCGCTCGTTCGCGCCGGCTTGCCGATACCATCACACGCCCTGGAAGAACCTGCGCGACCGGGACCTTGACCCGGCAGACCGCGATGCCGCCGCTCTGATCTTCCTGGCCGACCGGGTCGACGCCCTGCGCGCCCAAGTCGTCGGCGATGACCATCCCGATTCGATCATCCTTCACGGCGAGCAAATCGCCGCCGAAATACAAAAACATGCGGGAACGCTATTCCATCCCGACTATTGCGAGGCAATGATCGAACTGGTCCGAATCGAAGGATTCTGGTTCTCGATGAACCGCAGTTTCATTGAGGGTATCGGCGATTCCCTGGGCCGGGACGGCTCCTATGATATGCACCTGAAGATCTCCGAGGTGATCAATCTGGCGACGTTCCTTTCGAGGATCGTCGACGCCAAGAGCCCGTTTACCGTCGAGCACTCAGAGAGGGTCGCCCAGATCGCCATGAAGCTCGCCCGCATCCTTGGATTGAGCAGTTGGGAGCAGAAACAAATACTCGTCTCCGGGTTGCTTCATGATGTCGGCAAGTTGCGCGTGCCGGACGAAATCCTTCACAAACAGGGAAAACTCGACGATACCGAGTTTTCCCAAATGAAACGCCATTCCGTCGACACACGTCTCGCATTGCAGTGGTGTTTCAAGGACTCACCGATCGTCGATTGGGCCGCCAACCACCATGAAAGGCTCGACGGCACTGGTTATCCCTACCGGCTTAGCGGCGATCAGCTCGATCTACCGTCGCGTATACTGGCCGTCGCTGACATCTTCCAGGCCTTGGCCCAAAATCGCCCTTACCGGGGACGTCTCGACTTCGAACAAATCATGGCAATTATGGTTCCGATGGCCGAACGCGGCGGGATCGATGCGCAGGTCCTGGCCGCCATCCAAGATCGACCGGACGCCTTTTACACTCTCGCCACCGCGTGACCGCGTATCTCCTCCGGTCCGCGGAAACCGTCATGACGGCCGCCGCCAAGACCGCCTGCAATCATGACATGCGCAAATGCACCGGGATGTACTTGCGCTTCGTGGCGCCGGTATAGAGTTGCCGCGGCCGCCCGATCTTTTGCGACGGGTCTTCGATCATCTCGTTCCACTGGGCGACCCAGCCGACGGTCCGCGCGACGGCGAAGATAACCGTAAACAAGGACGTCGGGATGCCCATGGCCTTGAAGATGATGCCCGAATAGAAATCGACGTTCGGGTAGAGCTTCTTTTCAACGAAATAGTCGTCCTCGAGGGCGATGCGCTCCAATTCCATGGCGATATCGAGCAACGGTTCGTTCTTAATGCCGAGCTCCGAAAGCACCTCGTGACAGGTCCGCTGCATGACCCGCGAACGCGGATCGAAGTTCTTGTAGACGCGGTGGCCGAAGCCCATGAGGCGGAACGGGTCATCCTTGTCCTTGGCCCGCCTGACGTACTCGGGGATGTTCTTGGGATGCTCGATATGCTCGAGCATGTTGAGGACCGCCTCATTGGCGCCGCCATGAGCCGGTCCCCAGAGAGAGGCAATGCCGGCCGAGATACAGGCGAACGGATTGGCACCGCTCGAACCGGCGAGGCGGACGGTCGATGTCGATGCGTTCTGTTCGTGATCGGCATGCAGGATCAAGATCCGGTCCATGGCCCGGGCGAGAACCGGATTGACCCGGAACTCCTCGCATGGCGTGGCGTACATCATGTGCAGGAAGTTCTGGGCGTAGGTTAGATCGTTGCGCGGATATTGAAAGGGCTGGCCGATGGAGAACTTATAGGCCATAGCGGCGATGGTCGGCATCTTGGCGATCAGGCGATAGGATGCGACCAGCCGATGACGGGGGTCGGCGATATCAGTGGAGTCATGGTAGAAGGCCGACAAGGCACCGACGACGCCGCACATGATCGCCATTGGATGAGCGTCGCGACGGAAGGCCCGGAAGAAGTAATTGAGCTGCTCGTGCAACATGGTGTGGTAGGTGATGTCGTGCTCGAACTGCTTTTTCTGATCGGGCGTCGGCAGCTCGCCGTAGAGCAGTAGATAGCAAACCTCTGGAAAGTCGGAATTTTCCGCCAATTCGTCGATCGGATAACCTCGGTAGAGGAGAACGCCCTTGTCGCCGTCGATGAAGGTTATCTTCGACTCGCAACTGCCTGTCGATGTAAACCCAGGGTCGTAGGTAAAATGGTCGGTTTCGCCGTATAGCCTGCGGACGTCAATGACATTGGGTCCTACAGACGATTTCAAGACGGGCAGATCGTACTTCGCTCCCGTGCGGTTGTTCGTTAGCGTATATCCTTTCCCCCCACCTTGAGACTTTTTCTTCATTGGTTACTTCTCCTCTCCTAGCAATGCAGGCTCTGGGCCTTCCTCTGTATTCCTTCACACGCCGTACCTTTAATGACAGGCGGCGCAAGCAATCTCCTTCACGCAACTATTAATGCGTCGTCGAAACGCCCCAGCGTCTCGTCGCGGCCGAGGACTTCCAACACATCGAAGATCCCCGGTGACACATTCGTCCCGGTGACGGCTGCGCGGATTGGCTGGGCGACCTTGCCCAATTTCAAGCCGTTCTGGTCGGCGAAAGCGCGGACCTTCTCCTCGATCGCGGACACGGTCCAGGGATCGGTTCCTGCCAACAGGGTGCGCAATTCGCCGAGCCTTCGGCGAACGTCGGTATCGTTTAGGGTATTACGGGCTTGTTCGTTGAGATCTATGGGGCGCTTTTTTGCATAAAATGATGAATTATCAGTAAGTTCCAATATATTTTTAGCGCGTTCCTTTAGACCATCCATACCCTTGTTTAGCCGACTATGGGTCTCTTCCGCAAGTCCGCCGTCAAGCGTATCCCTCAAACCCGATTCTACGAGATCGACCAATCGTGCGTTGTCTGTTTGCCGGATATAGGTCCCGTTGAGGCTCGTCAGTTTGGCGAAATCGAAACGGGCCGGAGATCTTCCAACGGCGTCGAGACCAAACCACTGAATGGCTTGTTCCGTCGCTATGAGTTCTTCGTCGCCGTGCGACCAGCCAAGGCGGAGCAGGTAGTTTCGCAATGCCTCCGGCAGGAACCCCTGATCGCGATAGGCTTCGACGCCCAAGGCACCGTGACGTTTGGACATTTTCGCCCCGTCCGGTCCGTGGATAAGAGGAATATGCGCGAACAACGGTGTGTCCCATTCCATGGCCCGGAAAAGCTGGGTTTGGCGAAAGGCGTTGGTCAGGTGGTCGTCGCCACGGATGACGTGGGTGACCCCCATGTCGTGGTCGTCAACGACGACGGCCAGCATATAGGTCGGTGTCCCGTCGCCGCGCATGAGAACCATGTCGTCGAGCTGGTCGTTGTTGACCGTGACGTCGCCTTGAACCAGGTCGCCGATCGCAGTCTCCCCGGAGGTCGGCGCCTTCAAACGAATAACCGGATCGATGCCCGGCGGAGCGTCGGCCGGATCGCGATCCCGCCAGCGTCCGTCATACCGGGCCTGGCGGCCTTCGGCGCGCGCCTGTTCGCGCATTTCGGCCAGTTCTTCGGGCGTGCAGAAGCACTTATAGGCTTTCCCCTCGGCGAGCAGGGATTGGACCACATCCCTGTGTCGCTCGACCCGGGTAAACTGCGAAACCGCATCACCGTCCCAGTCAAGGCCAAGCCATTTCAGCCCTTCATAGATGGCGTCTACGGCCTCCTGGGTCGAGCGCTTGCGGTCCGTATCCTCGATGCGCAGAAGGAAACGCCCGCCGTCCCCATAGTCCCTGTGGTGGCGCGCGAACAACCAGTTGTAAAGCGCCGTGCGGGCGCCGCCGATATGGAGAAAACCGGTTGGTGATGGAGCGAATCGGGTGACGACGGCCATGGATTTCCTCTTGCTACGCCCGTGAATTATCCTGGGGCAGGAGGTATTTACCATATTTTGTTAGCAAGTGCAGCACCCATGTTGCATCGCATTATCGGCCGTTTTCCTAGAATTTCGGCGGTAATCGCAGGACTCCGATCGATATCCGGGTCAAAATATCCTGGTAGCCCGGGTGGAAACCCTTTGTTGCCATCGGTCGAGATTGCTATCATCGCCCCGGTTTTCTCACGGTATCCGGAGATTGGGGATGAAAGCGCTTTGGGGATTACCTGTTGTTGCGGCCGCAGCCATGATGGGCGGCTGCACCGCCAGCCAGATGTCGAGCGAGGGGGTGATTTCTCTTCCCTATGCCAGCTGTGCCACCGCCAGCGCCGAGCAGTCCGCCGTAAAATGGGACCAGGCGGAAACCATTGACATCGAATACGTCAACGACAGTTTTTCCAATGGTCTGTTGGAAATGACCGTAGGCGAACCCGTGGTCCTGCGGGTTACCAACGCAAGCGACGAGTTGAATTGGTTCCGCGCCGACAATTTTTTCCCGACGACCGCCGTCAACAAGGTCGTCTATGACGGCATCGGTGTCGAAACCAATTGCCCTGATTCGGTTGGTATCGCGCCATCCAAAACCGCCGAGTTCCAGCTGATACCGACCCAGGAAGGGGTTTATCAGTTTACGGAAGGGTCGATGAACTCACCGTTCATGAGCGAACTTTTCGTGAGCAGCGCATTGGGATACATTTACGTCCGGTAGTTGCGCGCCGGAAGAATAACGCAGAAATAGTAACTTAGACCGGCCTTCCGGACCAACGCGCGGCGTATCGCTGCGGGGGACGCCATGTCTTGGCGCATCATCGGTCCGTTTGGAGCCGCCTTGATATCGGAACGAGGGCGCTGGCCGCTCTGGTTGCCGGTCGGGTTCGGCATCGGCATTGCCCTTTATTTCAGCCAATTGCAAGAACCGCCGGTGGCTTTTGGTCCGCTCGTGGTCGTGGTCTCACTGGCCGCCGCCCTCGCCCTCGGTCGCAAGAGGGAGGGGCATTGCCAACCGTCGCGCGGTTGGCTTTCATCGCCGTGGCCGTTATCGCTTTGGGTTTCAGCGCCGCATCGGTCCGCACCCAAATCGTGGCCGCGGCCGTGCTCGAAAAGGCGATCGGGCCGACGACACTCACCGGTCGTATCCAACGGGTCGAGACCTTTCCCAGCGGTTTGCGGATCGTGCTCGAAAAACCCCGTGTTTCGGTAACCGTCCGGCGAACGCGCCCTTTCTTATGATGCTTGTTCAGCGTAGGCCCATGGCAGGAGTTCGTCGATGCGGTTGATCTTGTGGTCGGCGATGCGGTCCAGGACCCAGGCGAGCCAAG
>Ga0056108_1000268_pt1 | contig 17850 bp, 10 predicted proteins | sample WorMetG1BERMUDA1_FD_83875 | JGI IMG/M metagenome (GOLD analysis project Ga0056108, IMG submission 83875) | Marine gutless worms symbiont microbial communities from Max Planck institute for Marine Microbiology, Germany - Inanidrilus... ... | reverse complement strand
TGGCTCGCCTGGGTCCTGGACCGCATCGCCGACCACAAGATCAACCGCATCGACGAACTCCTGCCATGGGCCTACGCTGAACAAGCATCATAAGAAAGGGCGCGTTCGCCGGACGGTTACCCTTCACCATTGGGTGCCAATGGTTTTCGACCTGTCGCGCCTGGTGCAGTTGTGGCGGGACGGGGCCGGACTGCGGGCTCAGGGCCGCCAACGCCAGGTCGAGGAAATCGGCCTGACCACCATCTTTCTGGCAACACTGGCTGACTGGTGCAACGACGATTCCGATGCCCAGGAAATGACCCGAGCCCGGCTAAGTGCCCGGCTCGCACGTGCCGATCGCTTCATGGCGGCTGTGATCAGGGCCCGCGGTGGCGGGAACAGCGTCAATCCGCCGAAACCTTGATCCTCTTCACCTTGTCGTCGGCAGCATGGATCTTCGGCAGTTGGACCGTCAGGATGCCTCGGGAGAACCGCGCGTCGATCCGCTCGGCGTCGACATCGGCAGGTAGGCGGAATGACCGGTGGAAGGCGCCGTAGGCCCGTTCGGTGAAGTAGTACGTCTTGCCCGCCTTTTCCTGGTGAAACCGCTTCTCGCCTTTTACCGAAAGAACATTGTCGTGAAGCGTGATCTCGATTTCGTCATCGTCGACGCCGGGTAACTCGAGCTCGACCTCGTAGGCGTCATCGGTAGCGCCGGCATCGGCATCCGGCGAAAAGAAATCCTGGATTCTGGCACCGGCGGCGCGAAGCGGTTCAAACAGGTGCGAACGCCAGTCCGATGGTCCATGTTTTTCGACCATGGCACGTCTCCTAATCGTCCCCTGTTTCCGTATAGAAGACGAGTCTAACGCGCAGCCGCTTGGCGAGCATTGACGAAGGTCAGTGACCAGTCCCGGCGGACAGCATTGGCATCGCCCTGAGGCGTCGGTGCGCTGCGCCGGAATAATGGGAGTTGCCTACATGGCGTCCATGATCTCGGCAATCAGGTGTTTTTCGCTTGTGTCGTCATGGGCGAAGGTTATGGCCAAGCCGTACTCGTCGGCGCGCACCACGAATCCGCTCAACGTCATCATTTCATCGAAAATCAGGTCGACCGGATCGCCGCGCTCGAAATGTTTTTCATCGGGATCCAGGGCCGCACCGTATTTCATGGCCAGTCCACTTGCCGAAATGTCTACGATCGTTCCGCCGAAACTCTGATCCTTGTTCTTGGCGAAGACCAGTTTCCCAACATACACGCGATCTCGGTCACGTCTTTCTTCCATGGTCAATTTCCTTCCGGTTCTCTTTGACTTTTCTGTCGAACATCAACCTTGGCTAGCTTTTTCACTAAGCATCATACATCTATTGGTTTTTCCGTGCCCGCCAAAATTTCATGAAATTTGAGAATGAAAATCGCCCGGAGACCGCTTTCGAATACCCCTGCGGCAAGTTAGAGTGATTGGACGACACGGTTACGGGGGAAACGGCCGCAATGGAGTTCGGAAAGGTCGCATTCGTCGCGGGACGACAGCCGGATGCGCAAACCGCCTACGAGCGCCTCGTACAGCAGTACGGCAATACGCCGCCCGAAGAGGCCGACGTCATCGTTGCACTCGGTGGCGACGGCGTGATGCTCGAAACCATGCATAGCCATATGCATCTTGATACACCGATCTACGGAATGAATCGGGGGTCCGTCGGTTTCCTGATGAACGATTACGAGGAAGGCGACTTGCCCGGGCGACTGGCGCGGGCGCAGGCGAGTGTTCTTCACCCGCTGCGGATGCTGGCGACAACCGGCGACGGAAAACAACATCAGGCGCTGGCCATCAACGAGGTATCGTTGTTTCGCGAGACCCGACTCGCCGCCAAGACCAAGATCTACGTCGATGACGTCGAACGTCTCGACGAATTGATCTGCGACGGCATCCTGATATCGACGCCGGCCGGCAGTACGGCCTACAACCTGTCGGCCCATGGTCCGATCATACCGCTCGGGGCCGGTGTCCTCGCCCTGACACCCATCGCTCCTTTCCGGCCGCGCCGTTGGCGCGGCGCCTTATTGCCCGTTACCGCCGAAGTTACCTTTGAAATTCTCGAATCCGATCACCGGCCGGTCAGCGCCACGGCCGATTACACGGAAGTCCGCGAAGTCAAACGGATCTCCGTCAAGGAAGACCGAACTGTTTCCTTGTCCATTCTCTTCAACCCGGAACACAGCCTTGAGGAACGGGTGCTCAAGGAGCAGTTTGAGCCATGAGCACCTGACTTGGCCCAAACACCGGACACCGAATCCAATCGACCGACTTGGTTTTCCGACATTCCGGCCACCCTGTGGACGATCGGCCTAGGCGCCGTTGGCGGGTACCTGTTCTACCTGTGGCGGATGCCGCTGGCTTGGATGATCGGTTCCATGTGCATGACGACCGTCTTGGCCCTCGCCGGGCTGCCGCTGAAAGGGTCCAGGCGGCTTCGCAACGTCGTTATTCCGGTGCTCGGTCTCATGCTGGGCAGCGCTTTCACGCCCGATGTCGTCGGCAACGCGGCGCTTTGGTTGCCGAGCCTCACCGCCCTCGTTGTTTTCATGGCCGTGACCATGTCCACCGTCTTCTGGTTCTTCTACCGTGTCGTCGGTATGGGCGCGATCAGCTCCTACTTCTCGTCGACGCCAGGCGGCTTGGCGACGATGACAATCATTGCCCAGGATTTCGGCGCCGACGAGCGGACCGTCGCTCTCACCCACAGTGTCCGAATCTTGCTGACGGTGATGATCATTCCGTTCTGGTTCAAGTTGTTCGTTGGCTACGAACCGGGAACCGTTACGATGCTCGGCACGTTTTCGGACATCGGTTTCAAGGAGGTCATCGTCCTGGCGCTCTGCGCCGTGATTGGATACGCCGCCGCGCATTATGCCCGTCTTCCCTCGCCATTCCTGCTCGGTCCGTTGATCGCGACCGCTATCGTACACCTCACCGGAACGGCCTCGGCCAAACCGCCGACTGAGATCGTCAACATCGCTCAGGTGATCATCGGGTCTGGCATCGGAGCGCGGTTCTCCGGCGTCCGCCTCACCCGTGTCTTCAAGGTGTTCGCGTCGGCTACGGTATCGACCGTCTTCATGGTCGGGCTGGCGGCCGCCTTCGCCGCGGTCCTGCACCATGTAACCGGCCTGCCGTTCGAATCCATTTGGCTGTGCTTCGCGCCGGGCGGGCTGGCCGAAATGTCCTTGATCAGTTTGGCCCTCGAAATCGACCCGGCGATGGTGTCGACCCATCACCTATTGAGGATTGCCGTTATGGTGTTCTCTGCGCCGATCCTATTCAAGTTCCTGCAATCTCGATTCCACATCGAGGGCGACACGCGCCACCCGGCCCATCAACGGTGATCGGCACCAATGGCATCGGCGACCGACGGGAACCCGTCCTTTTCCAGCAGCGCCGCCAGTTCTTTTATGATCCGGGCGACCAGGGCTGGCCCTTGATAAACGAGCGCCGAGTAGAGCTGGACCAGCGATGCACCGGCCCGGATCTTCCTGTAGGTGCCAGCGCCGTCGGACACGCCACCGACACCGATCAACGGCAGGCGCCCGCCGGTCATCGTGTAGAAGTCGGCGAGCACACGGGTTGAGGGTTCGAACAATGGTGCGCCGCTGAGGCCTCCGGCTTCCGATTTCCGACCATCGATCAACGTTTGCGGCCGCTCGATGGTAGTATTGGTGGCGATCAAGCCATCGATGGCTTCGGCGATCACTACGTCGGCGATGTCTCTTTTGTCTTCATCGGTCAAATCAGGAGCCACCTTGAGCAGTAGCGGTGGCCGCGGATCGATGGACAGGCCGTCGAGCGCACCGCGCACACCGGAGAGCAACCGGGCAAGGGGATCGCGGCCCTGCAATGCCCTTAAACCCGGCGTATTCGGCGATGACACATTGACGACGACGTAGTCGGCAAAAGGCGCCAGCTTCTCGACACCGATCCGGTAATCGTCGAGGGCCTCCTCGGTTTCCTTGTTCTTGCCGAGATTGACGCCAAGCCAACCGGACTGCCGCCGATGGCGGTTGGATAGTCGCGCGGCAACGGCGTCGGCACCGTCGTTGTTAAACCCCATGCGGTTGATGATGGCCCTATCGGCGGTCAGGCGGAACAGCCTCGGCTTCGGGTTCCCGGCCTGCGGGCGCGGCGTCACGCTGCCGATCTCGACATGGCCAAACCCCTGGCCGAGCATGGTATCAGCCACCTCGGCGTTCTTGTCGAAGCCGGCGGCGAGACCGATCGGATTGGCGAATCGGCGCCCCCAGATCTCGTTTTCCAGGATCGGATAGTCTCTTTGGTGGGAAGACGGTACGAGCCCCACCTTAAGGGCCGTAATGGCCAAGCCGTGAGCCGTCTCCGGATCGATCCGGCGCAGGATCGGGCCGACCAGGGGATAGAAATCGACCATACCCGGGGCTCAGGTCCCGCCGCCTACAGCAGCCGGGAAAACGTGCACACCGTCATCCCCTAACGGGAGCGGTTCGACGCTGATAACCGCGGATATCGGCAACGGCCCATAGAGGTGCGGAAACAGATCGCCGCCCCGCGAGGGCTCCCACTTCAGCGACTCCCCTAACGGAACCGGGTCGACCGTCAGCAGGACCAACCCGGATTGACCGGCCCGATGTTTAGAAGCGCTGGTACGGACTTGGATCGCTGTCGAAAAATGGATGAATCCATCGGCCTCATCTTGCGAGGAGCCTTCGTAGCTTCCGGACCGGAGGGCGGTTTCCCATTCGTCCTTCCGGCACATGTGGTAGATCATTTCGGACATGGGGGGACCCTAACCCAAGGCATGGGAAAAACCCAGTCTGCCCGACGTTAAAGGCGGAGAGGAGCGAGAATACGTTTCAACTGGGCGAGGGCCGTCAAGCCGTCCTTGGGCCGCTTTTCCCGGTCCGGGTCGCGGCAAACATCCAGAAAGCTCAGCAGAGGATCGGGGACGGTTTCGCTCTTGGGGCCGGTTCGGCCTTTGTCCTTGCCCGGCAAGGCGCCGAAGATCATTCGATGGCCCAAGACACCCGCTGAATACACATCGGCTCGCGGATCGACGGTCGCTTCCGAGGCTTGCTGCTCCGGGCTGGCATAGACTTCTGTTCCCATCAATTCACCTTCCGGTATGGCCGAGTCACCGGGCAATTGGACCATACCGAAGTCGGCAAGTTTGATGTTGCCGCCCTTCTTCGACGTTAGCAGCAAATTCCCCGGTTTGACGTCGCGATGCACCAAACCCTGCCGGTGGATTTCGCCGAGAGCGAACAACACTTGGCGCAGGATCGTCAGCGCCCGCGAGAGTTCGATCGCCCGTGCATGACGGTTTTTCGGAAGCCGGGCCAGGGTCATGGGATCGTCTGTGTCCTTGCCGATCTCGTAGGACAGGGTCGCCGGGTAGAAGGGCATCACCATGTAGGGCGTCCCGTCGTCAAGATACGAGAGCTCACGGACCGCTGCGATGTGCGGATGGTCGATGCGGGCCAGCACGCGGGCTTCTCGGAGGAATCGGTCCCGCCAGAACGCTGCGACATCCGGTTCCGGTTCGGAACCGTCGTCATTGCGCATATTGAAGGCCTTGACGGCAACATCGACCATCAGGTCGGGATCACGACAGATAACGATGTCGGCAAATCGCGTCCGGTGAAGAGGTGCGAAAAGCCTGTATTTACCGTAATTTGGACGGGGCATATCGGCTTCGTCCGACCTCCATTTCAGCGCATTCTGCCAGACGCCTCGACACCCGGCAAAGGAAAGGCCGCCATCCTCTCAGTTGGCGGCCTCGCCCGGAGGACCTAGGGAGCGGTTGGCTCTACCACTCCAGCTTCTCCACGTTGTCGAAGGTCAGTTCGCTGCCGTCGGCAAGGACGATAGAGCCGGAGGCTTCGGCATCGAACTCGACGCCGCTCTCGGTTTCGGTGTAGGTCGTGCCTTCGTCGACCTGCAGGGTCCAACCGGAGTCACCGCCCGGACCGCTATCGACGCCCTCGAGCTGTACCGTATCAGACCAGCCGTCACCGCCGTTGAAGTAATCGGCGCCGTCGCCGGATCCGAAGATGAAAAGATCATCCCCGTCACCGCCCATGACGTGGTCGTCGCCAGCGCCACCGTCGATGGTGTCGGCCCCGGTTCCGGCATCGATAAGATCGGCACCGTCGCCGCCGTCGATGATGTCGTCGCCGGAGCCGCCCATAACCGTGTCGTCGCCGTCCCCGGCATCGATGTCATCGGCACCGCCTTCGCCGGAGATGACGTCGTCGCCGGAAGAGCCGGTCAGGGTATCGGCACTGTCGGTCCCGGTGGTGCCGGCATCGAAGCCGTCGTCGCCAGTGTCGAACTGAACCAGTTGGGTTGCCGTCCGCGTATCGCCGCCCTCGTCGGTGGCCGTCGCCGAAACGTTGAGCATGAAGTCGTCGGATCCGGAGGGTACGGTCACGGTCAACCCACTGAGATCACCGGATTCGAGGGACCAGGTACCGTCCTGGTTCTCGGTCCCGGCCGACAGGGTCGCGCCGTCGGGCAGGCCGTCGACGGTGATGCTGAGGCTCTCGGAGCCGTCCGTATCGGCCAGCGCCGTGGTGATGGTCAGCGGATACTCCATACTGGGATCGCCGCTGTTCATCATGTCGGTGACACCGTCCTCATAGAGGTCGGCGACCTGATCGGCCGTCAGCTGTTGGTCGTAGATGGCGATGTCATCCATGTGGCCGTCGAAATAGTCTTTCAGGTTGTTGGCCACATTGTCGCTGCTCGACCACTGGTTGGCACCGAAGGTCCACGGGTTCTCATTGCCGCCGAGACCGCGGGTCCAGTTCTCATCGGCCCTCACCTGTTCTCCGTTGACGTAGATCCGGGCCCCGTCGTCGCCCCAGGTCACGGTGACCTGGTTCCACTCACCGGTGCTGACGCTGCCGCCGTAGAGGTTGGTCTCGCCTTCGGAGTTGTCGCCCTGCATGCGTAGCCGGATCTGGCCGTTTTCGATGAATAGGCTGAAATGGCCGCCGTCATCGTTGCCGCTGGAGTCGGATGATGCCAAGGCGTTGCGGCCACTGACGTCATCGGCATTGAACCACATGGTTATGGCCCCGTTGTCCGGCCTCAAGGCATCGCTGTGGTCGACCTCGATGTACTCATTGGAATTGCCGGGCCGGAACTCGGCCGAGGTCGTCCCGAAGACACCGCTGTCGTCCTTATCGAAGCTGCCGTGCATGGCACCATCGTTGTCGCCGATGGAGTCGTAGAAGGTCGACCCCGAGGTCTCGTCGACGTTCCAGTAGCCGGCAGGTGTGACGCCACCGCCCGTCTCCGTGCCGGATCCCAGGGTCACCGCCAGTTCCGGCGCGTCGGCGATGCCGTCGACCGTGACGTTGACGGTCGATGTGGTCGTCGAGGTATCGCCGGAGGTCGTTTCGGTCGCCGTCGCCGTCACCGTCAGCGAGAAGTCGGCCGCCGAATCTTCGGCCGGCAGGATGGTCAGGCCGGAGAGATCGCCCGAATCGAGGGTCCAGGTGCCGTCCTGGTTGTCGGTACCCGCACTCAGCGTCGCCCCGTCCGGCACGCCGGAAATGGTGACGCTCACCGTCTCGGACCCATCCGTGTCGGTCAGCGTGGCGCCGATATCGAGCGCAATGGCCCGATCTTCCGAACCGCTGGCGTCACTGGTGCTGAGGGTCACGCCTTCGGATACGAGGTCGGGCTCGGTGACGGAGACGGTGCTGGTCACCGTATTGGCGTTGCCGTCCGATTCCGTCGCCGTGGCACTAACCGAAAGGTCGAAGTCCGCCGTATCCGCGGGCACGGTCATCGTCAACCCATCGAGGTCGCCGGACGACAAGGTCCAGGTACCGTCCGGATTCTCGGTGCCGGCCGAGAGCGTGACCCCGTCCGGCACGTCGCTGACGGTGATCGACAGGGTCTCGGAACCGTCCGTGTCCGTGAGCGACGAAGTGATGTCGAGCTCGCGTGTGTAGCCATCATCGCCGCCGATGTCCGCGGCGCTCAATTCGACCGTATCGAAGGAGACGAAGTTGTCGCCGCCGGGATGGACCAGTTCGATCCGCAGGTCACCGCCGAAACCGGCGAAGTCATCGGCGAAGTCGGAACCGTTGACCGTCACCGTTGCCGTCGTGAACTGCTGATCGGTGAGCGGGAAATCGGACTGGTCGACGGAACCGACCAGCTCGTCGCCGGCATAGAGACGGATCTCGCAGGCCGGGCTGCCGGTACCGCTGGCGTCACCGACCTCGACGGAGAGCTCATAGCTGCGGTCGGCTTCGAAGGTGCCATCGACGGTCTGCGACATGGTGCCACCCCATCCGGCCCAGCCGACGTTCTCGCCGTCCGGCACGCCATGAGTCCCGTCACTCGATCCCTGGTCGGTGAACTGACCCGATTCGGCGTCCCAGGCGCCGGCATAACCGGTAACATCCCAACCGGTTGTATTGCCGCTGCCACTGGAATAGCCGCCGTCTGAGAAGCTGTCGGCTTCGAAGGACGGATTATCGACGGTTATCGAACCGACCGGACCGCCGCTGTCACTGCCGCCGGTGGAGGTCACGGTGCCGAGTTCGACGCTCAGCGTTGGCGCGTCGGCGACACCGGCCACCGATACGTCGACTGTCGACGTCGAAGTCGAGGTATCGCCGGTGCTTTCTTCCGTCGTCGTCGCTGAAACCGTCAGCGTGAAATCGGCGTTGGAATCGGCAGGCGGCGTGATCATCAGACCATCGAGATCACCGGCCTCCAGGGTCCAGGTTCCGTCCTGGTTCTCGGTGCCGGCGTTGAGGGTCGCACCGTCCGGCACGCCGGAGATGGTGATGCTGACGGTCTCCGAGCCGTCCGTATCGACCAGCGTCGCGTCGATATCGAGCGCGATGGCCTGATCCTCGGAACCACTGGCATCGCTGGTGTCCAGGGTCACGCCGTCAGCCGTCTCATCCGGCGCCGCAACCGAGACGCTTGCCGAAACGGTATTGGTGTCGCCGTCGGCTTCCGTCGCCGTGGCGCTGACCGCCAGATTGAAGGCGCCGCTGCCGTCCGGCACCGACATGGTCAGGCCACTGAGATCGCCGGCTTCGAGGGTCCACGAGCCGTCTTGATTCTCGGTTCCCGCCGAGAGGACCGCGCCGTCCGGCAGGTCATCGACAGTGACCGACAGGGTTTCGGAGCCGTCCGTATCGGTGAGGGCGGACGTGATGTCGAGGTCGTAGACCAGGTTCTCCGGATCCGGCGTCACATCGACCGTTTCACTGGCCAGGGTCGATGACCAGTCGTCGCCGGCGGTGATCTCCAAATTGTCGACCATCATGTATTCGCTAGACGCCGTCGTGTTGGTGCTCATCTCGAGGGTCACCTGGCCGTTTTCATCCAGGGTCACCGTGAAGGAATGGCTGGAACTGTCGGCTTCGGTCGTGTCCAGGACTTCTGTTCCGTTGGCCGATACGTTGAAATAGTCTGTGTACTGGCCACTTTCCTCCCAACCGGAACCGGCGTCGAAATCGAAGCTGATGGTGACCGTTTGGCCGCCATGTTCGGAACCGAAATCGAAGGTTTTCGATGTGCTGGTGTCGCCTTGCAGCTTCATCTGTCCACCCGAACTGGTGGCACCGCCGCTCCACCCCGAGACACCGCTATCGAAGTTCTCGGAGGCGAGGCTATCGCCCGCACCGCCCGTACCCGACACCTCGAACGACAGCGACATTGCATCCGTCGAGCCGTCGGCCGGGGTTACGGTCAAACCGTCGACATCGCCGGCGGCGAGCGTCCAGGTGCCGTCGCCGTTGTCCGTGCCGGCGCTCAGGGTGGCACCGTTCGGTACGTTGGAGACGGTGACCGTATTGTCGCCGGTCGCCGCGTCGGTGACGGACTGCGGAACGTCGATGGTCGTCGCAACCGCTTCCGTCTCGCTGTAGGTGGCGTCGGCCGAAAGCGTCGGCGCGTCGGCGTCGCCGGTGACCGTGACGTCGACCGTTCCCGTGGTTTCCGTGCCGTCGGCGGAGGTTGCCGTCACCGTCAGGGTGAAGTCGGCGTCGCTGTCAGCCGGCAGCGTCACTTCCAGGCCATCCAATTGGGCGTCGGTCAACGCCCAGGTACCGTCCTGGTTCTCCGTGCCCGCGGACAGCGTGGCGCCTTCCGGAACGCCGGAGATGGTGATCGATGCCGCTTCGGCACCCGAGGTGTCGATATTGAGCGCAATGGCGTTGTCCTCGACGCCGGTCGAATCGTCCAGCGTCAGCGTCACTTCTTCGGCCACGTCGGCGACATCGACCGTGATCGTCCCAGACGTCGTCGCCGTATCACCGCCGTCGGCTTCCGTCGCCGTCGCCGAAACGGTCACGCTGAAGTCCTCGGTACCTTCCGGTACGGTCATCTCGAGTCCGTCGAGGTCGGCCGGATCGACGGACCAGGTGCCGTCGCCGTTGTCGGTGCCGGCACTGAGCGAAACGCCGTCCGGCACGTCGTTGATCGTCACCGAAAGGGTTTCGGAACCATCGGTGTCGGTCAGGGCCGTCGTGACGTCCAGGTCGTAGGTCGTGACCGCATCGCCGCCGTCGGCGTCGCCGGTCGTCGTCGTCACGTCGCCGACCTTGATGTAGCCGCCCGGGTTGCTGATCCCAATGGAATGCACGCCGTCGAATCCGCTGACATCGGAGAAGTCGACAGTGCCGCCGATGCCGTAGCTGTCACCCATGGAGATCGACTGCGAGGTGATCTCGTTGCCGTTCTCGTCATAGGCTTTAACGACGATGCCGTCCCCGCCCCACTTGCCAAGATCGAGTGACTGCAGGTTGAACGTGCCGCTATCGTCGGCTGAGATTTCGATCTCTCCCGTCGAATAGGCGATTTCGCCGTAAGACGATGCGCCGCTGAAGGTCAGCGCGCCGTCATTAGCGATGTCCACTGTTACCGGATCGCTCTCTGGCGTACCGCCGCTCGAATAAGTGCCGTCGTCGATGCTGACATCGAGCGTCGGCGCGTCGGCGTCACCGGTGACGGAGACGTCGAGCGTGCTGGTCGTCGTCGCCGTGTCGGTACCGTCGGCCGAAGTGGCGCTCACCGAGAGTTGGAAGTCCTCGTTGGAGTCCGCCGGCGGCGTGATCTGCAAACCGTTCAGCTGAGCAGGTGTCAGATCGGCCGAGCCGTTTTCCACCGTGATGGTCTGCGTATCATTACTGCCGTCCACATAGGTCAGCGTCGCCCCTTGCGGGATATCGCCGATGGTGATGGACAGGGTTTCCGATGTATCCGTCAGTGCCGCGTCAATGCTAAGCGGAATCGCCGTATCCTAGGTCCCCGATGCGTCGCTCACCGTCACCGTCGGCGCATCGGCGTCACCTTCCACCGTCACATTGAACGAATTGGACGTCGTCTCCGTGTCGCCGTCGTTCTCCGTCGCCGTCACGTTGAGCGTCATCGTGATTTCGCCCGAGAAGTCGTCCGGCGGCAGGATGCAAACCTGCGGCAGTTCCGCAGGCGTCACCGACCAGGTGCCGTCACCGTTGTCCGTTCCCGGCGCCAGAAGCGCACCGTCGGGAACATCCGTGATGGTGATGGTCAGGCTCTCCGAGCCGTCCGTGTCGCTCAGGGCCGAATCCAGATTGAGCTGGATCCAGGTGTCTTCCGTCCCCGTCTCGTCCTGAACCGTCGCCGTCGGTGCGTCGGCATCGCCGGTCACCGACACGTCAAGGGCACTGGTCACCGTTTCCGTATCGGTGCCGTCCGTCGTCGTCGCGCTCACCGAGAGCTGGAAGTCCTCGTTGGAATCGGCCGGCGGCGTGATCGACAAGCCGTTCAGCTGATCCGCCGTCAGGTCCGCCGATCCCCCCGCCACCGTGATCGTCTGCGTTGCGCCCGCATCATCGACATAGGTCAACGTCGCCCCGTCCGGGATGTCGCTGATGGAGATCGACAGGGTCTCGGACGAATCCGTGACCTCGGCATCGATGCTCAACGGTATCGCCGTGTCTTCCAGGCCGGACGCATCGGAGACCGTCAAATCGGCCTCGTCGGCAACCGCCGCCACGTCGACGGTCAACGTGCCCGACGTCGTCGCCGTATCGCCGCCGTCCGCCTCCGTCGCTGTCGCTGTGACGGAGAGATCGAACGAACCGGAATAGTCCTCCGGCGGCGTGATCTGCAGGCCGTTCAGCTGATCCGCCGTCAGGTCGGCCGAACCGTTGGTCACCGTGATCGTTTGCGTCGCACCATCGCCGTCCACATAGGTCAGGGTCGAACCGGCCGGGATGTCGCCGATCGAGATTGAAAGCGACTCCGAACCGTCCGTGTCGCCGAGACCCGGGTCGATGTCGAGTGCGATCGCCCTGTCTTCGCTTCCCGAGGCATCCGTCAAGTCGAGAGTCGGCGTGTCCGCATCGGCGGCAACCGATACACTCAGACTGCCGCTGGTCGTCGCCGTGTCCGTGCCGTCCGTCGAGGTCGCCGTCACGTCGAGGGCGAAGTCGACATCGCTGTCTTCAGGCGGCGTGATGGCAAGGCCGTTCAGCTGATCCGGCGTCAGGTCCGCCGTACCGTTGGTCACCGTGATCGATTGCGTGTCGCCGTTGCCGTCGACGTAGCTCAACGTCGCACCCGCCGGGATATCGGCGATGGACACACTGAGAGTCTCGGACCCATCCGTCGTGTCGGCCACGATCGACAGCGGAATGGCATTGTCCTCGACACCCGAGGCCGGCGTCAGGTCGAGCGTCGGTGCATCCGCATCACCGGCCACATCCACCGTCAGCGTGCCCGACGTCGACGCCGTATCGCCGCCGTCCGCTTCCGTCGATGTCGCCGTTACGCTCAGGTCGAACGATCCCGAGTAGTCTTCCGGCGGCGTGATCTGCAGGCCGTTCAGCTGGTCCGGCGTCAGGTCGGCCGAACCGTTGGTCACCGTGATCGATTGCGGCGCACCATCGCCGTCCACATAGGTCAGGGTTGAACCAACCGGGATATCGCCGATCGAGACAGAGAGACTTTCTGAATCGTCCGTGTCAGTCAGACCGGGGTTGATATTCAGCGCGATGGCGTTGTCTTCCGTACCTGCCGCATCGCTCAAATTGAGCGTCGGCGCATCGGCATCCGCCGCCACGGAGACGCTGAGGCTACCCGATGTCGTCGCCGTATCCGTACCGTCCGTCGAGGTTGCCGTCACGTCCAGGGTAAAATCGACGTCGCTGTCTTCCGGCGGCGTGATCGCCAGCCCGTTCAACTGGTCCGGCGTCAGTTCCGCCGTGCCGTTGGTCACCGTGATCGATTGCGTGTCGCCATTACCGTCGACGTAGCTCAGCGTCGCACCGGCCGGGATTTCTGCGATGGACACACTGAGAGTCTCGGACCCATCCGTCGTGTCCGCCGTGATCGACAACGGAATGGCATTGTCCTCAACCCCCGTGGCCGGTGTCAGGTCGAGCGTCGGCGCGTCCGCGTCCGGCGCCACCGAGACCTGCAACGTGCCGCTGTTGGTCGCCGTGTCCGTGCCGTCCGTCGCCGTCGACGTCACCGTCAGCGGGAAGTCAGCATCCGAATCGGCGGGTGGCGTGATCGAAAGCCCGTTCAACTGCTCCGGCGTCAGGTCCGCCGTGCCATCCGTCACCGTGATCGACTGCGTGTCACCGTTGCCGTCCACATAGCTCAGCGTCGCACCGCCGGGGATGTCGCCGATGGTGATCGACAGGCTCTCCGAGCCGTCAACGTCCGTCGAGGCCGTGCTGATGTTCAGCGGAATCGCCGTGTCCTCGGTCCCCGAGGCAGGCGTCAGGTCGAGCGTCGGCGTATCCGCGTCCGGCGCCACCGAGACCTGCAACGTGCCGCTGTTGGTCGCCGTGTCGCCGTCGTCCTCGGTCGAGGTGGTGGCCACCGACAGCGTAAAGTCCTGGCTGGAGTCCGCCGGCGGTGTGATCGTCAGGTTGTTGAGCTGGGCTTGCGTCAGTTCGGCTGTGCCGTCGCTGATCGTGATCGGCACACCGCCGGAGGCCAGCACGGCGCCGTCCGGGATGTTGCCGATGGTGATCGACAAGGTCTCGGAGCCGTCGAGGTCCTGCAGGCCCGTCTGGATGTTGAGCGGAATGGCCGTGTCCTCGTCGCCCGAGGCGGGTATCGACAGGTCGAGCGTCGGCGTGTCGGCAACGCCGGTGACCGAGACGTTTAGGGCATCCGTGAACGTCGCCGTGTCGGAACCGTCGACGGTCAGGGTGCCGGTCGCCACGGCCTGATCACCGCCGTCGGCTTCCGTCGCCGTCGCCGTCACGTCGAGGTCGAAGGTGCCGTCGAAATTGTCCGCCGGCGTGATCGTCAGGCCGTCGAGCTGGGCGTCCGTGAGCGTCCAGGTACCGTCACCGTTGTCGGTGCCGGCGCTCAGCGTCGCGCCGGTCGGGACGCCCCCGATGGTGATCGACAGCGACTCGGACCCATCCGTATCGGTCAGCCCCGGATCGATATTAAGCGCAATCGCCGTGTCCTCGTCGCCGGTCGCCGGCGTCGTCAGGTCGAGGGTCGGTGTATCGGCGTCGGCGGCGACTTCGACAGTGATCGTGCCGGTCCTCGTCGCCGTGTCCTCGCCGTCCGTCGAGGTGGCGGTCACCGACAATTGGAAATCGACATCCGAATCGGCTGGCGGCGTCACCGTAAGACCGGTCAGGTCGTCGGCGGACAGAGTCCAGGTGCCGTCACCGTTGTCCGTACCGGCACTCAAGGATGCTCCGGTCGGAACGCCGCTGACGGTGACGCTCAAGGTTTCCGAGGAATCGGTCACGGCGGAACTGATGTTGAGCGCAATAGCCGTGTCCTCGGTGCCCGTCGCCGGTGTCGTCAGGTCGAGGGTCGGCGCGTCGGCAACACCGGTGACGTCGACATTGAGCGTTCCCGTGGTGACGGCGGTGTCGCCACCGTCGGCTTCCGTCGTCGTCGCTGTGACGTTGAGGTTGAAATCGCCGGAAAAATCAGCCGGCGGCGTGATCTGCAAACCGTTCAGCTGATCGGCCGTCAGGTCGACCGATCCGTCGGTGACGGACAACGTCTGCGTGGCGCCTTGGTCATCGACGTAGGTCAACACGGAACCGGTAGGGATGTCGCCGATGTTGATCGATAGCGATTCGGAGCCGTCGGTGTCGGTCAGGCCGGTATTGATGGTAAGCGGGATCGCCGTGTCCTCGCTGCCGCTCGCCGCCGCCAGATCAAGGCTCGGCGCATCGGCATCGGCAGCGACCGAGACGGAGATGTGCCGGTCAATTCCTGACCATCCGGCGACTGCGCGGTCACCGTAATGTCGAAATCGGTATCGGAATCGCCAGGCGGGGTGATTGTCAAGCCTTCGAGGTCGGCTGCCGTCAGCGTCCAAGTGCCGTTACCGTTGTCGGTGCCGGCACTCAGCTCGGCGCCGTCCGGAACGCTCGAAATGGTGATTGCTTCGTCGGAAGCGGCACTGATATTGAGATCGATCGCGGTGTCTTCGACACCGCTCACCGTGGCCGTGGTCTCGCCGCCTTCAACGTCGTTGGACGTGGTTGTATCGATATCGAGATCGGCGATGGCGGCGACATCAACCGAGAAGGGAGTGACAACGACGCCACCGTCCTCCGAAAATGCCGTCGCCGTCATGTCCATCTCGCCGTTGAAGTCGGGCGGTGGCGTAATCGAGAGTCCGTTCAATTGCGCTTCCGACAACTGCGCGACCGAACCGGTATAGTTGATGGATTGCGTCGCACCCTGATCGTCCACATAGGTCAGGGTCGACCCCGGCTCGATGCCGCCCAGCAAAACACTGCTGAGTTCGACCGTCGTCGGGTCCGGCATTTCGGCCGAAATGTTGAGGGAGATGGTTTCGTCCTCATTGCCCACAAACTGTGGGTTTCCTTCGTCATCAAGAATCGGATCGCCGTTCTCGTCGAGGCTCGTTACCGTCACCTCCGGGTCGTCGTTGACGGGCCGCACCGTGACGCCGAAGGTCGTCGTCGTCGCCGCTGAAGCCGGCGAGGCGTCGTCGGCCGTCTCCGTCGACGTCGACGTAACCTGGAGCGTGATGTCGCCGTAGTAGTCCTGCGGCGGCGTGATCGACAATCCGTTCAACTGGTTCTGCGTGAGAGAGGCCGAGTTGTCCGTGACCGTAATTTCTTGCGGATCTCCCTGGTCATCGACGTAGGTCAACTTGGCGCCTTCCGGGATGCCGATGATGTCGATGGACAGGCTGAGGGTTTCCGATCCGTCCGTATCGGTCAGGTTCGACGAGATTGTCAGCGGAATCGACGTATCCTCGTCGCCGATGGAACTGGTCACGTCGAGATCGGGGCGGTCGGCGACGGCATGAACCGTAACCGGGACATCGAGGGTCTGCGTGATGCCGGTAACGTCTGTACCGGTCACGCTTAGGGTGAATTCCTCATCGGAATCCTGAGGCGGCGTGATGGTGATACCGGCCAGGTCCCCGGCATCGACCGTCCATGTCCCATCGCCATTGTCGGTGCCCGCCGACAAAACGGCACCCGTGGGAACGTTGCCGATGGTCACGACATCGACCGTGCCCGGGTCGATATCCAGCGCGATGGCGTTGTCCTCATACCCTTCGGCCGCCGTCACCTCGAAATCGGGTTTGCTCAGATCAGGCTCGACGGTGACGGTGAACGGCACCTCGGTGGTCTCGAAGTCACCGCCGTCCGCCTCCGTCGACGTGGCGACCAGGGTCAACGGGATGTCGCCCTCGAAGTTGACGGGCGGCGTGATCGTCAGACTGGTCAATTGGCCCGGAGCCAGGGACCAGGAACCGTCGCCGTTGTCGGTACCGGCAGACAGGATGGCGCCGTCGGGAACACCTTGAATGGTCAGGGAAAGGGACTCGGACCCGTCGATGTCGGTCAGGGCGGCACTGAGGTCGAGGTCGATGGGGTTGTCCTCGAGACCGACAGAATCCTCGGCCGTCGCCGTCGGCACGTCGGCGTCGGCGTTGACGATCACGTGCATGATCTCATCTTCGTTATTGGCGGTGACGGTCAGTGTGAAATCCACATCCGAGTCCGGAGGCGGCGTGATTTGCAGGCCGTTCAACTGATCGAGACTCAACTCGGCGGCGCCATCGACGACCTCGATGTCGACCGTGGCGCCGGTACCGTCGACGTACTGGAGCAACGAATCCGCCGGAATGTCGCTGAGGCCCACGGCCTCGGTGTTGATGGAAGCAGGGTCGATGGTCAGCGAGATGGCCGTATCTTCGACACCCTCGGCGTGTTCGAAATCGAAATCACCGGTCGGATTGATGGTGACCGTAAACGGCACGGTGGTCGTCGCCGTGTCGCCACCATCCAATTCCGTCGAGGTGGCGGTCATGGTCAGGGGAATCTCACCGTCCCAGTTGGGTGGTGGCGTCAGCGTCAGACCATCCAGTTGTTCCGCCGTGAAAGTCCAGGTGCCGTCGCCGTTGTCGGTGCCGGCCGAGAAGCTAGTTCCTTCCGGAACGCCCTCGCCGATGGAGAGCGTCACCGACAGGACTTCGGACAAGTCCGTATCGGTAAGTTGCGACGTCAGGTTGAGCGCGACCGGCTCGTCCTCGTTGCCGGTCTCGTCTTGGGCCGTAGCCGTTGGCGCATCGGCAACCGCGTTGACCGCAACTTCCAGCGGTTTCGGGTCCTCGCCTTCGACATCTACGGACAGAGTGAAATCGACGTCCGAATCGGGCGGCGGTGTGATCGTCAGCCCTTCGAGTTCCTCGGCGGTCAAGGTCCAGGTGCCGTTACCGTTGTCGGTACCGGCCGAAAGCACGGCACCATCCGGCACGCCCTCAATCAGGACTTCGGCGGCATCGCCCGGGTCAATGGCGAGCGCAATGGCGGTATCCTCGTCACCGACGGCATTCTCG
>Ga0056108_1000267_pt1 | contig 17855 bp, 15 predicted proteins | sample WorMetG1BERMUDA1_FD_83875 | JGI IMG/M metagenome (GOLD analysis project Ga0056108, IMG submission 83875) | Marine gutless worms symbiont microbial communities from Max Planck institute for Marine Microbiology, Germany - Inanidrilus... ... | reverse complement strand
TGATCGCCGCGATCGTCATGAGCATGATGACGGCGGAGGCCGCGCCAATGCCCATCTGGTTCCTGGTGAAGGTGTACGAATACATGAAGGTGGCCGGCAGTTCCGTCGCGGTCCCGGGACCGCCCCCGGTCAGAGCGATCACAAGGTCGTAGGATTTGATCGCCATATGGGCGAGCACGACAAAGGCCGACATGAATGCGGGCCGGAGCTGCGGGATGACGATCCGCCGGTAGAGGGCAAAGGTGGAGGCTCCATCGATCTGCGCCGCCCTCAGCATCTCACTGTCAATGCCGCGAAGCCCGGCCAGGAACATCGCCATGACAAAGCCGGATGTCTGCCAGACGGCGGCGATCACGATGGTGTAGATCGCCATTTCCCGGTCTTTGATCCAGTCGAACTGGAAACTCTTCCATCCCCATCCCTGAACAACCGCTTCGATGCCGATCCCGGGGTCGAGGAACCACTTCCAGGCCACGCCAGTGACGATGAAACTCAGGGCCATCGGGTAGAGGTAGATGGTTCGGATGAACCCCTCGGCACGAATCCGCTGATCGAGAAGGATCGCCAGCAAAAGGCCAAGCGCGCAGCAGATCGCGATATAGAGCACGCCGAACACGATAAGGTTGGAAACGGCGGTGTCCCAGGCCCGTATTCGGAAAAGGTTTTCGTAGTTTTGCCATCCGACCCAACCGAAGCTGGGCAGGATCCGGCTGTTCGTGAACGACAGATACAGGGTGAAGGCGATAAATCCGTAGACAAAGACCGCAACGATGGCGACGGTTGGGCTCAGCACCAATTTGGGCAAAGCGTCGCGCAATCTGTCTCCAACGGAACCGCCCCGGCTCGCCGTTTCGGAGTAAGACATTTCAGCTTCCTTGGTTTAAGGCATGCGCGCCGACGACGGCCGCCGACGCATGCCCTAAATCCCATTGGGAGAGCGGTGAGGTCTCACCGCTCTCCCGGCTGTCACCTATTGATCTGAACGGCGGTCACGAGCTCATCAACGGCGGTTTCGCTGTTATATTCGCCATTGAAATGCGCGGTGATCACGTCATACATCGCGTTCTTGATGGCCGCCGGATTGGCATGGCCATGCGCCATGGACCCGTAGAGATTGCCGCTGGCCGCGGCGTTCTTCAGGTCGACCATGCCTTTCTTGCCGCAGTCGTCGAAGGCCTCGTCGGACACATCCGTGCGGGCGGGAACCGAACCTTTGACGACGTTGAACGCCGACTGGAAGGTCGGCGACAGGATGGCGGTCGCCAGCGCGGCCTGTTCCTTGCCGACTTCGGATCCCTGCGCAAACATGGCGAACTGGTCCGCGTTGAAAGTCACCTGGTCCTGGGTGCCCGGGAAGCGGAAGCAGAGGAAATCCTGATCCGGGGTCTTGCCGGCGTTCAGGAACTCGCCTTTGGCCCAGTCGCCCATCATCTGGAACGCGGCATCGCCATTGATGACCATCGCCGTCGCCAGGTTCCAGTCACGGCCCGAGAAATTATCGTCCACATAGGAGCGGATCACGGCCATACGGTCGAAGGTTTCCTTCATCGTGTCGGAACCCAGAGTCTCTTCATCGAGATCGATAAAGGCCTTCTGGTAGAAGTCCGGACCGCCGGTCGACATCGCCACAGCGTCGAAAACGGTCGCGTCCTGCCAGGCCTGCCCGCCATGCGCAATGGGGGTCTTGCCGGAAGCTTTGACCTTCTCAAGGGCGGCGACGAACTCGTCCCATGTCGTCGGGACAGCGATGCCGAGCTCATCCAGAACGGCCTTGTTTGCCCAGACCCAGTTGGTGGAGTGGACGTTGACCGGGGCAGACACCCATTTGCCGTCATGCTTTGCGAATTTCTGCAGGGCTTCCGGCACAACCGTGTCCCATCCTTCCTGACTGGCCTGGGTGTTCAGATCGGCAAGCGCACCCTCCTTGGCCCAGTCGAGAATATCGAAACCGAGCATCTGGACGGCGGTCGGTGGATTGCCGGAGGTCACGCGGGCGCGCAGCACGGTCATGGCCTGGGAGCCGCCGCCGCCGGCGACCGGCATGTCCTGCCAGCCGATGCCCTGGCTCTCCAGGTCCTGCTTCAGGACGTTCAAGGCAGCCGCTTCGCCGCCCGATGTCCACCAGTGCAGGACTTCGACTTCCTCTGCCTGAAGGCTCGTGCCGGCGGCCAGCAAAGCACCGGCAGCCGTCATCATCGTCACAATTTTACGCATGGATCTCCTCCCTAATTGCGCATTACCGTTTCCCAACCGCGAGGCATTATGCTGATCGCGGATCAACCCAAGGCGCGCGCGTGCGTCCAATACGCATCGTCACGGTTTTCGCCTCGAGAAACTCTTCCAATCCGTATTTGCCGAGCTCCCGGCCCTGGCCGCTTTCCTTCATGCCGCCGAAGGGCAATTCGGCAAAACCATCCATCCAGGTGTTGGTCCAGACCGTTCCGGCCTGCACGCGACGGGCAAATTCCAGGCAGGTGTGCACGTTTTCGCTCCAGACGCCTGCAGACAGGCCGTAGTCGGCATCGTTGACCAAATCGATCGCTTCGTCGAGGATTTTGAAGGTCAGCACCGAAAGAACCGGTCCAAACACCTCCTCGCGCGCGATCGGCATGCCACTGTCGACATTGGCAATGACGGTCGGCTGATAGAACTGTCCGCTCAGGCCCGGCACCGGCAGGGCGCCACCGCCGAGCCGCAGATCCGCGCCGGAACTGGCCGCCTCCTGAACATAGCGGTCTATTTTCTGCCGATGTTCCGGGGTGATGATGGCGCCGACCTTGGTCGACGGATCCAGGGGATCCCCGAAAGGAACCTGGCGCGACAAAGCGACCGTCCGCGCCAGGAAGTCTTCGGCGATGTCTTCATGCACAATGATTCTGGAGCCGGAATTACAGCATTCGCCCGCGTTGAAATAGACGCCGAACACGACAGCATCGACGGCCGCCTCGAGGTCGGCGTCCGGGAAAATGACCTGCGGATTCTTGCCGCCGAGTTCGAGGGAAACCTTCTTCAGGGTTCCCGAAGCGGCCGCAACGATGGCCTTGCCGACGCCGGTCGACCCGGTGAAAGTGACCATATCGACGCGCTTGTCCCGGGTCATGGCCATTCCGACCGGGTCGCCATGGCCCAGGACGATATTGACGACACCGGCGGGCAAACCCGCCTCGAGGCAAAGCGCACCCAACAGGACCGTCGTCGCCGGTGTCATTTCGGAGAGCTTGATGACGGTCGTGCAGCCGGCGGCGAGCGCAAAGGGCAGTTTCTGGGAAACGATCAGGAACGGGAAATTCCACGGCGTGATGATCGACACGACGCCCACCGGTTCTTTCAGGACCAGGCCAAGCATGTCGTGTCCCAGGCTGTTGTGGCTGTCGCCGTGAACGGTCCGTGCAAGCGACGCCGCATAGCGCCACAGATCGGCCGCGCCTTCGATTTCGGCCTCCGCCTGGCTGATCGGCTTTCCGGATTCGAGCGTCTCCATCAACGCGATACGCTTCCGGTCCCGGTCGATGAGATCCGCGATTTTCAGGAGATAGGCCGCTCTGTCCTTTCCGCTCGACCGGGACCAGTGCCCCTCGTCAAAGGCGCGTCGCGCAGCAGAGATGGCCGCGTCGACGTCCTGCGGCCCGCCCTTGCTGGCGCGGGTGACGACCGAGCCGTGCGAGGGCGAGACCCGCTCGAACGTCGCGCCATCGGCACTCGTGTGCCAGTCGCCGTCGATAAGGTGGCGGGCGACAAACGGGTCCGCCGGGATGTGCATTCCGCTCATGGGAACGATGTTCAGTTCGGTCATGTCCACCGTCCGGAAAATTGCGGTTTGCGCTTTTCTCGAAATGCCGAGACGCCCTCGTTCCGATCCTCCGTCGCGCCGACCATTCCCGCGCCGAGCGCTTCGATCATGGCGTTGCGGTCTTCCCCAACCGCTGCATGGATCATGTATTTCGCGGCTTCCGTCGAACGGGCGGAGGTGTCGGCGAGCCTCTCTGCGATGTTAAAAGCCACCGCGCGCGGATCGTCCGCGATCTCGGCGACGAAGCCGACTGCCAGGGCACGCTCCGCGGAGATCCGGCGGCCGAACAGCGCCATCTCCTTAACGAGGGGCTCGCCGAGCAACCGGATGAGGCGCTGCGTGCCCGACCAGCCCGGAACGATACCGACAGCCGCTTCTGGAAGCGCCAGGGTCGCCGCGGGGGCCATCACTCTTATGTCGGTTGTGGCAGCAAATTCGAGGCCGCCGCCGAAGGCATGACCGTTGATTGCGGCGATTGTCGGTTTGCACAAACGGGCAAGCCGGTCGAATGCGCGGTGTCCGTCGCGGACCCAATGCCGGGCAAACGCCCAGGGTTCGAGTTCCGACCAGGCCAGAATGTCGGCTCCCGCACAAAAGGCGCGGCTCTCCTCGGCCGACACGACGATGGCCCTGACGGAAGCATCTCGCTCCAACGCCTCGCAATAGGGTTCGACGGCCGCGAGCATCTCCCCGGTGAAAGCATTGAGCTTGTCGGGATTGTCCAGGCGCAATTCCGCAACCGCACCGTGTCGTATCAGGTGCAGCGCGCTCACAGGCTCAGCTCCATCGGACGATCATGCAGGAGCGTCTTGGGCATCTCCTTGAGATCGTTGGCAAGGCGGATCCGGCCCTCCGACGCATCGACGATATCGCGGTCCGGTTCGATACCGGGCATCGTTTCCGTCGCAATCAGACCGCTGTCGGTCAGCCGTATGACGCATCGCTCGGTGACATAGAGGACTTCCTGCCCAAGCTCCCGTGCGCGCCGCCCGGAGAAGGTGATATGCTCGGCCTCATCGACCATTTTTGTAAAACGGCCCGGCGATTTGACGGTGAGGGCGTCGTCGGTCAGGTCGAGTTCAGCACCAGCCTCGAACAGGCCTGAAAAGACGATCTTCTTCGCGTTGGCGGTGATATCGACGAAGCCGCCACAGCCCGCCGTCAGATAAGGTTTTTTGCCGAGCTTCGAGACATTGACATTGCCCTCCAGGTCGATCTCCAGGAAAGACAGGAAGGAGACGTCGAAGCCACCGCCCTGAAAATAGGTGAATTGCTGGGGCGACGGCATATAGGCGTCCGCGTTCGAGGCGCAGCCAAAGGCAAATCCCGTCAAGGGCATGCCGCCGGTCGCGCCTTGCTCGATGGCCCAGGTCACCGCCCGCTCCTTGCCGGCCTCCAGCAGGACACGGGGAACCATGGCCGAAATGCCGAACCCCAGATTGGCGGTCTGTCCGGTTTTCAGTTCCATGGCGGCGCGGCGCGCGACGACCTTTTCGACACCGTGTTCGGCCAGGGAGAAACTGCTCCAGGGGCGCATGATCTCGCCGGAGATGGCGGGATCGTAGTCTGTTTCCGTCGTCTGGCGCTGCTCCGGATCGACGACGACCAGGTCGACCAGATGTCCCGGGACGCGGACGTCGTGCGCGCGCAGGGAGCCGGATGCGGTGACCCGCTTGACCTGGGCGATGACCAGTCCGCCGTGGTTGCGCACGGCGATCGCCTGCTCCAGACCGCCGAGATAGGCCCCTTCGTGTTCGAACGTGAGATTGCCGCGCTCATCCGATGTCGTGGCGCGAATGACAGCGACATCGGGAACGATGTTGGGGAAATGCAGCCAGGTCTCACCGGCCAGTTCGACCCGAGCAACAATCGGCCGCTCCGACGCCAGATCGTTCATTGCGCAGCCTTGAAGCGATGGGTCGACAAAGGTCTCCAACCCGACTTTGGTGAAGACGCCGGGACGCCTGGCGGCAACGTCCCGGTGCATGTCGAACAATATCCCGGAAGGCACGTTGTAAGCGGCGACACGGTTCTCGACCACCATTTGCCAGATCGCAGGCATCGGCAGGGAGGATGGACCCGACGGATATGACCCGGCGATGACCGTCGAAAGCAGGCCGTCTTTGGCGATGTGATCGATGCCCTTGATGCCGTACATGTCGCCGGCTGCGATCGGGTGCAGCGTCGTCAGGTTCCTCGGGTGCCCTTCCCGATCGAACCGCGCGCCGATGGCTTTGAGGAACGCGTCCGGGCACCCGAGGCCGGAGGAGGAGGAAACCGTGATCACGGCGCTGTCGGCAATCCCGGCGGCCGCATCGTCCATGGAAACGATTTTGGACGGCATTTCAAAAGCCTCCATAATCGATGCGAACGGCCTTACCGGATTGCGCCGCTTCGCGCACGGCAAGAGCAACCGCCAGAGACTTCACGCCGTCCGCGCCGTCCGCCGCGGGGCGCCCAGTGCCGGCCACGGCTGCGCCGAACAGGCGGAGGGACCGTTTGTAAAGATCGTGATCGTCGAACGGGATCTCGGTTTCGCCATCCGCGTCGACGAGCCGGATCGCACCGACCGGCTGCTGCGTCATGACATTGCGGGCAAAGATCGACCCGTTCGTCCCGTGAAACTCGATACCGGTCCCGGCGAAACGATGGGTAAAGCTCTCATGGGTCTGCACCATGGCGCCGGACGGCATGGACCAGACCGACATGACGCTGTCTTCGACCCCCTCGCCCATGCCCGAGGTTGCTGCCTTGGCGACCACATCGACCGGATCCTCCTCGAGGTGGAACCGGATCGTGTCGGCATCGTGGACCGTGATGTCCGGGATGACGCCACCGCCGGCGCCGGCGTCATTGATGCGCCAGCCGCGCAGATGCTCCGGCAGATTAACGGCATGAAAAACCCGGGCGCTCAACACCGTGCCGATGCGCCCCGAGACAATCAGGTCGCGGATGGCAAGATGGGAGCCGGCATTGCGCAGGTGGTGGTTGGTCGCAAAGACGAGCCCCTGCTCGTCCGCGGCACGCACCATTTCCACGGCGTCGTCCAGGGTCATTGCGAGCGGCTTTTCGCACAGCACGTGCTTGCCGGCCGCGATCGCCGCCATCGCCTGAGGATGATGTTTCTCGTTGGTCGTGGAGATATAGACCGCATCGATGCTCTCGTCGGCGAGAATACGCCCAAGATCGGTGCCGCTGTCCGGTATTCCGTTCTCCCGGGCAAACCGTTCGCCTCGCGCGACGTCCGAACTCAGCACTGATTGAATCTCAGAACCGTTCTGCGCACGGATCGCGTCAATCACGTGGCCCGACGCAATGCGGCTCGCGCCAATCAGAGCCCAACGCATTCATTCCTCCCTGCCCGGAATTTGGAACGTTCCAATTCCTCACATAAAAAACTGGAACGTTCCAAATTGTCAAGACGCAATCATAAAAAAGGCAACATCTTGGATACCCGGCCTTGAAGCGCCGAAATCCGTGCGAGGGTCAAAGAATAAGACGGAGTGAGGAGCAAGATAGTTCGCGGTCCGTGATAGCCATTCGTTTCCCGTGGGCCGTCGTTGTGCGACACGCGTGCCGGCAGCAGATGATCGCGCAGACCTTGGCCGAGCGGGGATTGCGGCCTATGGTGAGTGTGTAATCGAAGGCGGAGGTCGCCCATGCATGAAAACGAGCGACCGACGGAGGGCATGGTCGAATACGGAAAAAACTCGGCCATGCAACAGCAACTCGTCGCTCACAATGCCGGACGCCTCGGCGATCTGGTACGCCGCCTGGGTTTCGTTCAGCCGGAACTACGGCTCGTCGACCATGGCTGCGGCCCCGGACCGAGCGCCGTCGGGGCGGTGGCGCCGGCGATTGCGATCTATCGCGAACGGTTTCCCGACGCGCCGATCTCCGTCTGTCACGCCGACCTGCCCGGCAACGATTGGAACAGCCTGTTCGAGCTTGCGGCCGGCCCATCGGGATATGCCGCGCGGTCCATCCGAACCGGAGCGGCCGTCGGCAGCTTCTATGACCGGATGGTGGCCGACGACTCGGCGGATCTGGCCACCTGCTTCATGGCCAGCCACTGGTTGAGCCGTGCCATGCACCTCGATGCGCCCGGTTCGGTCTGGTTCGCCGATCTGCGGGGCGCGGCGAGAGCGGACATGGCAGCGCTCGCACGCAGCGATTGGACCCGCTTCCTGCAATGCCGGGCGCGCGAGTTGCGAAGCGGCGGCTTCCTGCTGGTCTGCTGCCTCGGCGCGGTCCCGGATGATCGCGAGATCAACGGCGTGGCGGCGTCCTGCCGCAAGGTCTACCGGGCCGTTCAGATCGTGGCACAGGGCATGGCGGACGAAGGATTGATTGACAGGAAGGTTCTCGACCGGTTTGTCTTCGGGGTCTGGTTCATGACGGCACGCGAAGCGCGCGCGCCGCTGGAATCGGATCCCAGACTGGCAAGCGCCTTTGACATTGAAGAGATCTCGGTCGTGCCGGCACCACACAACCCGGCGGATATCTATGCCGATGTCCTCGGCGATCCGGCCGACTATGCCAGGCTCTATGTCGGCTATATCCGCGGCTTCGGCCATTCGAGCCTGAAGACGCACCTGTTCGAACAGGGAGCGACGCGCGGCTGGGACGCGGACCGTCTGGCCGGGGAATTCTACCGTCGGCTGGATGACCTTTATCGCAGGTTCCCGGGAAAACACGCCGGAGAAACCTGGTATCTGACGGTCGTTCTTCGAAAAACATGATCCTTCCGGATTTCATCGCGCTGCGAAGCCATCGGGTCGCGCCTGTTTGAAAGGACATCTGATGTTTCTGGTCCGACACCTGTCTTGTGTGCCGTTTGGTCAAATCTAAAAAGCCGGCTTTAAAAATCACCGATATATGCAGAATTTGGCGTTTTGGTCGGACCCGATGTCTACTGAAACCTCAAATGGCGGCCGGGCGCACGCAGCGGACGTTTCTGCGGAATGCGGCCGGTCCGTCTATTCTCCACCGAACAACGATAAACATGGGAGCCCGGGAAAATGATATCACCCGAATACTGCCGACTAATGGCCCGCTACAACACTTGGCAGAATGCCTCTTTGGTGACTGCCGCTGACGGACTCACGCATGCGGAGCGCTGGAGGGATCGAGGCGCTTTCTTCCGATCGATCGCAGCCACGCTGAACCATCTTTACTGGGCCGATGCCCTTATGCTGCAGCGCTTGAAGGGGAACGAGCGCCCGGAGGAAACCATCAAGCACTCCCTGACAAATCCATCGGATTGGGATGACTACAAGACGCTCCGTCTGCAACGAAATGAGGAAATCGAAACCTGGACGGCACAATTACGCGACGCAGACCTCGGCGGGATGGTTGCCTGGTATCCGGCGGGGGGTTCGACACGCGTCGAGAAGTCAAAAGCCCTTTTTGCCGTTTCCCTTTTCAACCACCAGACCCACCACCGAGGTCAAGTTCACGCGATGCTGACAGCAGCAGGCGCGAAACCGCAGCCGACTGATTTGCCGATGTTGCCGTAGCGTGTTCAGTTGAAGCGCAAGCTGAGGCATCTAAGCGGAAGGAATCTTGAGCGTAGGCCGCGCCCGACCTGTCGTCCTATACGCGCGCCGCGTCCGATATAGGGTGACCGCACAGGTTGGTTTCGAAGCGCCGGAGGGTGCCATGGATCTGGCGGGGAGAGTCGCTGCCGGTGCCGGGAGCGACATCGGCCAGGGCCTTGCAGTCGGCCTGGCGAAAGAGGGAATGAAACTGGTCCTGGCGGGCTGCAACAGGGACCACCTGGAGGTCACCGCCGATTTGATCTCCAATCTCGACGTGGAGTGCATATGCGCGCCCGCTGATGTATCTCATCTTATGCCTCTTGGTCGCGGTTGTCGGCCGAGGCACACGAATGGGCTTTTGGGGGACCGCCTTGTTCTCATTGGTCTTGATACCGTTTGTCGTGTACATCCTGCCGATTCTTCTGCGACCGAAAGAATCGAGCCGGCAGATAAATGACAGGCTCCAAGACATCCGGTCGGCACAGATTTCGGCTTTTCGTTGAGCAGGAAGGCAGTGACACATGCCAACAGCTCTCGGAACCACTTGAGCAGGCGCGCGAAGTTGTGTCTTGCGGCCACAGGATGGCGTTGACCGCATGCCTTGTCGATGCGTGAGATAGATTGCAGCGCATCCGGTGTTCGGCGTTGATCTGGCCGGCTTATCGTTCGCCTATTCTCGCAGGCCGTCAAAAATCTTCAGGTAGAAACCCCTTTGCGATCGCATCTCGTCACAGGATGCGACGTGATGGAGGTCGATTTTCAACTGACCGACCGGCACCAGTTGTTCTGCGATATCGCGGGGCGTGGTTCGGTCGGCGACCCCATTTTCCCAATCGTGCAGTGCGGTGGAGTACCGGACCAACGCACCGCATTGGGGAAGATCGATCAATCCACCCTCCGCAAAAAACCTCAGACCATCGCCCATCTCTTCACCGATCAGCGTCAGCCGGTCTCCCAACCGATGTTTGAGTATGGCAACGAAAACGATTGCGGCCGAGAAGGTAAACTTGTCGACAAGCATCGCACAGCGTCCGCCTTGCCAATTCGTTGCAATTTCGGTGATCAGAGGCATCGTCTCGAGAAAATCGCCGCCGGTGTTTCCTCTCACATCGATCAACAGCGTGCATCCCTGTCGCGCGCTGACTTGGTCGACGACGCGCCGTATGGATTTCGGCAACGTGTCGCCATCGGGATCGAAGAAGCTCGGAAGCCTTATGGAGAAGCCATTTCCCGGCCAGTCTTCGGTTTCAGCGATAGCATTGATATTCTGCGATGCACCTGGCCGACCGTGTTCGTTTTGAGGATAGAGACAGGCCGCCGGAACGCTCGCGTCTTCGTCCACCCGAATGCGAACATTCTCGCCGGTCTCGACCTCCAATTCGTACTCGAAACCATCGTTTTTAGGACCCGCCCCCAGGCGGATGAGGGCGTTTGGCCAGACAAAGATGATGCCTCCAATCGCCCGCTGCCGTTGGCGGGTCCCTGCAAGATAGGGCCTCGCGGCGTCCTCGAGAGCGTCGATACCCACACCATTTACCGTGACGAGGCGGCCGCCCAGATACTCTCGGTATTGCGGCGGTGCGGCCGTGAGGCGGAACACCGTTCCTATCGCCACGAAGCGCAGCGGAAGAACACTGATCGAACGATTTGGGATTAAGCGCGTGTGACCGTTGGCGGGAAGCGAAAGAAGCGCCATCGTCGATAGCAGGAAGCCCTCGACATCATTCCGCTCAACGTGCTGACGAATTTCCTCCAGACGGGAATCGATCTTGCCAGCCTGAACACCTTTAAACGAGGGATCGTCATGACAAATGGTTTTGAGAATCCGATTTAAGTCTTGATCCAGCCTCATAGGTCGAGTCTGGCAGCCCGCCTTTCCGTTGTCCACAAACCGCTGCAATTGCGGGATCGGGGTTTTCCGATCGACCGCGCCGCGGACGCGAGCGTTCGGATCGTCTCGTTCAGTCGGACGTGTCGGACACCCGATGTGCTGGCGTCAAGCCGTGGCGCGCAGCCGGTTCACCAACAGATCGTCCCGCAGGATCTCGTCTTTGAGCGCCATGAGTTCCCCGACATCCCAGGTGGCGCTCAGATAGCGGCCCTTAGCCCAGTCCGCCTCGCCGGAGCAAAGCCACACGGCGAAACAGGCGGCCAGATCGGGTTCGTCGTCGAGATAGTCGTGCAGCGCCTCCGGCATGCTCAATCCGAGTTCGGTCGCGACGCCGCCGGGATGGATGGCAAAGCACTTGATGCCGTCTTCGTCGTGATCGGACTGAACGAACTCACAGAGGCGATTGATCGCATGTTTCGAAGTCTGGTAATCGGACGCCCCCTTCATCAGCAGCTGGGCGCCGATCGACGAGAGCAGGATAAGATGACCGCCGCTCGACCCTTGATCGGCGTGTCGCTCCGCAGAGGCGATCAGATGGGGAAGCGTGAAGCGGATCACGTGATAGGTGCCCTTCACATTGACTTCCCAGTTCCACCACCAGCTCTCGGGGTCGGTTTCTCCGATCTTCGCCCATGGACCCAGATATCCGGCATTGGCGTCCGCCGCGTCGATGCCGCCGAACCGCGCCACGCAGTCCGCCACCGCCTCCTCGACCTGCGCCGCACGGGTGACATCGCAAACCGAAAAGGCGCATTGCGTCGCCGGGTTCGCCTGTGTGACCAAAGCGACCGACTCTTTGAGCGCGTCCTCGGACCGTGCGGTAAGGTAGACCGCCCTGGCACCGGCCTCGGCGAATGCGACGGCCGTCGCCTGGCCGATCCCACGGGACGCGCCGGCAACAAAAACGACTTTACCCGCCGCGCTCCCCTTCAGCGACGCGCGTGGGTCGATGGCCTCATATCTGGAATGATGCGCCGTGAGGTCGAGGGATTGGCTTTGAATTGACGACATGAGTCTCCCTTTTTTCTGGCGATGTCTGCGGGGAAAACAGATAAAGCAGAATGCGATTTGGCGCCTGCCATATCCTCCACGAGATCTGTCAATTCCTCCGGTTCTGTGAATTTTCAGGTGTACCGGCAGATAAACGCTGCTAGGGGTCTCGGACAGGGAGACACACATGGACCTTTCGCAGCTTGCAGATCTGTGCCGCCGCATTAGCGACGAAAATGCCGGAGGAACAACCGGATTGCCCAACCTGTCCATCTATCGCAGGAATGAAATCAGCAATATCGAGGCCGTGATCTACGAGCCTGTCATCTGCTTGATCCTTCAAGGCGGCAAAGTGGCGTCGATCGGTGACCAGGTCGTGAAGCTCCAGCCGGGCGATGCCCTGCTTGTCAGCCACGACCTGCCGGTCGTCTCCCGGATCACCGATGCGAGTGTTGAGAAGCCATATATCGCGGCGATCCTGTCGCTCGATCTGGGACTCGTGCGCCGTCTTTTCGATCAAGTTGGCGATACGCTGACGCCCGACACCAACGTCTCCGCCCGCTCACTCTCTGCGGGCCCGGCGGATCCGCGCTGGCTTGTGCCGCTGGTCAGGTATTTCGAGTTGATGGACGATCCGCTGGACGCCAAGGTCTTGGGTCCTTCGATCTTGCGCGAAATCCACTATCGTCTTCTGCTCTGTCCGATTGGAAAGATGCTACGAAACCTTCTTGTCGCGGACAGCCATGCCAATCGGGTCGCAAAGGCCATCAAGAGACTGAGAACAGAGTTTCGGTCTCCGCTCAGCGTATCGGATCTGGCGAAAACCGCGGGCATGAGCACATCGTCCTTTCACGAACACTTCAAATCGGTCACGGGGACAACCCCGCTGCAATATCAAAAGGATCTTCGTCTGATCGAGGCGAGAGCCATATTGGCGGATAGGAACCACTCGGTGCTTCAGGCTGCCTGCGCCGTGGGTTACGAAAGCGCGACCCATTTCAGTCGCGACTACAGCAGGAAATACGGATTGCCACCCAGCCGGGATACGGGTGTCCCCGTTTCGTTTGCGTAGATAACCCTTTCCCGGAGACCGGGCCATTGCATGACACGCCCTCAAAGCGGACATGATCAAACCCAGATCGCTTCGGCGACGCGGACAAACCAATTTTGCTTAAAAGTCTGCAACGGACGAACGGCACCGGCGCGTTCTGGATAACAAGGGTCCCTGCGCGTCCGGTCGGTCGGAACGATTGGCTGTGTGGCTTGATACACTCCTGCCAACACGGTGATAGGAGGCCTGTGTTTCATAGGTGCCCTCTGAATTCTTGATGAGGAAGCACAACCTATGAAAAGAACCGCCGTTAATCCCTGGTCGTGGTCGCTGAATTTCGGCTACAACCAAGCTGAAATCATTGACGGAGCCAACCGGCATCTGGTCTGTGCGGGTCAGACCGCAGTCGACGCTGACGGCAACCCGCAACACGCAGGGGACATGCGCAACCAGATCACGCTTGCCCTCGACAATGTGGAATCCGTCTTGAGCGCTGCCGGCATGGGCCTTGCCAACGTCATCCGGGTCAACATCTACACGACTGACGTGGACGAGGCGCTGAAGCACTTCGATGTTCTCGGATCGCGGTTTGGGCCTGTTGAAACCTCTCCGCCGATGACCCTCCTCGGCGTGACTCGTCTCGCAATCCCGCAACTGATGTTCGAGGTCGAGGTGACGGCTGCCGATTAAACACGGAACCTGGAAAACCCGGCCCACGGCAGGTCATTCGCGCGGCCCTGACACAAGGGTGAACTGGGGGCTCGTCACATGAAGTCCATCGATACCCGCCGAACTCATGATATAGGTTTGGATTGCGAAGGGTAGCACCCGGCACTTTCCGAAATCCTCGTGGCGAGTAAAACCGATGCGACGTGCAGAAAGGCTTTTCAGGTTGGTCAACGAGATGCGGACCCGAGGCGTCAGCCGGGCCAGCGAACTTGCCGAGCATTTCGAAGTCAGCGTGAGCACGATCTATCGCGACATTGCCCACCTTCAGGCTTCCGGCATTCCGATTGACGGCGAGGCCGGGGTCGGCTACCTGCTGCGACCGGGATTTGACTTGCCGAACCTGACCTTTACCTATGATCAGATCGATGCGCTGGCCGTGGGCCTTTCCTTCGTGGAACGCACCGGCGATCCGGCTTTGGCGACAGCGGCCCGCGAAGCGCGCGCCAAAATCCAGGCAAGCATGCCTCAGCCCGAAAAGAGGAGGCTTGCCGATGCTCCCTATTTTAGCCTTCACCGCAGGAACGCTGCCCTACCGAATGTGGGTTTGGTTCGCGAGGCGATCCGCCGACGTCACATTGTGGAGATCGTCTACCGGGACGGAAAAGGAAACACCTCCGAGCGTCGCGTGCGCCCGCTTGTCGTCTGGGACCTGACCGATGGCTGGATGTTTTCCACCTGGTGCGAACTCAGGCGGGACTTCCGCACATTTCGATCTGACCGCATCACGCGCCTGACCATAACAGGCGAGCGGTTCGAAGAAGACGAGAAAACGGGCCTGCGCGCGTTCATGGAATTGGAGCGGTGCGAAGCGCCGGATCGCTAACCGGCATTCACCGCATCCGAATGAGAGAGTAGCATGGACTCGGCCCGGGCAATATCTTCGGTTGTTTGCGTCGAGCCATGGGAGGTCGCCTTCACTTCCAGTATGGCCGCCCAAACACTTGTTTTCTGATACCCCCTGAAAGAACGCCTGTCCCGGTCATCCTTGTGGTCACATTGACATGGCGATGAAAACACCGCCGTCGATAAACCTAACCGAACCAACCGCGTATCAGGGACGATCATGCCTCGCCATCCTATATCAATAGGAAATCGTCCGCTGTGAGCTGAGATGTCTGAAAATCATACGCCACAGCGAGCAGGTCCGATCCAAGCAGGATCCGGTTGCCAGCAAACGACAGGTCGTCGAACGTCAGGCCACTCTGTAGGCCAAATTTGTCTTGTCCTTGCTCGAAATCGAGGATGAGGTCTCGTCCCCGGCCCTCGGTCAGGACAAACAAATCGTCACCGCGGCCTCCGACAATTACGTCCTTCCCGATCCCGCCGGTGATTTGATCGTCGCCCGTTCCACCAGTTAGAAAATCCCGCCCACGGCCGCCGAGGATCACATCGTCGCCTTTCCCACCGAAGATGAAATCACTCCCGCCCCGCCCGTCGATCGTTTCACCGTCGCGACTCCCAAATAGGACGTCGGCACGGTTCGTTCCGAGAATCTGCGGCATCTCGTCAACGTCAGTCACCAAGACGTTGACGACGCCGGTGCCCATATTGCCGGCTGCGTCCATCGTCTCGACGGTGAGGCTGAAACTGTTGGGCCCGGTCTCAAAATCATTGGAGGCTGCCGCTGCGGCAGCTCCGGCCGCCGTCAGCGAAATCTCACCGGCCGCATCGATTGCAAAGAAGCCGTTCTGGTTGCCGCTGGCGATGGCAAAGCCAGTGACCGCCTCATTGTCACTCGCCGTCACAGTGCCGACGACAAAACCCCCGGTCTGCCCTTCGGAATAAGTGAATTCCTGGTCTGTCGGTATAGACGGGTCTTCCACATCAAACACACCCAAATCATCGAGATTTGAACCGTTCAGATCGGGGGTGTCCGTGAGATATAGGATATCTCCGGGTTGGGGCAGAAGAACAGCTATTGCAGCAGGGGCACTCCCAGAGAACTCGCCTGCCTCGACAAGAAGCGAACCGTCGCTGCCAACGCCTACGATTTCGACTTCGACCTGGAGAGTGTTGCGCAGGAAACCTTGCTGAATTTCAAGCGACAGTGTGGTCGCGTCCGTGGGTTCCAAGCCACCCTGATCGTCGATGTCGATCGCGCTGACAGTGAACGAAGGGAACTCGGGCGACCCGAGCACGCGATTGCTGTCAACATTATAGTAAAAGTCATACGCTGCGGTCACGATTTTGCCTCCTCACTCTCGGCGGATTTGATGCTCTCCCGCCGATCGAACAGCTCGCAAAACGCAACGTCCGATTTCCAAACACGGAATGACACAAACCGATCATCGGCCCGCGAAGCTGAGTTGGGAACAGTGATCTGTGACAGCTTCGGGTAAAAAAGGTGACAGTCCAACGTAAGGGATGGGGCGTCCACACACGTCCGGCTTTCCCGACCTTGCGATTTTTCGGCTAATCGTGAGTTTACGGCTTTTCTACCGCCCTGCTACACAACCGGCCGGGACATGACCGCAAATGACTTGGCATCTGAAATCGTGGCACGGCTTCACTGCGCCGGACGCCCCTGCGCTTTTGACCTGTATCAAGAAGGTATGCGTGATATCGCTATACGGACGGCAATGCCGATGTCGCTTCGCGGGCGCATGATCGGGGTCATCGCCCAACGTCGTGTCTTAGACGTGTGAATATCGTACAATAGCGCCGTGATTGTCTATGCCTGTCATCGCCGGTCGCCTTCAGATCGGCATGGCTCACCTCGGTCGGTCTCGCGAAAGCCGTCAGCTTGGTCGCGCAACCTGCCGCCGATCCATGCGGGATGGCGGCTTTTCGACGGGTGCGGGCGATGAGCAGCGAAAACGTTGAAAAACTGCAGATGCCGCGGCGGCTCGCAGACGCGATCCTGGTGGATCTTTTTCGCCAGTTTCGCTGGTCATACCTGCCGCCGCTGATGGTTTACTTCGCCGCAGGCATCTCGGGACTGACCGGCATCGTCGGCACTTTCTTCGTCAAGGAATATCTCGGCCTCTCGGCGTCGTTTCTTGCCGGCCTTACCTTCTGGGCGGGCATTCCGTGGGCGCTGAAAATGCCGCTCGGCCATCTGGTCGACCTTATCTGGCGCTGGAAGGCGCTGCTGGTCTATGTCGGCGCGGGCCTCGTGACCGCCAGCCTGATGATCATGTTCGCGCTGATCACGCGTACCGATCAGATGGCCGCCATCATGCCGATCTCGGCCTGGTATGTTCTGAGCGTCATACTCGCGCCAAGCGGCTATGTGGTTCAGGATTCAGTCGCCGATGCCATGTCGGTGGAGGCCGTCCCGCGCCACGCACCCGACGGGCGCCCACTCGCCGAAGCGGAAACCAAAGCGCTGCACACGACCATGCAAACGCTTGGCAGAGTGGCGTTGATCAGCGGCCTGATGGCGGTCGCACTGCTCAACATTTTCTTGTTCGAGGGCGTCGAGCAGATGACGCAGGTCGAAAAGAGCGGCATCTATGCACGGATTTACGTGATGGCGCTGGCGATCCCGGTCATATCGATCTCAGGCGTCCTTCTGGCCGGCGTTCTCAAACGCCGGCGTCGGGCAGCGCTGCGGCGGCAAGGCCTTGACGCAAAGGCCATCGGCGCAATGGTCGACCGGCCCGCAGAACCTGTGAAGCCCAATTACTGGTACTTCGTCGGCGGGGCAGCCTTCGTCTTCCTCACCCTGTTGATCGGCCTTTCGCGCGTGCCCTTCTCCCAGGAGATTGTGTTCATCGGATCGATGGCAATCGTGTTGGCGCTGATGCATCAGCTGATCGCCACCCTTGAGCCGGACAAGGCCCGCGCGTTGATCGGCACGGCAATCATCATCTTTGTGTTTCGCGCCGTACCGCTGCCGGGCGCCGGCGCCACCTGGTTCGA
>Ga0056108_1000265_pt1 | contig 17897 bp, 16 predicted proteins | sample WorMetG1BERMUDA1_FD_83875 | JGI IMG/M metagenome (GOLD analysis project Ga0056108, IMG submission 83875) | Marine gutless worms symbiont microbial communities from Max Planck institute for Marine Microbiology, Germany - Inanidrilus... ... | reverse complement strand
AAGACGCTCTCAGCCCCTCCAAAAGGCCCCACTTCGCGCCAAAACAGCGCAACCCAAGGCCCAGCGACGCCAACCAAGCTACAAGCGCATCCGCCCGACCGTTTTCACACGGCCAAGACCCATCCCAGACGCTTGAGCGCAAAGAGACAACGGCGGGTCCGATGAACCGCCCCCGAGACGAACAAAGGGAAGTGTGAGGGTCGCGGTCGGTCGCCGAGCTTGCGGCACTGGCGACGGATCGGCGATCCCCGACGCGCCAAAGACCGACGCCGCGAGGCCCTGGTTTTCAGGCTGCGGGGAACTGCCGTCTCAAATGGTGCGCGTAACCTTCGTATCGCAACCAGCAGACCGAAATCGAGAGCAAAGGGCAGGTGGGTTCTTGGGACCATTTGTGAAATATTAGATGATCTAGCTTGGAGTTGCCGCACGGAGGCAATCGGTGACAGAGCTGAGTCTCGCCCGGGCCAGCCTTCAGGCGCATGAACCTGCCCCTGCCTGGTCTATGCGGGTGCGGCGACGTGGGTATCAGCGCCTGCTGATCATCCGCTCGCAGATCAATCTCTATTATTTTTGGGAAACACGCTGGTTCTTCATCGCCTTCGCGCTCGGCGCCGTGATGCTGACCCTGCCGTTGCCGGAAGGGCTAAGCCGCGAAGGCATGATCGTTTTGACCATGTCGGTCGTCGCAACCGTTCTGTTCGTCACCGAACCGGTGCCATTGCCGACCGTCGCATTGTTGATTGTCGCCGCTCAGATCCTGCTTCTTGGAATCGATTCGACCCGGGTGGCCAAGAGCCTGATGAGCGACTCCGTGCTCTTCATTATGGGTTCGCTGATGTTGGCGGTGGCCGTGGTCAAACAGAAACTGGACAAACGCCTGGCCTGGCTGATCGTTCGAACGACCGGGACCCGAACTTTCCGGATATGCCTTGGGATCTCTGTCGTCTCTGGTGTGCTCGCCTCGTTTGTTGGCGAACATACAGTGGCGGCCATGATGCTGCCGGTTGGCGTCACGTTGATCACGCTGACCTCGGACGACAAAAAGAAAGTCCGCAACCTGGCTGCCGTTCTCTTGTTTTCCATCTGTTACGGCTGCTCGGTGGCGGGCATCGGCACTCCCTCTGGCGGTGCCCGCAACGCGATCATGACCGGCTGCTGGAAAGAGTTTTTTTCGACCCCGGTGATCCCGAGACGCGACGTTTTCTCGTCGATTACATCCGGTGGATGGCGTACTCGTACCCGGTCTTCCTGATGCAGTTGCCGCTCGTTACCCTCATTCTGTTTGTCACTTTCAAGCCCGAATACAAAAGCCTCAACCGAGCCGTCGCCAAGCTCAGAGCGCAAGTCAGATCAGACGGACCGATGGCCCCCGCGGACTGGATGGCAATCCTGTTTTTCGTCCTGATTCTGCTGAGCTGGATCTTCGCCTCCGAGGTGGTTGGCATGGGCACCGTGGCGATTCTCGGCGCGGCGGCCTTTCTGATCTCGGGCCTGGTCAAGTGGGAGGACGTCAACTCGGGCGTCAACTGGGGCGTCGTGCTACTCTACGCCGCAGCGATCTCGCTTGGTGTGCAAATGAAAGACACTGGCGCGGCCCAATGGATCGCTGAGAGTTTTATTGCACTGTTGACGCCGATCGGCGCCGACCACGGCATTGGTCTTTGGGCGGCAGTGTCTGCTCTGACCACGGGCGTGACGAACACCATGTCCAACGGCGCAGCGGTCGCGGTACTTGGTCCGATCGTCTTGAAGGTAGCCAGCGTTGCCGGCGAGAGCCCCATCGTTATCGGCTTCATTACCGCCGTGTCCTCGTCGTTCGCTTACCTGACGGTGGTGGGAACCCCGGCGTGCACGATCGTTTTTGCCGCCGGCTATCTGAAGACCGGCGATTTCCTGACCGCGGGCTGGCGAATGGTCCTGATGTCGACCGCAGTCATGTTGATCGCGGCGGCGATGTACTGGCCCTTGCTCGGAGTGTGATCACAGCCGGAGGACGGTCGTGGCCATTTTTCGACGACGTATGACTGCGGTGGAGCGGCAGGCCCAGGAGGAGTTTCGGGCGCTCCGCGAAAGCAGGCGCAACCGCTTCAGGATCCTTGTCTGCATCGACGGCTCCGAAGAGTCATACGAGGGCCTCCGATTCGCCGCCGAGATCGGCCGAGGTGATGAATGCGACATCATCCTGCTGTTCGTGCGGCCGTTCGATCAGGGACTGCGGACCGGCGGCCTGCAGATGAACGTTGCCCGCGAGAACATGCTGGAATGGGGTCTGGAACTGCCAAGCGTTCAACACCTCAAGAAGGGGCTGGAGGTGCTCATAGAGCTCGGGCGAATGGATGAAGAATGGCATTTCATGGCGACCCACAGCGAGGTCAGAGGCGATCCGGTCGGCGACCACAAAGTCGAGTACCACCACGAGAGCGGGAAGACCATCATCCTCAAGCTGAAGACCGCCCCGGACGCGGCGAGCGGCATCCTCGATCAGTACGAACTCGGCCCCTACAATCTGATCATCTTGGGCGCCCAGCACCGCTGGCAGGGTGGCTTCCGCTCTCTCTGGGATGCTGGGGTTACACAGAAGGTCGCGATGCTGGCGCCATGCTCGACGCTCGTCACTCGGAAAGGTCAAGATGACGAGAAGCGCCTGATCTGCATAGACGGCTCAGCGCACTCTTTGGATGCGACACGCCGCGCAGCGGTGCTCGCCAAACACTTGGCGACGCCGATCTCGCTCTTGTCCGTGGTCCGCAATGACGAGGACCGCAGCGTGGTCGAACGCCAGGTTGCCGATGCAAAGGCCGCGCTTGAGGACATCGGGATCGACGTTGCCGATGCATTGGTTCGGTCGGGCGACCCCGTCGAGCAGATCATCAAGATTGGCGCAGACTACAAGCTGATTGTCGTCTCGGACTCCGGCAAATCACGCATCAAGCGCTTCCTCATCGGCAGCGTCGCCTTCGGGGTCATGGGCCACGCTCGCACCTCCGTACTGAACGTGCGCTAGAGCCGCCCGCAGAACGGTCGTCACGGGGATGCCGGGTCGTCGTGGCCGACGCGGCATCATCGGGGAATGTCTAATCTGAGCCCATTGTTAAGAGCCGCTCTCAGGAGCATTGCGATCCGCGCGACGCGTCTGCCGGGAGGCTGATCAGCCTCGAGGGATGGCGAGTTCCCTCGTTTAGACGGCATCGGGACCATATCCAAACACGCGCAATGCGAGTCTTTTAACAAACTTTCGCTGGACTCCCGAACACAACCGCCTTTAGGGTCTTCGCACCTGCACACGAACGTTCGAGGGGATAATCAAAAGGGTGTGCACAAGCAGCGGCTGTCCTAGGTGGGCAGCCGGAGGGGGGGGTGTTTGTGACCGACGTACCGTACTACGTCGAAGCCCTGATGAGCGGCCATTCGTGGGCGGATGCGCTAGGCGAGGCGGTGACCGTCGGCTACGCGTTCCTCACCTCTGAGCTGCTGTCGCACGATTCCACCGGGATCGACCTTTCCGAACCCTTCGCGCCGCTGAATGACGCCCAGATCGCCGCCGCCGCGCAGGCCATGGCGTCGTGGGCCGCCGTCGCCAACGTCACCTTCGTCGAGACCTCGGCCGCGGAGGCCGACATCACCTTCGGCGGCGCCGACCTCGGCGACGGCATCGCCGGGTTCGGCGGCTTTCCCGGCACCGACGCCAGCGGCGAGGTGTGGATCTCGACGACCGACGAGACCCTTGAAGCACCGGTGGCCGGCAAACACGCCTTCCAGGTGTTCGTTTCGGTCGTCGGCTACGCCCTCGGCCTCAAGAGCGCGCTGAACTGGGACCCGACCAGCGGCGAGCCGCTCCCCGAAATCCCGGTCGAGTACGAGAACGATCGCGAGCACACCATCCTCTCGCTGTTCAAGGACACCGACGCCGACGACGAGCCGCGCGGGCCGGTGCTGTACGACATCGCCGCTGTCCAGCACCTCTACGGGGCCAACACCGCGACCAATGCCGGCGACACCACCTACGACCTCGGCGCCGACGGCCACCCGTTCATGGTGCTGTGGGACGGCGGCGGCCACGACACCGTCGATCTCTCCGGCCGAACGGCGGCGACCGACATCGATCTGCGCCCGGGCTACTTCACCGACTCGGAGGGCCTTTACAACTTCGCCATCGCCTACGGCACGTCCATCGAGGACGTCATCGGCAGCGACCACGACGACCGGATCGCCGGCAACGACGGCGCCAATGTGCTCTCCGGCGAAGGCGGCGCCGACCTGCTGGACGGCAACGACGGCAGCGACCGCCTGGCCGGCAGAGACGGGAACGACACTTTGTATGGCGAGCTGGGCGACGACGCGATCTCCGGCGGTGCCGGCGCCGACAGCCTGATCGGCGGTCCCGGCAATGACCGGCTTTCCGGTGGCGAGGGATCGGACACGGCCTGGGGCGGAGGCGGCAATGACCGGCTTTCCGGTGGCGAGGGATCGGACACGGCCTGGGGCGGAGGCGGCAATGACCGCATCGCCGGTGGCAGCGGCGATGACCGCCTGTTCGGCAACGCCGGCCGCGACATGATCATTGGCGGCGGCGGCGACGACGAAGCCTGGGGCGGCACCGGCAACGACACGCTCAGCGGTGGCGACGGCAACGACGGGCTGAGCGGCGGCACGGGAGCCGATTCGCTCTACGGCAATGGCGGCAGCGACGTGCTGAGTGGTGGCTTCGGCGCCGACACCCTTTCGGGCGGTGATGGCGACGACACCGTCACCGGCGACGCCGGCGGCGACTGGCTTGGCGGTGGCGCCGGCAGCGACCGGCTGATGGCCGGCGGCGGCGACACGGTGTCGGGCGGTGACGGCGGTGATGCGATCTTCGGCGGTGCCGGCAGCGATTCGCTGTTCGGCGGCGCGGACGATGACCGCATCACCGGCGGCGCGGGCGGCGACACCTTGGCCGGCGGCGACGGGGCCGACACCCTGACCGGCGGCGCCGGCAATGACCGGATCGATGGTGGCGGCGACAACGACCGGATCTCCGGCGACGGCGGAAACGACACCGTGACGGGCGGTGGTGGCAACGACGGTCTCAGCGGCGGCGGCGGAGACGACACGCTGTCCGGCGGCTCCGGCGACGATACCGTGTCCGGCGGCGCCTGCGACGACACCATCGCCGGCGGCTGGGGCGCCGACGTCCTGATCGGCGGCACCGGGAACGACTGGCTGGACGGCGGCGGGAACAACGACCGGATCATCGCCGGCGCTGGCGCCGACACCGCGTCCGGCGGCGACGGCAACGATATCGTGAGCGGCGGAGCCGGCAACGACCTGCTGCTGGCCGGCGACGGGGCCGACGCCTACCTTGGCGGCGCCGGGTTCGACACCCTCGATTTCTCCGCCGGCGACGATGTCGGCGGGATCGAGGACATCGGTGGACTGGACGACATCGACGATGTCGATGAACTGGACCTCACCGACGAGGACGCGCCCGAGGACGCCGAGATCGACTGGCAGGCCCCGGAGTTCAGCGAAGAAGCCGCCACCGGCAAGTTGCTCTACGATCCGCCCGGCGATGCCAGTGGTGGTTACGCCTACGACGACGTATGGTTCGGTGCGATCACCTCTATGCCTTTCTACCCCAGCTACGGGTTCTACGCGCTCGTCATCTCCACCTCCACGGTCGTCTTCGACCCCAATGCCGACGGCACGGCGGATCCGGGGATCACCATCGACCTGGCCGCCGGGTCCCTCACCGATGTCGACGGCACCGCCGAAACGGTCCGCGGCATCGAAGCGGTGATCGGCACCGATCTGGCCGACGCCACGGCCGGCAGCGACGCCGGCAACCATTTCGACGGCGGCGAGGGCCAGGACCGTCTCACAGGCCGCGGCGGCGCCGACACCCTGGATGGCGGCGCAGGCAAGGACACCCTCGACGGCGGTGAAGGCGACGACCTGCTCACCGGCGGATTTGGCGACGACCTGTTCGTGTTCGGCGCCGCAGACGGCACGGACCGGATCACCGACTTTGTCGTCGGCGCCGACGCGCTGTCGCTGATCGACGGCACGGCCATCACCGGCGTCGAGGAGACCGACGTCGACGGCGACGGCACCACTGACTCGGTCGTCACGCTGACCGGCGGCACCGTGGTCGAGCTCCTCGGCGTCTCCGGCATCACCGACACCGACGACCTCCTGGGCTCTTGAGCGCCACGCCCCGTCCGACGGCAGCCCGTCAGACCGGACAGCGAGCACCTCACACACCGTAGGGGCGGGTTTAAAACCCGCCCCGACAACGGTGCCGCTGGTGACCTGCCGATCGACCTATCCGCACGCCGCCGCCGTCGTACCGTGACACGCCAACTGAGCGGTGTAGACTGCGCCGCGAACCGAACGGGAGGCTTGCCGATGCGATTGCGAGTGTTGATCGCCACCGTCTTGATCCTTGCCGGTTTCGCCTCCTCGGCGAAAGCGGCAAAGGACGAGCTGGTCATCGGCATCACCCAGTTCCCGTCCACCTTCCATCCGTCCATCGATTCCATGCTCGCCAAGTCCTACGTGCTCGGCCTGGTGCGCCGGCCGCTCACCGTCTACGACAAGGACTGGAAGCTGATCTGCATGCTCTGTGTCGAGCTGCCGACCATCGAGAACGGCGGCGCGGTTCCCGAGCGCACGCCCGAGGGCAAGCGCGGCATCGCGGTCACCTACACCATCCGCCCGGACGCCGTCTGGGGGGACGGCACGCCGATCACCACCGCCGACGTGATGTTCACCTGGAAGGTCGGCCGCCACCCCAAGAGCGGTGTCATTCCCAAGGAGTTCTACCGCAGCCTCTACAAGATCGACGCCGTCGACGAACGCACGTTCACCCTGCATTTCGACCGCCTGACCTTCGAATACAACGCCGTCAATTCCTTCGACCTGTTGCCGGCGCACCTCGAACGGCAGCCGTTCGCCAACCCGGTCGAGTACCGCAACCAAACCACCTTCGACACCGACACGACCAACGAGGGCCTCTACTTCGGTCCTTATCTGATTTCGGAAGTCGAACCTGGCTCCCACGTGGTCTTCGAGCCGAATCCGAAATGGTGGGGCAGGAAGCCGGCGTTCCGCCGCATCGTCGTCCGGGTGATCGAGAATACCGCCGCCCTCGAAGCGAATTTGTTGTCGGGCGCCATCGACATGATCGCCGGCGAGCTGGGCCTGACCATCGATCAGGCGCTGGCCTTCGAGGCCCGCCACGGCCGCCGCTTCACCATCCGCTACAAGCCGGGGCTGATCTACGAGCACATCGATCTCAACCTCGACAACCCGGTCCTCGGCGACGAGCGGATCCGCAAGGCGCTGATCTATGCGCTCGACCGCGAGGCGATCAGCGCCAAGCTGTTCGCCGGCCGCCAGCCGGCCGCCGATTCCAGCGTCAACCCGCTCGATTGGGTCTATGCCGACGACGTTCCCCGCTACGCCTACGACCCGAAGAAGGCTGCGGCGTTGTTGAGCGAGGCCGGCTGGAGCCGGGTCGTCCGCGGCGTTCGCGTCGACGCCGACGGCGACCCGCTGACCCTGGAGATCATGACCACCGCCGGCAACCGCTCGCGCGAACTGGTGCAGCAGGTGCTGCAGAGCCAGTGGAAGCGCCTCGGCATCGACGTCCGCATCCGCAACCAGCCTGCCAGGGTGTTCTTCGGCCAGACGGTCACCGAACGCGCGTTCACGGCGATGGCCATGTACGCCTGGATCAGCGCGCCCGAGAGCGTGCCCCGGACGGCGCTGCACTCGGCGCACATCCCAACCCGGGACAACAACTGGGCCGGCCAAAACTATCCCGGCTACCGCAACCCGGAGATGGACACGCTGATCGAGGAGATCGAAGTCGAGCTGGACCGCGACAAGCGCCGCCAAATGTGGCGCCGCCTGCAGCATCTCTACGCCACCGACCTGCCGGTCATCCCCCTCTACTTCCGTGCCAACCCCTACGTGCTGCCGAAGTGGCTGACCGGCGTCGAGCCCACCGGCCACCAGTACCCGACGACCCTTTGGGTCGAGAACTGGCGGACGCGGTAGGGGCGGATCGACAACCGATCAGGGCGTCTCTTTCTCCTTCCTGAACGCACGGAAACTCCAGGCCAGGATCACGATCACGGCGGCCTGGGCGACGATGACGGCTGGCCAGATGCGATCGAACTCGGGGACGAAATACTTCTGCGGCCCGAAGGACACCAAGGCTGTGAGGGCAAACAGAACCGCAATCACGCCGCCGATACGCGCACCACGGCACAGCAGGTGGTATGCCGCGGCGCCAATCGCCAACGAGGCTCCGAGGAACGGTCCGAGCGCGAAGGGCGGCACGTCGAGGGGCGGATGAGGCGCCGTTCGCGAAAAGAGCGCAAGCAGCATCACGCCGGTGAGCGTGAGCAGAACCAGAATGGCGGCGCTTGCGGGATCGCTGTTGGGGCGTGCAGAGCTGTCAGACTCCAGCATGACCTCTCTCCAATGGTTATCCGCACCCATCGGTACACTTGTGATTATCCGTACTGATTGGTACGGTTCATGTCAAGGACTCGTATGGTGGGACTCCAGGCATGAAGGCTGCAACACGCGACAAGCGTCGTGACGAGATACTGAACGTCGCGACCGAAGTTCTCTCGGAAAGGGGATATCGGGACGCCAGCATGCTCGAGATCGCCACGCGCGCGTCGGCGTCGAAGGAAACCCTCTACGCTTGGTTCGGCGACAAGCGGGGTCTCTTCGAGGCAGTGATCGTCCGGAATGCGCGATCCGTCCAGGCCGTGCTGCAACACCATCTCGAAGGCGACGCCGGCGTCGAACGCGCGCTCGTCGACTTCGGCCAGGCGTTGCTGCGATTGCTCCTGCGCGATAGCGCCGTAGCGATCAACCGCGCGGCAATCTCGGAGGCGCAGTCCGATCCCAGCCTCGCACAGATCCTATCGAGCGCGGGACGCGAAGCGACGTTGCCGATGTTCATCCGCTATCTCGAACGGCAGCGCAGACGCGGCACATTGAGCCTGGACTCGCCGTCGCAAGCGGCGGAGGACTTCCTCGGTCTGCTGATCGGCGATACCCAGGTCCGACGCCTCCTCGGTCTTCTGGGATCACCGAAGAAGGGCCGGATCGAAGCCCGCGCAACGCGCGCCGCGAAGATCTTCCTGCGCCTGTATGCGCCGGCGTAGGGGCGGGTCCAAGGACCCGCCCCTACGGCCGTGGAGTTGGTCCGCCGGGGAGCGGACCGGGGTGTTTCCGCGAACGTCTACCGCTTGGCGGTGCGCCGCCGCCCGGCGGCGAACACCCCGGCGAGGCCAAGGCCGAACACCGCCGCGCCGCCCGGTTCCGGTATCGACGCCGACGCTTGCGCGAGGGCCAATCCCATCTGATCGGACGAGGCACCAGACACGATGCCCTCGTGGATCGTATCGAAACAGCCGAAACCTGCACTGGTGTTGATAAGGCCGGCGTTGATCGAGACGCCGCCGGTGTTGGTCTCGATGTGGACCCGGCCGCCGCCACCGCAGCCGCCGAACTTCGCGCCGTCGCCGCCGCTGACGTCGATGAACGCATCCGGACTGAGGACGACGCTGAACCCGTGCAGCCGCACGCCGCCGCCGGAACCGCCGCCGCCGCCCTGCAGGTCGGGGCCACCGTCGCCGCCGCTGGCATCGATGATCGCGCCGAGCAGGACCAGGAGGCCGTTGGCGCCGATCTCGAGGGCGCCGCCATCGGTGGCGAAGCAGCACTTGCCACCCCCACCGCCTCCGCCGCTGCCGCCCGTGAGCGCCAGCGCCAGGTCGCCGTATGGGTCGCCGCCCCGGGCCGTGCCGATGCCGCCCGAGTTGCCGCCACGGCCGCCGAAGCCGCCGCCGGCACCGCCGAAGTTGGCGATACCGCCGCCGATGCTGTTCTCGCCTTCGCCGCCGCCAGGCCCGCCGCCGTCGGCGCCGTGAGAGAACACCCCGCCGCCGCCGTGGAAACCGCCGGCGACGCCCTGGCCGCCGGGCCCGCCGAAGCCGGGTGCCGGCTCGTCCATGCCGTCACCGCCGCTGATGTCGATGGTGCCCATAACGCCGCCGAGACCTTGGAAAAGGATCGCCAGTGGCCGGCTGCCGGTGACCGTCAGGTTGCCGAGGCCGCTGCCGCCGGCCAGGGCGAACACGGCGACGCCGTCCCGCTCCTCGCCGCTAAAGCCGCCAAACGTCAACGCGTCGGTATCCACCGCGAAATGGCCGCTGACCGGATTAGGACTGATGAGATCGAAGTCGCTGGGGTTGAAGGGCACCGCCCCTGCCGTTGCCGGCGCAAGGCCCAATGCCGCGGCCACCCCTAGGGCCGCAAGGGCAAAACGTCTGCTAACCACTTGAACCTCCTTGGCTTTCTTTGTCTGCTCCGATTCTGGAGCCCGTCCGTTCCGCCAAGGAGCGCGGTGCGGGCCGGTTGGTCCGGCCGTCTTGTTGCGAGGACTCTGCCGGAAAATGGTTAACAAGGACCGAATCGCCTTCCGCGGTGATGCAATTCGGTGTCAAGCACCATATTGCACGCAAAATGGGTCCCTTCACCGTTCACCAACGACCAACTCCGTAGGGGCCGGTTTATGACCCGCCCGCAATCCCGCGAACGCGTGCATCTGATCGCCGCAAACGACACGGGGGCGGGTTTGAAACCCGCCCCTACGTGTGTGATGCTTCGCCGATCGCAGGTCGACGCGACCGCCTACTATCACACGGGATTGAGCTTGATAGGACCGACACCATGCGTATTCCTACCCACCCCGGAACTGTCCTCGCCGAGGAGATCGAAGCCCGCGGCATCAGCGCCGACCGGCTCGCCCTCGACCTGGGCGTACCGGCCAGCCGTATCGGCGAGATCATCCGCGGCCAGCGAGGCGTTTCTCCGGAAACGGCCTTGCGGCTAGCGCGATGCTTCGGCAGATCGCCGACGTTCTGGCTCAATCTCCAGGCCGCCCACGACCTTGGCGTCGCTGAGCAGCGGTACGGCGACGAGATCAAGCGCACGGTCCGAACCGCGGCATGAGCTCTTGCCGCCGGCATGGCGCGTGAAGACATCCTTCGACATGCGGCTCCGCCGCTGCTCAGGATGAGGGGAAAATCCCGGTCAATACCCCATTCCTCATGCTGAGCAGGCGCGCGAGCGCCGTGTCGAAGCATGCTTCGGGGAGTCGCCCCGTCGCCCGTCCTGTATAGTTCCCGCCATGACGCGCTTTCTCGCCGAAAGATTGCTGCAGTCCGTCCTCGTGCTGGCGGTGATGTCGTTCGTCATCTACGGGCTGATCGGACTGATGCCGGGCGACCCGGTCGACCTGATGATCAGCGCCGATCCGAAGATCACCTCGGAGGACGCGGCGCGGCTGCGCACCCTCTACGGCCTCGACCGGCCGATCGTCGAACGCTACGGCAACTGGCTCTCGGCGGCGCTCTCCGGCGACCTCGGATACTCGCGCCTGCATGCCAAGCCGGTGCTCGAGGTGCTCGGTCCGGCGCTCGCCAACACGGTGACGCTCCTCGGATTCGCCTTCGTGTTCTCCATCGCCATCGCGCTCCCCGCCGGCATCGCCGCCGCCGTCCGCCCGTACTCGCGCCTCGACACCGCCGTCAACATGCTAGCCTTCGCCGGCATCTCGGTGCCGCCGTTCTGGCTCGCGCTCCTCTTGATCATCCTGTTCGTGGTGGTCCTCGGCGTGCTGCCGGCCGGCGGCATGGGCACCGTCGGCACGGAAGGCTTCTGGGACTCGGCCAAGTTCCTCGTCCTGCCGGTGGCCAGCCTGACCATCGCCAGCGTCGGCGGCCACACCCGCTACGTCCGCGCCTCGATGATCGAGACCCTGCGCCAGGACTTCATCCGCACCGCCCGCGCCAAGGGGCTGACCGAAACGCGCGTCGTCGTCGGCCACGCGCTCCGCAACGCGATGATCCCGCTGGTGACCATCATCGCGCTCGATTTCGGCACCCTGTTCTCGGGCGCGCTGATCACCGAGACCATCTTCGCCTACCCCGGCATGGGCAAGCTGATCTTCGATTCGATCATGGGCAACGACTTCAACATGGCGCTGGTGGCGCTGCTGTTCGCCACGCTGCTGACGCTGATCGGCAACCTCGCCGCCGACATCGCCTATGTCGCCCTCGACCCCCGCATCTCGTTCCGCGAGGTCGACGCATGACCGGCACCGGACTCGTCGCCCTGGCCGGCCGGCGGTTCCTCCGCCACCGCGTCGCCGTCGGCGCGCTGGCGGTGCTCGCCGTTCTCGTCGCCGCGGCATTGGCCGCCCCCATCGTCGAGGCCGTGCTCGGCGTCAGCGCCGAGGACGTCGATCTGTTCGCCCGCTTCGAGCCGCCGTCCGCGGCCCATCCGCTGGGCACCGACGAGCTCGGCCGCGACGTCCTCGCCCGCCTCCTCTACGGCGGGCGGGTGTCGTTGGCCGTCGGGCTGGTCGCCGCGGTGGCGGCAGCGGCGCTGGGCACCGTCATCGGCCTCGTCGCCGGCTACTATGGCGGCCGCCTGGACGCCGTCCTGATGCGCACGACCGACGGCGTCATCGCCTTGCCGCTGCTGCCGCTGTTGATCGTGCTGGCGGCGCTCGATCTCGGCAAGCTGGGCCTGCCTGAGGCGGTCGTCCAGTCGGAGAACGTCAGCCTCTTCCGCATCATCGTTATCGTCGCCCTGGTCGGCTGGACCGTCGTCGCCCGGCTGGTGCGGGGGACGGCACTGGCGCTCCGCGAACGTCCGTTCGTCGAAGCCGCCCGCGCCCAGGGGGCGACGGGTTTCCGCATCATGACCCGCCACATCCTCCCCAACCTTGCCTCGCCGATCATCGTCGCGACGACCCTCGCGGCGGGCAACGTGATCCTCCTGGAATCGGTGCTCAGCTTCCTTGGCCTCGGCATACAGCCGCCGACGCCGAGCTGGGGCAACCTGCTGACCAATGCCCAGGAGCTGATCTGGCAGGCGCCGGCGCTGGCCTTCTATCCCGGCACGCTGATCTTCGTCACCGTCATCGCCTTCAACTTCCTCGGCGACGGCCTCCGCGACGCCCTCGACCCCCGCGCCCTCGATCGGTGGGGGTGACGAAAATCCCCGATCAACGCTCCCGGTGAGCGTACCCATTGAATGCGCGAAAAACCGGTCATAAGGTTCAACGAATCGAACGCGGTTACGAACGCGGCGATCAAGGCATCCCCGGGAGCAATGGCGAGTGAGTACATGGCGTTCTTCGAAAGTATGCTGACCGGCATGTTCCAGTCCGACGACAACGGTCGCCGGATCTTCTATCCGTGGGGTCCGCTAGCACGCGGCTACGAAATGCCCGATGGCAAAGCCGCGAGTCGGATCATGGGATTCGCGAAAATCAGCGTTCTCACCGGATTGGTATTGGGGCCAACAGCTGGTGCCATCATCGTTCTTGTCGGGTGGGTGCCTGGCCTCTCTTTGCTGGCAGCATGCCTTGTGTTCCATCTCATTGGCTCTGCGATGATCACGCGTACTCTCACTCGCTCGCCCAGACGCGGTTCACTTCTGACGGCCTATCGCAGGCAATTCGAAACCATCCCCATTGCGCTCCTTCTCTTCGTCGGTTTCGGAGGATGTCTCGCTTTCTTCTTGGCCTTGCCGGCGCTTTTCGGAGTTCGAAGTTTGGAAGGCACGGTGGCTGCCCTCGCCCTGGCTATCTTCGGCGTCATTCTTATCGTCCATTGCTCCTTTGGTCTCTGGCACAGGTGGTTCAAGCGTTCAGACTGACGGCAGAGCCGCACCCACACCACCAGTTCGGCGTTCAAAACCGGACCCCGCTCCCCTATGCTCCTGGCGAGGGACAACGCTTCCGGGAGGGAACATCCATGGACACCGCCGCCGTGCTGGCCGCCGCCGACCGCCTGTTCGCCGCCAGAATCGAACGCAAGCCGGTCGAGATGCTGCCCGAGTACTGCAAGCCCCAGGACGAGACCGAGGCCTACGTCATCCAGTCGACCGTACACACGCGGCTGACCGAAGCCGGCATGGGCACCCTGGCCGGCTACAAGCTCGGCTGCACCAATCCCGGCGCGCAGCAGATGTTCGGCAGCCCGACGCCGGTCTACGGCGCGGTGTTCTTGCCCAACGTGTTCGAAGGCCGGGCCGAATTCGGCCTCGGCGATTTCGAGAAGGCCGGCGCCGAGTGCGAGATCGTCGTCCGTTTCGGCGCCGACGTGCCCGCCGACGGCGCGCCCTACGACCGCGAGAGCATCGGCGAATACGTCGACGCGGTGATGACCGGCCTCGAGGTGGTCAACAACCGCTATGGCGACATGCCGGGCATGGGCGCGCCCATGCTCGTCGCCGACGACTTCGCCCAGTTCGCTGTCGTCTTCGGCTGGCCGTACACGGACTGGCGCAGCCTCGACCTCGCGGCACTCACCGGGCGCATGACCATCGACGGCAACGAGGTCGGCACCGGCACCGGCGCCGCCGCAGTGGATCGACATGGGCCCGACCGAGGTCACCGTCGGCTTCGAGACCCTGGGCGAGGTCACCGCGGTCTACCGCTAGCGACCAGCCCAAAAAACGAGGCCCGGTCCCCACAGGATGCTTCGACACGGCGCTGACGCGCCTGCTCAGCATGAGGATTTGCCTACAATCCAAACACTCCCCTCATCTTGAGCAGCGGTGGAGCCGCATGTCGAAGGATGTTCGACCGAATCACGGGTTTTCGCATTTCGGCACGACCGCCGGGATGCGCGCCGCCGCGATCCTTGTCGCCAGCACGATCGCCACTCTGCCGGCGACGCTGCAGGCTGATGGGCTGCCGCCGCTCGGCGCTTACCGCATTGACGCCGGCGGCATCTCGGTGTCGGGTGTCTCTTCGGGCGGCTTCATGGCCCACCAGGTCCACGTCGCCCATTCGCAGACGGTGATGGGTGCCACGGTGTTCGCCGGCGGCCCCTATCGCTGCGCCGGCAAGCGCTACCCCTACGACCTCTGGATCACCCTCAATTCGTGCCTCAGCTTTCCCCTAGACCTGGTGCCGTTCCTCGGACCACCATCGGTGGAAAGCAGCATCGAGGCCACGGAGGAGGAAGCGTCCAACAGCGCCATCGATCCGCTGGCCAACCTGCGCTCCGACCGCGTCTACCTGTTCTCGGGCCGCGCCGACGAGCTGGCGCCGCGCAAGGTGATGGACGTCCTCGACGCCTACTACCGCCACTATGTTACCGCGGGCGGCATCGCCTACGAGACCGGCGTCGACGCCAGCCACGCCATGGTCACCGACGGCTACGGCAACGCGGAGTGCTCAGCGACGGCGCCGCCGCACATCAACGACTGCGGGTTCGACGCGGCCGGCGCACTGCTCAGCCACATCTACGGCGCCCTCCGTCCACGCGCCGAACCCGACCCGGCGGCGCTCCACGCCTTCGACCAGGCACCGTTCGCCGACGGCGACCCGGCGGCGATCAGCCTCGCCGCGCGCGGCCACGTCTACGTGCCGAAGGCCTGCGCCGAGGGAACGGCCTGCCGGCTGCATGTCGCCTTCCATGGCTGCCGCCAGACCGAAGAGCATATCGGCGACGCGTTCTTCGCCCACGCTGGATACAACGGCTGGGCCGAGGCCAACGGCATCATCCTCCTCTATCCGCAGACCACGGCGCAGGGCGACATTCCCCACGTTTGGCCGAACCCGCAAGCGTGCTGGGATTGGTGGGGGTATACGGGTGGCGACTATGCCCGCAAGTCCGGGCCGCAGATCCGCGCCGTCAAACGAATGATCGACCGGCTCATCGGGAAATAGCACGAAATCACCCGGTGGCCGTCCCAAACACCGTAGGGGCGGGTTCGAAACCCGCCCCTACAGAAGGATTGGACGAACGCCGAGGTCCTGGTGCGGGCGCCCCGGCCCCTGCTCAGTGGCTCATCAGCACCGGCATGGTCATGTGCCGGAGCAGGTGCCGGGTCACGCCACCGAGCACCACTTCGCGCCAGCGGGCGTGGCCGTAGGCGCCCATGACGAACAGGTCGATGCCCTCGTCGGCCGCCCGCGACAGCAGCATGTCGCCGGCCTCGACGTCGTCGGCGAACACGTGCTGGGCCTCGGCGTTGATGCCGTGACGCGCAAGATGCAGGCAGATGTCGGCGCTGGGGATCTCGCCGTGGCCCTCCTCGCCGCCCCGCGGATTGACCGCCATCACGCTGACATGCTTGGCACCTTCCATGAACGGAAGCGCGTCATTGACGGCGCGTGTCGCCAGCCGGCTCGCATCCCACGCCACCATCACCCGTTCGCCCACGTTTGGGTAGTCACCAATGTTGGGAATGACGAGGATCGGCCGGCCGACCGAGAGGATCAGCCGGTCGGGCATGCCCGGGTCCGCCGAAACCGTATCGCCTTGAGGATCGCGCTGCCCGACGATGGCGATATCGGCGTATCGGGCATGCAGAGCCAGGACCGGGATCAGGTCGCCTTCGACGCACCGCCATTCGGCGGTCAGGCCCTGCTGCTCGGTACGCTCTGTGAACATCTGCTTCGCCTGTTCCGCGGCGTCGATGACCAGGCGGTCATGGTGCTCGAGGATTTCGTCGGTGATCTGCGCCCGGATGTAGCCCGGTATCTCGGTACGGGGAATAACGTAGAGGCCCGTCAAATGGGCATCGTGACGGATCGCCAGCTGCATCGCCGAATCCAGCCGCGCCGCACACTGCGGACTGCTGTCGATATGAACCAGGATGTCCTTCAGGGCCATGTCATTCTCCTTCCCGGCCACGGGCCCCGGCGTGCGCTTCGCCGCCGCGGTCCCGGCGTCGGCGGATTGTATTGGCCGCGAAGGCCGCCGCCAAGCCCTGGAGCCGATTGGGCTGCTGCCTCACGGCTCCCGGATGGGATGGGCTCGCGCGCGGTCGCGGCGGTCCAACTCGACCTCGTGGACCAGCCAATCGCGGAAGAGGACGAGATTGGGATCGTCATCCTTCTCCGGCGGCCACACCAAGTAGTACGAACAGCCGCTGGCCAGGGACAGATCGAATGGCGCCACCAGCTTCCCCGAAGCCAAATCCATGTCGACCGCCGGCCGGGTGCCGAGGCCGACGCCGAGACCGCTGGCGGCGGCGGCGCGGACCAGCTCGCCGTCGTCGAAGGTGCTGCCGGCGTTGGGATCGATGCCATCGACGCCCGCCGCCGTCAGCCACATGCGCCAGGCGTCCGGATACTGGCGGTTGTGCAGCAGGGTCATGCGAACCAGGTCCTCGGGGGTGCGCAGCAGCTGGCGCGTCCCCGGCGAGCACACGGGGTAGTGCTCCTCCGGGATCAAGTCGACGATCCTCAGGCCCGGCCAGTCGCCGCGTCCGTAACGGATCGCCGCATCGACGTCTTCGGTGCGGAAGTCGACCAGATGCACCGACGAACTCAGCCGCAGGTCCAAGCCGGGAAACCGCTGCTGGAAATCGTAGAGCCGTGGGATCAGCCAGCGGCCGGCGAACGACGCCAGCAGGCTGACCGTCAGGGTGCCGCGCGTTTCATGGCGCCGCACCGCGGCCGTTGCGGCCGACAGGCTGGCGAAGGCGTCGCGCACCGCCGGATAGAGTTCCGCCGCCGGCTTGGCCAGTTGCAGGCCGCGGCCGGAGCGAAAGAACAGCCGGACGCCGAGGTCGTCTTCCAGCGCCTTGATCTGGTGACTGACCGCCGATGGCGTGAGATTCAACTCCTCGGCGGCCCGCTTGAAACTCAAGTGACGGGCGGCGGCCTCGAAGGCGCGCAGAGCGGCGAACGGCGGCAGGCGCGAGCTGACCGGCATGTGGCTATCTTATCATCAGATGGACACCTCGAAAAACTCTAACCTATTGGCGGCGTGACGCCGGAGTTGGCACCGGGCGGCCTGTCTTGTCGGCCTTTCGGGCCGGTTTTCCGGTTTTCGATGTCGGTTTCGGGTGTT
>Ga0056108_1000264_pt1 | contig 17911 bp, 13 predicted proteins | sample WorMetG1BERMUDA1_FD_83875 | JGI IMG/M metagenome (GOLD analysis project Ga0056108, IMG submission 83875) | Marine gutless worms symbiont microbial communities from Max Planck institute for Marine Microbiology, Germany - Inanidrilus... ... | reverse complement strand
TACCACCATGCCAAGTTTCATTTTGATCCATCCAACCGTTTGGCCACAATACAACCAATGTCACAGACAGACAACAGTCCAATAGCATAGGGCAAACCGTTTTACAAATGGTCGCCCAAAAATTGCATGGACTTCTCTGCGTGCACATATGTCATTGTCTGATAAGCCGCATTGTATCCTGGAGGCTGCAGAGTTGCCTTGTTCTGTACAAAAATGATTTAGCAGACATCACTGGCATTGGAAAAATCAACACCTGGTTGTTGAATAGGCAGTTGCCCACCAGAGAACTGTTGACAAGCAAACCCAACTCTCACTTATTGTGCCACCAGGTGATGATATTCATTCGGGCTTTATCATTTCAGTGTGGCTTGCAAGAATTCGTACATGCAGAAGGAGGACGAAGAATGATATTACAGAGTGGCTTATCTTGCAATTTGTAACAGTCCTATTAAACCAGTGAAACAGATAGAGATTAATGTCTATGTTAGCATTATATGCATAAACATCAGCATTGTGTTATTGTTTGTTGCCAAGTAATCTTTATGTAAAAATATTCCAACAAGTTTTGGAAATGTGCTGATGCTACTAAGCATTTGATGATTTGTGGGGTAGATAAGGACTGGAATAAATTGACAATATATACAGTAAGTGTCAAGGAAGTAGTAACTAGAATGTTGGCCAATGCCCAACATGATGGTCGCCCTGCCGAACATAGGTGGTGCCCTCAGTTCAATGCCGCAAAGTTTAGCTGACGCCCACTACTAGATGCCGTGCAGTAACGCTGCCAAGACACGAAACCAGTTGAAATTTGCAGGGGTGCCCCAAATGGTCGAACCAATCTCAGCCATTAGTGGGCCGAAGTTCACCATATTATGAGGACATGTGGAGGACATATTAGTGCTTAGCAAGTTTTTTTTCCGATTATCAATACATGCCTTAGTTGCGAAGACAAAGCCCGACAGAGTTGTGCGATGGTGCCGAGATGGCGATTTTTGGCGACTTTTTTGCGTCCTGTATTTTCAGCGAGCCTCGTGCAGCACATTTCAGACCTGCATTCTAAATTCGCACTAAGGCCACACCATGTGTGGAAGTATGGTAGACATCCAATCTCCGACCGCTGAGATTAGGCGAGGAAAAGAAGAAAGAAAGAAACAGGACGAAAATATATATGGTCTGCCCTATTACATAGGGTGGCCATAAATGATGTATTGGCTGACTCAGTGCACTGTTAGAGATGCACCTAGTAGGCGGTTACAGATTGCGTTTGTGGAAAATTGGTGTAGCAGGCCTAATTGTCTAATTATTTCTGTTCACAGAGATACAAATTTGCATCACATCTAGAATGTGGGCAACGTGATGGTCACCCTGCCGAACATAGGTGGCGCCCTCTGTTCAACGCCGCAAAGTTTGGCTGACGCCCACTACTTGACTGCTGTGCAGTAACGCTGCAAAGACGGGAAACCCATTGAAATTTGCAGTGGTGCCCCAAACTGGTAAACCGATCTCAGCCGCTAGTGAGCCAAAGTTTACCATATTGTGGGGACATGTGGAGGAGATATTGCTGCTTAACAAGTTTTTTTCCTATTGTCGATACATGCTTTAGTTGCGAAGATATAGCCCGACAAAGTTGTGCGATGGTGCCCAGATGGCAAACTGTTGACGATTTTTTTTGCGTCCTGCATTTGCAGCGAGCCGCATGCAGCACATTTCAGACCTGCATCTTAAATTCGCAATAAGGCCACACCATGTGTGGAAGTATGGCAGACATCCAATCTGCGATGGCTGAGATTAGGCGTGGAAAAGAAAGAAAGATAGATAGTAAGAAGAAGAAACCACAGGATGAAAATATAATGGTCTGCCCTATTCCATAGGGCGACCATAAATATTGTAGCCAATGCTACTGCATTAGTTCACAGTTTGCCTCTGAGCAGGTTAGGTGTTTGTGCAGTTTTCCAATTTTCCATTTTTACAGCTGCAGGCACATACAAAAATGGTGGTGATACTTGTTATTGTCTTGTTGTGGATGTGAAGTGATCTGACAATAAAGCTGAAAGGGAAGGAACTGCCAGGTCACAAGTTTGTGTTGGCTGCACGCAGTGATCATTGGGGCACTAGTGACCTCAGTCATGTTTCTGTTCTGGATCTCTCTGGTAAGACCTTATGTTTGTTAATTATTACAGTCTCGTTCATACGAAGTTACTTTGTATTATGTCTGTGTTGTTATTGCTTCTTTGTTAAATATTGCATTCATTGAATACACTGTTAGTGAGGCATTAACAGGAACATCCAACCTGTAAAAATTGTTCCATATACTTTAATGAGTGACCTTCTAACCTGAATAAACATGGAAAATGACCATTAAAATAGTTGTATGTTTGGTTATTTATATTTATTATTGTTTTAAATTAATTTAAGTTGTAGTTGAAATTTTAAATTGTTGGGAACCTGCCTCATAGTTTTTGAAGATCAGGTATCGACATTGCTTAATTGTTGTACTTAATGCATGAGCTGAAGATGTTACTTTGCTACTTGCTTTGTATTTACATAAATATCAGCTGCTTCACTGGTGGCTTCACGTGTGCATTGGTTGTGAAGGCCATGTAATATCTGCATGCTTCATGTGGTCAGCATTTATTAAGAAAATACGTTGTCTTTATGAAAGATAGGAATGTAATGGGATTTTGTTGGGTGGAACTTAGGAAGGACACAAAAGTAACAAGGCAATTGTAGATAGCATACTTTGCCCACGCTGTGCACTCCCATCCCCCTTTTCTGGCCGATAGTGCATTTTCAACGGGGAAGAAAACCCCTTCCCGGTGATAGGCGATGCAGCCTATCATAAACATGCCGGAGGCGGAACCGAGCCACGGACATGGGCAGCATGCACAAAAAAAATTGGTAAAGATCATGCCTGTGGTTCCAGAGATATCCTCGCGGATGGACAGACAGACCCACAGACCCACAAGCAGACATACTCATCACAGTACGTACTTTGCAACCGCTGTCGTGGGCAAAGTAAAAACCTGCTTCAGCAACCCCCAAGTCCAAAAGTTATTGTAGTGAGACATGTGGGCACCTAGCCTAATGTGTGATAAACATGGTGAAATTGCCAGTTAAAGAAATGCCAATTGAGATAGTAAAACTACCATCTTGTTTGATCGTCCTATCTAGTGTTTAACTGTAGTCGTTGTTATTGTAATATTTATGGTACTGTGCTGCAGATGTGTCGCTGGACGTCGGGCAGGCCATGTTACGATGGGTCTATACTGATCAGTCTGATATAATTCATACTGCTGATGATGTGTTTGTTCTGGCACTGCTTGCTGTTGCCAAGACTTATCGGCTTGACCCACTGGCTAACAGGTTTTGACCAGTGACAGATTTAATTAAACTGAAAATGTGTTATTGCCTTCAGTGCTTTGATGCTTTGATGCTGTTGGTTGGGTGGCAGGAAGGGCATCTGGCCTGTAAAAAAATATTGGGGATGGTGGGGTAGGCACTGGTTAGTCCGGATGGAGTGGCGCCCAGCCAGATGATCAGTGTGTCTGCCTCTGTTAATCTTCCCTTGCACCATAAAGTCCAGAAGTCCTCTTCTGGCACCACCTCACCTGAGTGATCCTGGAAAAAGGGCTGCAAAGCAGTTGTGGTGTGGTGGTGAAAACGTGTTATTGTGGTGCTGGCTCGGCTTAGTGATAATGTGTTGTGTTTGATCTCTTGACATTGAGCTCAGCTTGTAGCAAGATTGGTAACCGTCTTCATGTGGTTAAGCCGTGTTGCCACATCACCAAGCAGTCGTCTCTGAAATGACCTATTGTACGACGAGACAGATTCCAAATTCTATTAAGTTACTTACTGCTTGTGTGGGCACAATGAATACTGGTGATCATCACTGCTACGTCACAGAAGAAATAGTCTTTTTTTCCCTGTCTGTGGTACGTACAGCTTGTAGTTAACACCCTTGAGGAGAGCGTCTTCTTCCTATTCCAAATGTGCTAGTGGCTGTCAGCAAGGGCATGTGGCAGTAAATCTTTGCTGCAGTAGACCCAGTTCTTAACTGGGGTGCTGGATAGCACAGGTTTACTTGTGTGATGAGTGACCATGTTACCAGGACTGTTGGCATACTGGCTTGTTTGGTAGAAATTGGTGATCATTAACTGAGCCAACCTCAGCCGTGTGTGGATCATGTGCTAGTTTTATTGAATTTAACTCTTATGTCTCAGTATCTTACAGGAGATAAGCTCTGATTCAAAGGATGTGGCTGTCTTTGCATAAATTTTTCAGCATGGTGCATTGATGAAGCCTTGTATTGGCTGCCTGTATTGTGAATTGTGGCAGCTTGACTCATTGTTATTAGAAGTTTGGTTACTGGCAAGGTTACTGTAATTGAGTGGACTATTGTCTTGCATGAACCTACTACATAGACGCGAGAGTCGGCTGTGCATTGTGCACTGCTTGAGTGCTATGCAAGTGGAGTAAATGAGCAATAGCTTGGGAAAGAGCTTTCCATTTATGTTTAGCTCTGCAACTAGCTGTGTAGGATACACACTAAGAAAAGATTCACTTATTGGCTTGACACTGTAAGAAACAGCTGAACCAATTTTTGTTTTATTGTAAGTTATATATTTCCATGTAGTCTTCCCATTCATGGATTTTAGTTATTTTGGCTGGTTGATTTCCACTGTGTGAGTTACTGTTGATGACAGGAAGGGCATCCTCTGAAAATGGCTCTCGTGCTATGTAACCTTTCAGATGGGTGAGCACAGCATTAAAATGCATATTTTTAGTATCAGTTGTACAGGGAAGCACAAAAAACTGCCATTGGCCACTATAGGTAAAAAAAGGTGCTAATGTTCTCCTTTCTGTAGAGCTTTATAATGTGATGAACCGATTTTCAGAATTTTTTCACTTTGAGACTTAGTAGTAAATATGTAATGAAGTTCTCACTAAAAATTCCAACACTAACTTGTGAAATATTTAACATCCTTGTGGCCCAGTTCTTTGCTACCTGTAAGACTAACACTCTGAAAAAAGGCAGGCATGGTATTATTTGCAGGTAAAACTGTGTGATCCATGCCTGAGCGCTTTGAGTGTACCTCCTTGGCCAAAAAGGCACTATATAAATACTCTTCCTTTCCTTTCTTCCTTTCTGGAATAACCTTATTATATCAAGTTCAATGGTATATCCAGACCTCATGCAATTAGACGTTGTGGTGTAGGTGTGAACAGTCTCTGATGGTGTCGGTGAATGTACACAACTGTATCAGATATTACCAGACTGCTGAGGAAATTGGAGCCGTCCTACTGCGTGACTACTGTTCACAGCTAATTTCCAGCCACTGGGTGAGAAGTTACACTGTCTGCATGCTCTGAATGATCGGCTGGATATGAGCACTGGGGCAGGAGCTCATCCTATGCTTTAGACAGTCACCTTGTAGGTAATGTTAGTCATAAACCCAGTAGTAGGTTGCTGTTTCTGCCAGGCCTACATTTCACTTCTAAGTTGCTCATTAGCTGGTACCAGATTATATTGTGTGAATAACTGCACACAGTCAACTTGGTGGCAGTGGAATGGCTGCTGTGCCTGCCTTAGGGCCTGGTACCTGCTGGTCAGGTGCCTCACGATCAAAGGGCGTTCATGCTTACTTGATTTATATAAGCATTGTTAATTTGCTTACTAATAATGTTCAGTATTGTTTAGTGATTTTACAGCAATTACTGATAATAACCAATAGACATTTATGAATGCATATTTTGTGGCGCTAAATAGCCAGTATAAGCAGTTGCCATAATGAGATCACTAGGGGCCTCGCACCCAAAGAGTTTTAGAAATTGTATAGTGTTCTGAAGTATGTCGAATCTGTGGGAGAACTTGCTAGGGTTAAGACTGGCATTGAATGCCCGGGAGTTAAATGCATGACCTTTTGAGTCTGAATCTTATGCATCAATCAGTACACTCTCATACATACTGCACTATACTTAGACAGATACGTGATCACTTACTGTAGTTACATTTTATGTTGTGCACAGTCCATGCCATTTGCTACTGCTTCAAGCATTGTAACTAACTTTACTGTCTAAATGATTTCTGTCGGATACTGTGATATCTTAGTAGATTTTTGTGTGCTGAACAGTAAGCTATGTAAAAGTAAAAGCAATTAAGTGAAAACCAATTTTGCATATTGCTATAAACTACTAGGCAACAGAAGTTGCAGAGCCAAGCACAAATGAATGCAGCATTTTGAAATACTAGTGTAGTATGTTGCATATTCTGCATCTCTTTGTGCGTTTCTTACCGGTACATTTTTATTTTCCACTTGGCAGCAGTATTTCAACATTTAAATGGCAGATGTCTTTCCTGTTGCTTGGCCAATGGTATTAAAGCATTGACTGGGTTATATTTCAGTAGAATATGTTGACCTTTCTAGTGTCTTATTGTGAAGACCTACATGCATACTACATAGTGTGCACTGGTTGGGTATGTTTGCAGAATGACTTCACAAGTGCTGACTTTGCTGACATGCCGGCACCGCTGGCTTACAACATGTTTAAAATGAAAACCGAGTACCCACTTCACACTGCTATCAGGACTCGGCGCGAAGATGTCGTCTTTTTGTATCTGGTTGAACATGATTCTCAGGTGCTTCATATGTTTAAAAATTTATTTTATATGTAATTCTAGATATTACAAAAATTTAAAAATAAATTTAAAATAAACTCTAGTATCATCTGCCTAATCCAAATGTGCTAGTTGCTGTCAGCGAGGGCATGTGGGCAGCAAAACTTTGCTGCAACAAAATGCTACAGTTTTTAGCTGGGTGTGCTGACTATCACAGGTTGACCTGTATAGTGGCTGTAGAATAGTTGTTGTTGTCTTTATATGCATTTATGGAGCAGGCCAAAGATACCATTGAAAGAGGTAAAGATTTGGGAAGTCTGCATTTAAATAAGGAAGATGCAGTAGTTTGTACTTGTACTGATTGGAGACTGTTAATAAAGGCTTACGAGACTGATAATAACAATGGGTCATTGATACCAACTCACCAGCGCTGTCTTATGCTAAGGTCACAAAATTTTGTGGCTTTTTATGTATTTCTTGTGAGATATTACAGTCGCTTACGGCCCTTTTTCAGGGTGGTCCCGGAAAAAGGGCCGCAAAACGGTTGTGGTGTGGTGTGGTTACAAGGATGAATAAAACCAAGCCACTGGGTATGCAAGCCAGCATATTTGATGCCTGTGCCAAGCCAGGATAAATTGGGAGGGTAGTGGCAGGAAGGGCATCTGGCATAAAAATGGGGGGCGGGTGATAGAGGTGGGTCGCTGATTAGTCCGGATGGAGTGGTACCCACCCGGAATGTCGATGTGTCTGCCCTTGTTATCCTCCCTAGCACCATAAAGTCCAGAAGAAGATTTTTCTGGCACTGGCTCACCTGGCTAGTCCCAGAAGGGTCGTAAAATGGTTGTGTGTGTGTGTTACTAAGGATGAATAAGTATTTAAACACGAACTTAGATATTTTGATTTGCTGACTGTGTATAAATTTTTTGTCCATTTTAGAAATTAAATTTGTTTTAGTATTTTTGCTTTAAAATGGCATATTACACTGTGTAATAGTAACCAGGCATGGAGCGAGTACAAGCTAACATTTTGCGTTCGCTTTTTGTTGCCAGAATGCCAGCAGTGGAAGCCCGCAGTCCAGACTGCCGCAGTAATGTTGAGAATGCCCCCGTCAGCGTCGGGCCGGCCGCGCCCGCTTCCCGTATGCGGCGCGCGGTTTTGGGGGCGCCCCCCATCGCCCGCCAGTCGCCGGCCGGCCGGCGGCGCGCGCAGACCCCGCCCAGCCAGCCGTTCGCACTATGTAGTCATATCGCAGGATGGACGCAAGCTTGTAACTAGGGTTCGCGTTATGTTGCCATAGCAACGCAACCCGTGCCCCGATTGCAAATCCGTCCAATAGTGCACAACTAGGAGGCAGCCTCTACCATGCCCCCAAGTTACATCCGGGTCCGTGCAGTAGTGTGGGTGTACGGCCGCGGACAGACAGACACACAGACAGACACACAGCCGCCCGTGACCACAATACATTTTGCGTCATCTACGACTCACGCAAAATGTAAAAACAAGTCAGTTCTGAAAATCTATGATTTCTTTGCTGTAGTCCTTGATTTTATTAGCTTATTTATTATTCAAACAGTTTAATTCATTGCACTTAAGCTGTAGCTTTACTATCAGGAAGAGATCTGATCTGCTGTGAACCCTTTACCAGGCAACCCACTAACTGGAGTACCATGGTTTGTAGAATATACACAGTGATTTTTGACCAAACTCATGTCACTTTCTTCCACTCTTCTTTGCAGCAAGCAGTCTTTACAGCCTCAGGCAGTGACAATCTTGACCACGTCACAATATCTTCCAGCTAGGTTTTCCAGGTTTTCCACGTTGAGGGCTACCTGGACCTATCGCCATGTGTAGAAGTGACTTAGTCTATATTACTCACTTAGTAGCTGTTGTGTCTGTGTAACATCAATTTTTTTTCTCATCATTAAGCATGCTATCAGCATGTCATCTGAAACAGATGACATCAGGAGCTTCCAAACTTGCAAAACTAGAACTAAAATACTGAAGTTTCTCGCTCATGTGTTAAGTTTCTTGCTAACTGTTTTAAGCAGTGGCATGATTTGCTGAACATTGTATTACTACAGCTGCCAGGGAAGCTAAATGAATTTGACAGCAGTGATAGCTTACCACTGGACCTAGCACTGAACACTCGTCAAGAGAGCATCGCAAGCACATTGATCAAGCACCAGGTCAATGTCGACATGGCTGACCGTACTGGATGCTGCCTGCTTCACAAATCAATCAAGAGAGGTTTGTTAAGGCTGTGTACATAGCTTTTATGTAACACAGAAATATTATTGAAAACACACAGTTAACGACATCAGAGCAAAAAAAACCTTCATTGAAGGGCAGATTGCCGGTATTTTTGACGGAGTTTGGTGGATAGAACACATGTTCTATGTCACTCTCTCTGACATCTTGATTTCTGTTTTACAGCATTGTACAAATGTAGTACAAATGTACAGTGTCACATGGGGTATCACAACAGTTGCAGCGTTGATTATTATGGCCACCCTGCGACTGCATAACACATGCAGGCATTATATTTTTGTTGTGTGGTTTCTTCTATCTTCTTCTTCTTTCTTTTTTTCCTCGCCTAATCTCAGCCGTTGGAGATTGGATGTCTACCATACTTCCACACATGGTGTGGCCTTAGTGCGAATTTAGCATGCAGGTCTGAAACATGCTGCATGCGGCTCACAGAAAATGCAGGATGCAAAAAATTGCCATCTGCGCACCATCGTACAACTTTGTCGGGCTATATCTTAGCAACTAAGGTGCATGTCGACAATCAGAAAAAAACTTGTTAAGCAGCAATATCTCCTCCAGATGTCTCCACAATATGGTGAACTTCAGCCCACTAGTGGCTGAGATCTGTCCGGTGGTTTGGGGCACCCCATCTAATTTCAATGGGTTTCGCGTCTTGGAAGCGTTACTGCACGGTACACCAGCAGTGGGCATCAGCCAAACTTTGCGGCGTTGAACAGAGGGCGCCACCTATATTCGGCAGGGCGGCCATCACAATACAATACACTACAATACAAAAATTTAGAATGAGCACATGTAGTCAAGCATTAAGCATGAATTGGAGGTGCGAGCAGTCGCTAATCGCTAGGTGGCTAGACGGAGTGTGTTAATTGTTTATGAGCTGAGCTATAAAGTAAGACTAAGTGGCGCTTTAAGCTATGTAAAGACAAACAGGTTTTACTAGAGATAGGAATGGAGTTCCGTGTTGCAGAAGAGCTGTAGCTGAAGGCACGCCGACCAAAATTAGTAGACATATATGGCACATAGAGAAGTTGTTGGGTTGAAGAACGGAGAACTCGTGATGGCTGGTATACTTGAAGGAGATTGTGAAGATAGCATGGCTGACAGGTTGCTAAGGTCTTATAGGTAAGTGTAGCAATTTTGAACTTTATTTGGTATCGAACAGGAAGCTAGTGGAGGTAACTGAGTTGCTCACTTGCTGAAAGATGGCGAAGGGAAGGCAGAACCACACGAGTGATAAAATTTTGGGCAGACTGTAGTTTTTGCATGTTAGATGCTGACGTTCCATACATAATGGAGTTGGCATAATCCAACCTGGATTGCACCAAAGATGTGCTCAGACTTGCAGCCATAGACTCCGTCAGGGCAGGCCTAATGTGACGAAGTGCACGGGTGTAAAAATGAATAGTGCGGGATAGTAAGGAAACATGCTTGTTTAAGGTCAAATTTTTGGTCCAGTGTGACTCCAAGCGTTTTGATTGTGTCTGAAAAAGGGATGGGAGTGCCAGCTATTGTAGGTGATTCGATAGGAGGGAGAGTGCGTAGACGTTGGCGAGTGCCAATCAGAATAGATTCAGCATTGGCCCACATTCTAATTATTGAAAATGTACTGTACAGTCTAATTACTGAAATGAAATATCACTTTAAAATTTTTTTAACGTTATTACTGCCTTTTAGTCTTGCCTTCAATGCTTTTACTATGTTGGTTAGGCATCAGGAAGAGTATCTGGCCTGTAAAAGTTGAGCGATGAAGTGCTGATGTGTTATCTGTCTGGAGCGAGGAGCAAATGATATCACTGCCACCCCATCATCTCTTGTTTCATTAAAATCCAGATAGGTTTAACCTTTCTGGTGCCGGCTTACCGAGGTTGTCCTTTTAAACGGGTGTCTGTCTATTACTGCCTTTTAGTAATAATGATTATGCCTTCATTGTGTGTGCGTATCTTCAGGTGATGTATATGCATCTCAGTTTCTCATAGAGAATGGTGCTGATGTCAACGTTGCCTTGCCAGAAAGTCTGCTGACACCACTACACCTTGCTGTCCTGCAGACACATGACCCGTCATCAACCAGTCACATGTCCAGCATTATTGAGCTGCTGCTGCAGAAAGCTGCCAATGCCAATGCATGCGATTCCAACTCTAGGTGAGTATGTGGTGCTGCGGAACTCTTGAGGTTGTTAGGATCAAAATATTTTATTGATTGTCAAATGGTTTGTGGAAAAAACTCCCCTCCATCAGCTGATTATTGCAAATATGTATTCCTTGTTGCACCTGCAGATAAACTGCATTCACTCGTACACTCACTCAACAGACTTTCTTGATGCGTCGGCAAGGGCATCTTGCACCAGTTAAGTGACCACAGCGCGATGTGATTATGAGCCTAACTGCTGCTGCCTGTTCTACAATAGCTACAACAATGGCAACAACAATTGAATACGTTCAGTTCATCGATTAGTTTTGTATAAATTGTACAAGAACATGTACATTGTATGAAAGTGTATTAATTAATTTTGTATTTCATATCTAAACTCATTATGGAATTGTGTGTTGATTCTGTAGTCAGGTGATGGGATTTTTGGAGCTGCTTTTCATTTTCTTTCTGTATATATCTGTCTGTAGAACGCCGCTGCATGCGGCAATCGTGAGCAACAATTCGGATGCGTTTACTCTGCTGCTGACGGCTGGCGGTCTGAATCTGGAGTTGAAAGATTGCAATGGACACACTGTTCTGTGGTTGGCGTTGAGTTCTGAGACGTTTGATTTGGACGACAATGATTCGTATGCACGACAACTTATCGCACATGGAAGCTCACCCAACACCGCTGTTAACGACAATGGTAATTTCTCTCTTTCACAGCCTGACACAGTTTTTGTCGTGGCTTCCTTTTAGCGATATATCCGTTTTTTAATTTGTGTTAAGATACAGTACTGGCATTGGAGAGATGGTGTAAAGGGATCAGTGGCTCTTCCTTTGGGGTCCAATGATGGATGAAGAAAGAATATTGCTATTGCTTTCTACTAGTTTTAGTTTTTGTCTAGCTTGCCTTCTTTTACACCAGATTCGATCAAGTCTCACAAAAGAGAATCTGTGTTGGTTAATGGAGAAGGTGAAGGAATGAGTGACTCAGTGAAGGATATGTTTTTGTGTAATTTGCTTTACCAGTAGGAATATATATCATTGATTAGGAGAGGGAGGAGAGGAGCCTATACAGCAGTTGTATGTGAAGTAGTATGCTACATGGAAGTGAGACCTGGCCTGTCAGGAAAGAAAACGAGGTGGCACTCCAGTGAGCAGAGATGAGAATGGTCAGATGGATGTATGATGTTAAGGAAAAAGATAAAGTTCCAAGTAAAGAGTTGAGAAAAAGACTAAGAATAGATGATATAGTCTTGGTACTACAGCAAAACAGGCTGCGATGGTATGGGCATGTGTTGCGAAAAGAAGACACTGATTGGGTGAAGAAATGTATGGAGTACGAGGTGGAGGGCTCCAGATCAAGAGGTAGACCAAAAAGGACATGGAAAGAGGTTGTGCAAAAAGATTGTCAAACACATAAATTGAATGGGGAGGATGCTATGGATTGTAGTAGATGGTAGAAGCTGATAAAGGTTGGATGGTGATGAGGATAGGTGAGTGGGTGAATGTTTCTTCTGGTACCAGCTCACCCGGGTAGTCCCGGACAAAGGGCCGTAAAACGGTTGTAGTAGTAGTAGTAGTAGTAGTAGTAGTAATTTGCTTCAAATGATTAGTGATCACGATTGCTACAAACAAAGTCACACTGTTAGACGCAGACTCTAGAACAGTGTTCTTTGTAACAAACAACACCTACACAGATGTTGCAACGTCTAAGAATAAAGAATTTTGTTGGCTTTATGACGAGGAGCTGGCATGTTTGAGGTCCAGGAGAATTGCAGTCAAACGTGGATGTGCTCTGTGTTATAATAAGGAAAGAGATGAGGCTATAGGTACTAGCATTGTAGAGCCAGCATAAAGGAGACAGTGCCCCTTTTGTCAGGAGTCCAGTGGTGAATGAAAAAAAGATGAGGTCAGGCCACTGGTTTGGGTTAGCACTTTGTGTTTTCTTGAGTGCTTTAACACTGTTGGTTGGGTGACAGGAAGTACATACATCCTATAAAAGCAACCAGGTTTTGTTGAAGAATGATAATTATAATAGGGGCTGGTTAGATGAGGTGTAAGTTATGCATTTAGTTGTTAAAATGGAACAGGATTGAAAATAATATGAGGAATAATCTGTGTATCATTTTGTAATTTGTGGACGACAAGCGGATGAGGTTTGGTCGTATTGGCCCATGCATCATAATTGTACTGAGATCGTTGACCTGCGTACAGTACTACAATATGCATTCTTTTTTTAGGTGAAACGATACTACACTTGGCTGCTGGTTGTCAAAACGAGAAAGCTGGTCTTTTTCTTGTCAGTAATGGTGCAAATTGCAGTGCTGTCAACGAGCGGGTGAGTATTGTACATGTAGTTACATTGATGTCACATTTATGCTGTTAGACCACGGTTAGGCATCATAATACTGGTGATGGTTGTTCCCACTAGACAAGGAAGAAATGGCAAGTTCTATGTAACAGCAAGCCCTGTTATGAGCGAAAGTAAAGGTAAAAGTACACTCATAGTTCCTAAGGACCACAGGGGCTGGTTTTAATCTCCGGTATCCAAGGCAGACAAACCCACAGGTGACGTTAGTTATAAACCCAGCAGTAGGCTTCCATTACTTTCTGCCGCGCCCTCGGTTACCTTCCCAGCTTCAGAGTGTCACCATCCTTGCCCGGCACCAATTTGTACTGCTTGGTGAACAGAAGCATGTGTATGAACAACTACAGTTTGCTTTGTGACAACGGAATGACCGTACATAGTACTGCGATGCAGCCTAATAATACAACAGCAATTCTAACACGTAATAGTAATATTACTAATAGCAATAGTGATAGTAGTTTATAATGTAGTGAGTGATGCTGTTACATCTAGGGTGAGACGCCGCTGCATGTCGCCTGCCGTCAAGGTCTTGCTAATCTCGTTCGTTCATTACTGGAAGCTGGCGCCAATGCTAACATTCAGACGACGTCGTCGGCTGATGCTGGCAGTGGCGTGGTGAAACAGACGCCGTTGCACGTAGCTGTTGAAGCCGGCCATAAAGACATTGTCCGAGTGTTTCTCGACTTCAAAGGTATATCTCCTCATCACTTTGTGTTTTAACAGCCATTTTACAGATGAGTCTGGGGTAGCTGGTTCCTCCTTAGTTTTCTTTCTCGGCTTTTCTGGAACGGAACCTTTGGGGATAAGTAGCAAAGGTTTTTTTACAGGCTGGATGTCACAAGTCAGAGTTCACAATCACAGGTGAGAAAAATTCACAGGAAGAAAAACATTTTGGAGTACACATGCATGTCACAAAGTGAGACAAAGGCATGGTCGGCTAAAAAGCAGACCTGAATTGAAAACTGTAGATAAGTAAGTAACGATAGGAGTTATTTTCTGTTTGTCGAGTATTTGTACTAAAGTGCTTGTTGTGAGGGCTTTCTAGTTTGGGATATTTTGCAAATGAAAGTGAAAGTAAAGTTTGCATTGTAATGTCTGTCTTAGCTCAAGTCACACACAGTGGTCACAGTCTTCAGGTCATTCCAAACCTGTCACTGAAGGACTCTGCTGGTCAGTCGATGCTTGGTGCAGCCCTGTGGGCTGGGAACCGGCTTGAGATTGCCGAGCAGCTGCTGGGAGGCGGAGCCAATGTCAATGATACGGACAATGACGGTCGAACCCTGCTGCTTCAGGCAATCTCTCGATGTGATGCTGACAGTGCATTGTTTCTGCTGCGAAACCAAGCCGACCCCAATGCACGGCAAGTAGCTGTACTCTGTCTTGCCTGATGTTCTTTGCCTCATCGGGCTACAGTAACGGTAATATTTTAATGTAGGTGCTAATGCTAAGGTAATCGAGGTAGCAGTGATGAGGCTGATATTGCTACATTGTCAGTGGCTGTGGTGCAGTCAGCTACTCGGAAGGACTTGTCTCGGAAATGAGTGTGTTGAGTAGTTCACTGAGCTCTACTTATTCCTTCATTCCACTGTGTGGACGCATGCTTGCATAGTAAGAAGATGTTTCCAACCATATCCGCAACACCTGTTACGTGATGCAAGGTGCCTGCAGTGCTTCTGTGACAGTGCTTCTGTTCGGACACCAGGGAACATGCTGACTTGTTTTGTGATGTGCCCTCGGTCTACTAGTAGGGGGCGCAATGTAAATACCTTACTGTTGCTGTTAGTGTTACTATTATCACTGTCAGTACATTTTCAGTAATAGTAATAATTTGCATCTGCAAAATGTTGCACTTTTTAATAACTTTTGAAATTTGAACGTATAATGGTAAACAAACATCAGTTTGATTATGGACAGGATATACTACAACAACAACAACAACAATCGTTTTATGGGCCTTTGTCCGGGACTACCCGGGTGAGCCGGTACCAGAAGAAACACTCACTCACCCACCCACCATTCTGATCATCATCCAGTCTTTATCAGCTTCTTCCATTTACCACGATCCATCCTCCCAAATTACGTGCTTGGCAATTTTTTTGCACAACCTCTGTCCATGTCCTCTTTGGTCTACCTCTTGGTCTGGAGTCCTCCACCTCATATTCATACATTTCTTCACCCAGTCACTGTCTTCTTTTCGCAGCACATGCCCATACCATCGCAACCTTTTTTGCTGTTTTTGGACAGGATATGTGCTGTGTTGAAGTTAGTTTGCTGGTGTGTACAGTCAGTCAGATGGCGTTGACTGCCTTCACTCAGCAGTCAGTAAGCAGCTGAAGACTGTCATTGAGTCTTTGTGTCAGAGAGGAGCATCACTCGATGCTCGTGACTCTAGTAATGAACCTGCCGTCTGGCAAGCATTATCGATTGGTGCTTATGAAGTCGCCGATGTTCTGGTGGGTTTTTTATTGTTGTTGTTATTGCTGCTGCTGCTGCTGTTGTATTATTAGACCTCATCACAGTACTATGTATGTAGATGTGGTCTGTTGTTACAGACCGTCTGTTGGTCTGTCTGTCACATTAGTGAGCCCTGCAAAAATGGCATGCTGTTTGAGTTGAGGATTTGGGTGGGCCCAAGGAATCATGGAAAGGGGCCATTTTGAGGGAGTTGAAGGGGGAAGCTGCGGCCCATTGTAAAGTATAGGGACACTCTGTGGTGAGCTGTGGAAAAATGGCTGAAGTGATCAAGATGCCGTTTTGGCTGAAGATTTGGGTGGGCCAAAGGAACCATGTATTACATGTGGGTCCAGATCCCCAATGGGAAGCGGCAATTTTAAGGGGGGAAAGGGGCATCCTGTTGTAAAGTATAGTGACTCACTGCTGTCAGTTGTGCAAAAACGGCTGAACCGATCGAAATGCCGTTTGGGATTTGGACTCAGGTGGACCAAAGGTAGCATGTGTCATGTGGGGGTGCACACTGGCATTACCTGGTGAATACCATTGAACCGTCCATGTGTGGCGGTGATGCGGCCTGTTGTCAAATCACTTTGATCACTTGTTTTCTTTATTGTTATAGTAATCATCTTTAGTTGAATAAGATGTATCATTACAAGATTGTTTTATTACAAGATCAGTTTGTTAATAACTTGGCTATCATTGTCCTTTGTTTCATTTTTGAAGCTCCTTTACTTCTTCAACACTGTTGGTTGATCATTAGGAATGACATCTGGCCCGAGAAAGGTCAAATTGCAGCAGTCCAGACAGGTTTTCCTAATAAGTCTTTGTTTACTCAGTTTAACCTGAGGTCACATCAGAAATTAAGCCTCTTACTGCTATTAATTTCAGTTTGTGATGTGTGTTCTTTTTGTTTAATCAGCCTTCTTGGCCAGAATTCTCCATGTTGGGGTGGTAAGTGGGTCCAGTCTCCAAAACAAGACCACTGGGAGTAATTGGAACAGGATTCTTACGAGCCAGATACCTTTACCGTCATGTAACCGACAGCATCAGAGCACTTAAGGAACTCAGAGTATTGACTGCAGCCGGGTAGAATTACCCACTGCCGTCATCCTGCCTTGATTCACCACAGACTCCTGAGTGAAGGAAGGTTTACATGGCTTGGCTGAGTTGGCTTAGTGGTAGCGCGCTGGCCTCGATCAACAAAGTTACTCTATGAAGGGCCTGCTTAGTACTGGGATGGGTGACCATCTGTTTGCGGGTATACCATCTCGGTTTGTAACCAGCCACTCAGTCCAACTCAGCCTTCTACCCTCAGTGGGACAGAAAATGAGTACCGGCCAAAGTGTGGTGATGCTCCGTGGCTAGGGAGTAAAGGCAGGTATGGTTCATTCTGTTTGTGGATAAACGGATGGGTGGCAGGTAAAACTGTGTGATCCCTCATTAACATGTGCCATACCCGAGTGCTTTAGAGATGAGTTCCTCATGATAAAGTGCTATACAAATCTACGTTTACTTTACTTTAACTTTACTTTGCGCCAACTGTGCACTTCAGTGCCTCAGGAAATAAGCCTGTTAAACACAAGCCAAGATAGCACGAGTAGAACTGATGACAGGTTTCACTGTATGCATTTATGTTTGTACTTGCGTCTGGTGACTCGAAAGAGGCAGCTGTCTGTGCAGTGAAGTGAATGGTGTTGGTGCTAGGTTCGCCATGGTTGTGACGTTGACATGTGGTCCGCTGGTCCTGGCCACTGTCGTCACACGTTGCTTCATCGTGCTATTGATGAGAACCAGGAGGACGTGGCATGCTTCCTGATACGACAGTGAGCGTTAGCTTTCACTGGTTGCTGGCGTGATTCGCATGCTGAAATAATGTAGTGATGCAGATCTGGGATTTCTGGCAGCATGGGCATCAGTCATGTGAAGGGGTCCTCGCTGTTTAGTCCCAATATTTTGCACAGAAGCACCCAAGCATTATTGGGCCCTTCACTTGGGAAGGTTTGTTTCCTGTGGAACGTTTTGGAACGGTATTACCAGACTCATTTTTTTTCAGTGGGATGCCCGATGCC
>Ga0056108_1000262_pt1 | contig 18054 bp, 9 predicted proteins | sample WorMetG1BERMUDA1_FD_83875 | JGI IMG/M metagenome (GOLD analysis project Ga0056108, IMG submission 83875) | Marine gutless worms symbiont microbial communities from Max Planck institute for Marine Microbiology, Germany - Inanidrilus... ... | reverse complement strand
GCTCGCCGCCACCGCCCAGAACCTGAAACGCCTCGCCAAGCATGCCTGGAAACCGCCGCCGCCCGTCCCGAAGGCCGCCTGAACCATGCCCAACCAGCGAAACCGCCAACCAAAGCCAAAACCGCCGCAGCATCTGCCAGTGGCGGCGAATAAACGTCCGCTCTTAATAGAAGCGGACGCCCAAAACACGCTTTCGGACGAGTTTATCAACGATATCGGCCAAGTGCTGACGCTGGATGGCACCGGCGATTTCGTACAGATCAGTCACGCCAGCGCGCTCAATACCAGCAACTGGACCCTCGAGGCCTGGTTCCAGACAACAGCCCATGCCGGATCCACCGACTCCGACATCGGGCGCCTCATCTCGAAGGCCCAGGCGACCGGCGGCAACCAGTACGGGCTTTACATTCGCTCGGGCAAGATCAACTTCGTCACCAACAGCCTCGACACCAATACCATCACCACAACCGATACCTACAACGACGGCAAATGGCACCACGCCGCCGGTGTCTACGACGGCAGCACACTGAAGCTCTATATCGACGGACAGGAAGTGGTCTCCGCCAACGCCACGGGTACGGCGCCGGTGCTCGACACCAACGACCTCTTGATCGGTGCTTATGAGGACGGTGCAGTCGGTGGCGCCGAGCAGTACTTCAATGGCAACATCGACGACGTGCGCATCTGGTCCGACGCCCGCACCGAGGCCGAGATCCAGGAGCATATGCACAAGACCCTGACGGGCTCCGAAAGCGGCCTCCTCGCCAACTACACCTTCGACGACGACGATCCCGGCGCCGGCAATACCATCCAGAGCGCCACCGGCAGCCACAACGGCACCGGCCAAGCCGGCGCCACCGTGCTGCCGGTCGGCAGCCAGGGCAACACCCAGGTGCTGAGCCTCGACGGCACCGGCGACTACGTCAGCTTGAGCACCGGTAGCGGGATTCACACCGGAACCTCGAATTTCACCTGGGAAGCCTGGGTCAAGTCCTCGACGACGTCGGGACGCATGGAAATCCTCGCCTTCGGCAACAATGTCGGCAACCAGGGCGCCGTACTGCTCATCCAGGATAGCAAGCTGCGCTTCGACCTGGCCGGGGTGGCCGGGACGAACAGCACCAGTTCGGTCGCCGACGGCACCTGGCATCACGTCGCCGTCACCTACAATCAGTCGACCGACGTCGCCAGCCTCTACATCGACGGCGCCGCCGCCGAAACCCACACCTTCACCGGTGCCGCCCTCAACATTGCCAGCGGCGCCGCCAATATCGGTGTCTCCCTCGACAACGCGGCTTCACCGTTCAACGGCCAGATCGACGACGTGCGCGTCTGGAACACGCTGCGCACGGCGACCGAAATCGCCGATAACTACAAGGCGACGCTGAGCGGCACCGAGGGCGGCGCGCTGATCGCCCATTACACCTTCGATGGCGACAAGACGGGAACCGGCCAAACCATCACCGATACGGCCGGCACCAGCACCGGCACCGGCCAGGGTGACGCCACGGTGGCGGCGATCACGGCCGGCGAGGAGACGGTGCGGGCGGTCGCTTCGACGCCCGTGCAATCGAATGCCCAGATTGTCAACCTGCCCGCGAAGGCCCTCGACTTCGACGGCACCAACGACAGCGTCGCCGTCGCCGATCCGGGCACGGCGTTCACCAACATGACCATCGAGGCCTGGGTCCACCTCGACACCCTGACCACCGGCGTCGACAACAAGATGCTGATCGGCAACCAGGGCTGGACGACGGCCGGCGACCTGCACCTGCAGTGGGTTGTCAACGACGGCAAGAAGAAGTTGAGCTGGGGCGAGAACGGCAACGTCAATCATTTCGCCCACGACTTCACCAACGACCTCAACAAATGGCAGCACATCGCCGTCGTCCGCGACACCGACGCCAAGGAGCTCCGGCTCTATCTCGACGGCGACCTGGTCGACAGCATCACCTTCACCACCTCGGCCACCGTCAGGCTCGACGACTCGACGACCATCGGCAAGATCGCCGGCGGGAACCGCTATCTCGACGGCCAATTGAGCGACTTCCGCGTCTGGCAGACGGCACGCACCGGCGACGAGATCAAGGCCAACTACGCCCAGACCCTGACCGGCAACGAGAACGGCGAGCTGATCATCAACTACCCCATGGACGAAGTCAGCGGCTCGACCCTCGCCGATACGGCCGGCACCGTCAACAACGGCACGGTTACGAGCGCCACCATCGTCGATGTCGGCAATACGGTCTTGGGCACCAAGATCACCATCACCGAGGGCGAGACGGCGACCGGCACCATGACGTCGAACGACGTCACCGGCACCGCCACCTATTCGATCACCTCGAACCCCACGCTGGGTTCGGTGGTCATCGATAGTACGTCGGGCCAGTGGACCTACACGCCGCCCGAGAACTACGCCGGCTCGCAGACCTTCTCGGTGCGCGCCACGGGCGGCGGCCTGACCGATACGGAAACGGTCACCGTCACCATATCGGCGGACGCGGAAAACGCCGTTCACGCCGGCGCCCTGCAGTTCGACGGCGTCAACGACTATGTCGACATCACCGGCGCGACCAGTGTCTACACGGGCACCTCGAACTTCACTTGGGAGGCCTGGATCAACACGTCTTCGTCGGGTTTGCGCCAGGACATCATCTCCATTGGTAACCACGCCCAGAACGAGACGGCCTTCTTCTTCGTCAACGACGTCGGCAAGTTGCAGGTCGATCTGCCCTACCAGGGTGGCGCGGCGAGTACGACCAGCGTCAATGACGGCAACTGGCACCACGTGGCCCTGACCATGAACGCGGCGAGCAAGGTCGCCACTCTCTATATCGACGGCACCGCCGACGGCTCCAAGACCTTCACCGGCAACGCACTCAACCTAGTTCAGGGTGACGGTGCCTTCATCGGCGGCGTCATCAGTTCCGACAACACCTACTTCAAGGGCATGATCGACGAGGTGCGCATCTGGAACACGCTGCGCACGGCCCAGCAGATTTCCGACAATAAGGACGAACAGATCTCGTCGTCTCAGGCCAATCTCGTGGCGCACTACCAGATGGACGACGTCAAGGGCGGCATCGTCCACGACGCCACGTCGAACGCTGGCCACGGCGCGCTCAATGGCCCGGGTCCGTCGCCGGGCGTGTTGACGCTGGACGGCACCGATGATTATCTTGATGTTCCGGACGCGGTGCTCAACAACCTCAGCGCCGGCACCATCGAGACCTGGGTGTTCCTCGATACCAATACCTCGGAGACCATCACGTCGAAGCAACACGACGGGGTCAACACCACGGCCGTGTTCAGCGTCGGTGACAGTTTCGGCGGTACCGCCGGCAAGTTGCATTTCCGCCCGTACAACGGCCAGTCGGCCGTCGGCTCGGCGACGGTTGCGACCGGCGAGTGGGTCCATGTCGCCGTCACGTTCAATTCGTCGGAAGCCCGGTTCTACGTCAACGGCACCCTTGATTCGACGGCGTCCGGCAATTTCTCCATCCCCAACATCGCCAACGCGACGGCAACCACAATCGGCAACATGGTCACCGGGAGCGGTACCTATATCGGCACCGGCAGCGTCAACTCCAGTCTCGACGGTAAGATGGACGAGGTTCGGATCTGGAGCGACGTCCGCACGGCGACCGAGATCCGCGACAACATGAACCAGGCCATCGAAGGTCCTTCGCCTAACCTGGTCGCCGCCTATTCCTTCGACCGCGACGCTACGGGGTCAACGGGCACGGTCCTCAACGAGCAGGGAACCACGGCGCTCAACGGCACGCGGACCAACGGCGCCACCGTCGAGAAAAGCGAGACGGCGCCCGTCAACGAGATGCCGAAACCGTTGAACGGCGTCACCGGCAACGTACTCGTCCTCGACGGCTCCAACGACTATGTGGATGTTGCCAATCTCGGTACCGGCGCTATCACAGGCGCTTTCACCATGGAAGCCTGGGTCAAGCCCGACAAGTTCGACGCCTACGCCGTGGTCATCGACCTCTTCGGCGGCACAGCGGGCGAGACGGGGCTGCAGATTTCTGACACCGGCGTCTTCAATGCCTGGTTCACCGGGTCCAACACCAACGTGGCTTCAACCTATAAACTCTCGATCGGCGAATGGTCGCACCTGGCCGTTGCCTTCGACGGCGCCAACACGGCCAAGCTCTACGCCAACGGCGAACTGGTGGCGACCAACACGTCGATCACCATGACGACGCTGTCCGGCGACATCAACATGCACATCGGCATGAACGACGGCACCGGCGAGAACCATTTCGACGGTCAGGTCGACAATGCCCGTGTGTGGAGCGTCGAGCGAACGGAAGCACAGATCCGCGAAGGCATGAGCGAGTCCTTCGACTACAACACCACTGGATTGTTGGCCCAATACAACTTCGAAGACGTCGTCGGCACAACGGTCAAGGACAATACACTGACGTCGACCAACGGCACCCTGACCGGTGGCGCCACCGTCGCAGATTCCGGTTCCGGCGAACCCTTCTTCGTCAACCACCTGGGCACCGCTTTGACCTTTGACGGTAGCGACGACGTCGTCAACTTCGGCGGCGTCGTCGGTCCGACCGGAGCGTCGGAACGGACCATCATGCTGTGGGCAAAGACCTCGTCGAGCAGCGGCCAGGAATTCCTTCGCTACGGTAGCGGCAACGAACAGTCCTTCGCCTTGGGCCTCAATGGTTGGGCCGACGCGGGCGGCGGCCAGGGCGTCACCATCGACATCGCGTCCCGCGCCATAACCTTCCAGCCGCTGACCGCGACGGACGACGGCCAGTGGCACCACTACGCTGTCGTCCTGCCCAGCGGCAGCGACAAACTGACCGAACTCAGGGTCTATCAGGACGGTGTATTGCTGGAGACGGTCAGCAAGCTGGCCTCGGATGTCGATGGTACCATCAATACGACCCACAACGGCGTCAACTTCCGGCTTGGAACCAGCGGAATCTCTCGGTATTTCAACGGCCAGATGGCCGAGGTCAGCGTCTGGTCGACGGCGCTGACGACGGGACAGATCAAGGACTACATGACCCACGAACTTGCCGGTACGGAGACCGGGCTCTCCGCCTACTGGAAACTGGATGAGGGAACGGGTACCAGCGTCGCCGATTCGTCGAACAATGCCAATACCGGCACCATCGCCGGATCGGCGGCCTGGGCCTCGACCGCGCCCGACATCCAGGGCAGCCTCATCGAGATCGCCGAGGACACCAGCGCCTCCGGCAAGATGACCAGCACCGACGTCTCGGGCACGGCGACCTACACGGTGGTCGGCAGCCCGCAGAACGGCACCGTCAATCTCGACAGCTCGACCGGCCACTGGACCTATACGCCCAATACGGACTACCAGGGCACGGACAGCTTCACGCTGCGTGCCAGCGGTGCCACCTCGGGCATCGACGACGAGACGGTGTCGGTGAGCGTCGGCAAGGCGCCGGCGTTGGTCGACAACTTCGCCATGTCCTTCGACGGCACCGGCGATTTCATCGATCTCGGCACCGATTCGGATTTCGTGACGGGTTCTTCGAACTTCACCATCGAGGCCTGGATCAAAACCTCTTACACGGCGGCGCGGCAGGATATCTTCAGCTTCGGCGCCGGCAGCACGAACGACGATGCTGGGTTCTTCTACGTCGATGCGACCACAGGTAACCTGCGCTACGGACAGTCCTTTGTTCTCGGGCCGACCGGCGGTGCCGTTGCCGATGGTGCCTGGCATCACGTCGCCGTCACCAATACGTCGGAAACCATGCAGCTCTACATCGACGGGGTTGCCTCCGGGACCAGCCAAGCCATGTCGCCGGCCATCGCCACCGGGGTGGCCAATATCGGCCGCTCCATCACGGGTACGGGCTACTTCAACGGCGAGATAGACGAGGTCCGCTTCTGGGATAAGGCGCGGACCCAGTCCGAGATCCAGGCCGATATGGATCGCCAGTTGAACGGCGATGAGGCTAACCTTGCCGGCTATTGGAACTTCAACGAGGGGTCCGGCCTCGCCGCCAACGACGCGAGCGGCAACAGCCTGGACGGATCGCTGCAGGGCGACGCCACCTTCAAGAACCTGACCACCATCCCGGTCAGCTCGGGCGCCACCTACAAGGGCATGATCCTGGGCGAGGACGCCGACGCCGACGGTCTCACCTATACCCTGGCTACGGCGCCTGAGGACCACAACGGCACCTTTACGCTCGACGGCAACAAGTACACCTATACCAACGACGGCGACGAGGGCGACGATTCCTTCACCGTCACCATCACCGACGAACACGGCGAAACGACGACGGAGACCATTACTTTCAACGTCTCTTAATCGTCGCATCTTAAGTTGACGAAATCGCCAGAATTTCTGCTACACTCCCTCTAATCAACTATAAATCGAGGGACGGGACTTCGTGGCGGACATTTTCCACCGATTCACTAAACGTCAGGTGTTCTTGGGCATCATCGCCCTGATCATCGTGCTTGGTGTCATTATCTCGCTAATCACCAAGGTCACCTGGATCACCCTGGACGAGGACGACTTCCTGCGTCTTGCCGTGGTCGGCCCGAGGACAAGCGATTCGGCGGTCATCGAACGCTCCATGCGCCAGGGGGTCGAGCTCTATGCCGATGTGGTCAACGAACAGGGCGGCATCGATGACACCAACCTGGCCGTCGACGTCTATGACGACAAGAACGATCCCGCCGAAGCCAGGATCCTGGCCGAGGAGATCGCCGCCAGCAATGCGCAGGCCGTGGTCGGGCACTGGACCAGTGAAACGGCGGCCGCCGCGGGCAGGGTCTATGAGAAACACGGCATCCAGTTGGTCTCCCCGGCATCCCTCGACCCCAAGGCCCTGGCCGACAACGAGTGGGTCTTCAGCGCGCTTTTTCACGACGCCCGTCAGGCCCGGTTCCTGGCCAACTATGCCCGCAACGTCATGGGCCACAAGCTGGTCTCCATGATCGTCGACAAGACCCATTACGGAGGAACCTTCGGCGAGAATTTCCGCAAGACCTACCGCCGTTTTGGTACCAAAATTCGCTACACCTGGGAGTTCGATACCGCCAAGCCGGTGGTGCCGCAGATGCTTCGTATCGTCGATGAGTTGAAGGAAAAAAAGGACGCCGGTCTCCTGTTCATCGGCATGAGCGAGATCGACGGCGCGCGCATGGTCAAGCTGATCCGCGACGCCGGCATCCGCAACATGATTGTCGGCACCAACCACCTTGCGACGGCTGCGTTCCGGGATGCGGTCGAACGCCTGCCCGGCAAGAGCCCGGAACCGGGTGTCTATTCCAACCGCATGCTGGTTACGGCCCCGCTTCTTTTCGATACGGCCAACGAACGAGCCCAGAACTTCAAGAACCGCTACCTGAAGAAATTCGGTGAGGAGCCGGACTGGGTCGCCGCCTACGCCTACGACTCGGCCCATCTGGTCACCGAAGCCCTGCGCCGCGCGCGCCAGGACGAGGAGGCATCGGCCAACATCTCATCGACCCGCCAGGCCATCCGCGATGATCTGGCCGGGCGACTGCGCCGCGACGAGGGGATCGAGGGCGTCACCGGTCGAACCTTCTTCGGCGAAGACGGCGAGGCCCGCAAACCGGTTTTGATCGGTATCTATAGCGGCACCGACATCGTCTCAGCCTTGACCCAGCTACAGCCGATCAAGCCGGGCGGCAACCGCAACTATATCGCCGAGTTGAAACAGGGACGCGTTCTCTACGTCAACGACCGCTTCATGTACAAGACCAACGTCGTCTACACCGGCCTGCAGGTGAAGGAAATCTCCGAAATCAACACGGAAGAAAACACCTTCACGCTCGATTTCCTGATCTGGTTCCGCTATCGCGGCAAGTTCGAACCCCAGGACATCAAGCTCCTCAACGCGGTCGATCCGATCGAATTGGAGGAACCTGTCGACGAACGGCAAATCGGCGACATGACCTATCGGCTGTACCGGGTCAAGGGGAAGTTCCGCTTCAACTTCTCAGATACCAAGCGGGCCTACGGGGACTATCTGGCCGGCGTCGCCTTCTCCCATAACCGGCTTAACAAGGACAACCTGCAATACGTGGTCGACGTGTTGGGCGTCGGACTCAATACGGGCGAGACCATGCAGGACAAACTGGAGGCGGACCGTGCTCTGGCTCAGTCCACGGGCTGGGTCATCGAACGGGCCTGGATTTCCCAGGACATCGTGCCGGAAGGGACGCTCGGCAATCCGTCCTACGTCGGGTTCGCCTCCGATGACCCGGATTTCTCACAGATCGACTTCGGGATCATCACCAAGAAGGGCCAGATCGAGGCGCGCGATTTCATTCCGAGCGAGTTTTTCATATACATCGGCATCTTCTCCCTGATCGGCACCATTTTCGCCGTCGCCATGGACCGCAAGGAACGCGGCCGTTTCTGGGCTGCCCAATCGTGGATTCTGCGCCTCGCCTGCTGGCCGTTCCTGCTGTTGTCGGCCGGCAACTTGGGTCTCGACCTGTCCGTTCAGAACCTGCCCGACCACTACACGGACATATTCATCCTTGTCTACGATTCGCTGTGGTGGTTTGTTCCGGCCCGGCTTCTCGGCATCGCCGTGGAGCGCTTCTTGTGGGTTCCGCTCGAAGACCATACGGAACGCAACATCCCCAACGTCATCCGCGTTTTCGGATCGGTCACCATCTATTCGTTTGCGGCCTGTGGCATCGTCGCCTTCGTCATGGATGAGGCCCTGACCAGCATCCTCGCCTCGACCGGTCTTCTGGCCATGATCATCGGCCTCGCCGTGCAGGCAAACATCTCGAATATTTTCTCCGGCATCGTCATCAACATGGAGCGCCCCTTCAACGTCGGTGATTGGGTGCAGATCGGCGACGTTGACGAGGGCTGGGTCGTCGACATCACCTGGCGGACAACGCGGGTCAAGGTGCGTAACGGCTATGTCGTCAGTATTCCCAACGGCCAGGTTTCGGAAGCCCAGATTCACAACTTCAATTCCTTCGATGCGGTGCGCATGGAAGTGCCGCTCTATCTCGACGCCAAATATCCGATGATGGAGGCGGCGCAGATCATGGAGGATGCCGTCGCCCAGGCGCCCGACATCCTCGATACGCCGGAACGAGAGGTTCGCTTCAAAGGCGTCAACTGGGAATTTGGGTGGGTTGCGAATACGAGATCCAGTTCTGGATCGACCATTACGCGCGCAAGGAAGAGATCGTCGAGGGCGCATTGTCCGTCATATAGACGGCCCTCGCCGAACACGGAATCAAGCCTTGCGAGGAGGCGCCCGACGTGGTCAATGAAGTGGCGGGTGCAGTCGAGTTGAGCCCGGCGGGGGAATAGGGGACATCAGCCTTTCGGCCAAAAAATAACGTGGCACGATACCGGCGTTCGGGTCCGGAGTTCCGAGCGCGGTGACATCTTCAAGGGAGCGATGAGACGATGTTCATGAGCCGGCTGAACGACGCCCAGCGGCGTTCTTTCTTGGCGCTCACCACGAAGATGGCCCTGGCCGACGGGAAGGTGAAGCCCGAAGAAATTGCGCTCTTGGAGGAACTGGCCCATGCTTTTGGCCAGGATACCCCCGTTCCCGCCGATGAAATCTACGGCATGACCAATGTCGAGCCGTTCGACACGCGGGAATCACGGGTTATAACGCTGGTCGGCATGCTCGTCGTCGCTTTCGCCGACGATCATTTCCATGTCGATGAATCAGCCGTCGTTTCGGAAACGGCCCGGGCGTTCGGGATCGAAGACGAGGAACTCAACGCCATGAAAGTGTGGGCCGCTCGTCAGGCCGAACTCCTGCACGATCTTCATAAATTCTTCGTCGCTTAACGACCCCACCTTCCCGAAAATGCCACGATCGGACCCTCCGGTCGGTGGGAATTGACGGCTCCGGATAGGCCGTTATGCCGCCTCGACCCTCTCGGAGACGGCGGTCCGTTCGGCCATCGCCTGGTCAGCGCCGAGGAAGGCTCCAAGCTTTTTGTCCGACGTATTGATGTGCGAGGTCCACCAACTGCCGAGCAGGCTCATCAGGTCGATGCCCGTCTGTTGTCCTCCGCTCCTGTACTCGTCGAAAAGCTTCCCGAGCCGTTCGACGAAAGCCTCATGCTGGCGCTTGTGTTGCTCGTAGTCCGGATATTCGGACGAAATCATCAGTTCCTGTTCGTGGGCGAAGTGGTAATCCGTATATTCCATCATCTCGCCATAGGCGGTCTCGATCGCGGCAAACTCTTCGCCTTTTTTGACCGCCAGATAGAGCGCGTTGATGACGGCGATCAATTTGCGGTGCTCGTCATCGATGGTTTGGTTGCCGACTGAAATCGCCGGTGTCCATTCGATGAGTTCCTCATTGTTGCCGTTCTCGCGGTTGCCGACCTGATGCAGGAACGAAGTGACCCGGTCCTTCAGTGTCGCCGTTTGAGAACTGAGATCGTCGGAGGCATTGCGGATGTGATCGGCATCTTCGCTGGCCCGTTCTGCCGATTCCTGGACCTGCGTGATTGACGCCGAAACCTGGGAAGTGCCGTTCGCCGCCTCTTCAACATTGCGCGCGATTTCGCCGGTCGCCGCGCCCTGTTGTTCCACGGCGGCCGAGATCGACGACGAGATCTCATTGATCTGATTGATCACTTCGGTGATTTGGGTGATCGCTTTGACGGAGTCCCGGGTTGAGGTTTGAACGCTTTCGATCTGCGAGCTGATTTCTTCCGTGGCCTTCGCCGTTTGGCTGGCGAGATTCTTGACTTCGGAAGCCACGACCGCGAATCCCTTACCGGCCTCGCCGGCCCGTGCCGCTTCGATGGTGGCGTTGAGCGCCAACAGGTTGGTTTGTTCGGCGATGTCGGTGATCAGTCCGATGACGTTGCTGATCCCGTCGGCAGTCGTCTCGAGAACGCCGATCTTTTCGGTGACGGCTTTGACCACGTCGACGCCTTTGTTCGCCGTCGTCGTCGCATTACTCACCTGCTGTCCGATCTCGCGTATGGACACCGAAAGTTGTTCGGCCGCGCTAGCGACGGTTTGCACGTTTTCCGATGCATCGGTGGAGGCGGTCGCTACGGAACGCGCTTGGTTCAGGGTATCGTCCGCGCCTTCCGTCATCTGCGCGGCGGTCTGGCGCATGGTCGCATCCGCCCGGGACAGGTTTTCGAGGATGCTCATCACGGTCAACTCAAACTCGCGGATGTACTCGTTGACCTCTTTCTGACGGATTTCCTTGGCAATGCGCTCTTCCTTCTGCTCGCGTTCGAGGCGATCGGCGTCGATCCGGTTTTGCCGGAAGACCTGCACGGCCACGGCCATGGAACCGATTTCGTCCCCGCGTTCCGTTCCGGACACGTCGACCGAGGTGTCGCCGGCGGCGAGAGAAGACATGACCCCCGTCATCGATCCGAGGGGCCCCGTAATGCCGCGGATGATAACGACGACAATGACGCCGGTGAGAATAAGAAGCAGGGCGATAACAGCGGCCATACCCATGAAGGTCGAATAGGCGGTGCTTTCGATCGCAGCCGCTTGTTGTCGGAGGTCGGTGGCGACCTTGTCTTCCACCGTCTTCAGGAGATTGATCTTCTTCGTTATCGTGTCGAACCAATAGGGACCTTCGACGTCTTGGGTCGTTCCCGTAACTGCGCTTTCGATGGCGATCTTGCGCATGCGATTGACTTCGCTAACGGGGTCACCGGTGACGGTTTCCGTAAGGAAGGTCTTTTGCTCCTCCGTCGCGAATATGGCGAACCGTGAGAGAAAGGTGTCTTGCATGGCAATAAGTTGGAGGAAGCGCCGGTAGATCACAGGCTTGAACTTTCCAGCACTGAACCCGCCGGAGCCCATGGCGCGCTCGATACCGGCTCTTTCTTTCCCTTGCAGGAAAGCCGTGTAGGCCGTGATCGATTGACTGATGCTGACATCAGTGCTCAGCAGCGCCATCTCCTCGATGACGGACAGGAGTTTTCCTATGGTCGGTGTGTAGTAACCGGCCATTTTCGGGATCGAGATTTCGATGTTCGATACCTGGGAGCGGACGGCGGCGAGTTCCATCAGAGCGTCGGTAGCCGCGGTTATTTTGGCGCGCAGCGTGGCGGCATATTGGGACGTATCGAACTGAGTGAACGCCTTTTGCAGGGCTTCATACTTGTCGTCGGTAACAGGGCGTTGGTCGGGCATTTTCTTCGTGAATTTGTTACCTTTTCTGCCGATGAACCCTGCCGATGCGCCGCGTTCCTTCTGCATTTCATGGACAAGTGCGCTGATCGTCGGTGCCAAGTCGGCCAGGGCCAGAACGCGACCCATCTCTTGGGCGGTTTGGAATTTCCCGACCGCCGTATAGCCGGAGAAAAAGAGAAGGCCCAACACCGGTAATGCCAGGGCCAATGAGATCTTCACGCCGATTTTGGTGTTTTTGAGAATTCTCATCATCGCAGAAAGTCCTTTCTCTGCCCGCTACGGGTTGATTTTTTATTTGTCGATTCCACCCGTATTTATTCTCTATTTACGAGTATTCTTAATGAATAGACTCTCTTTTTTAGAAATTCCTTCCCTAGTCCCTCACCAATGTCATTTGTATTATACCCGTTAAACTAATGAACTCGTTGATATAAATCCCAGGGCGTGTAGACTTTGCGTTGTACTACTCTACGGTTCATAAACCAATCGCCGTGATCCGTTCGTGGGACCACGGCGTCCAAAGAAAAACGGCGCCGCCAACCTGGCGACGCCGTCTCTCGATTTCGGAAATCGACCGTTATTTGGTCTTGGTTTCCGCCTGCGGAACCTGCGGGGCAACCACACCGTACGGCGCGAACGGGGCGCCATAGGGGACGCCGTAGCCACCGTAGGGATAGCCGTAGCCACCGTAGGGATAGCCGTAGCCACCGTAGGGGTAGCCATAACCGCCGTAGGGATAGCCATAGCCGTGGTACGGATGGCCATAGCCGTAGCCGTTGCCGCGTCCGGAGAAGTTCATGCTGAAGGCGCCGTCGCCGAAGCCGTTGCCCCAACCGTTCCCCGGTCCCCAGCCCCACCAGGCTTTTGCGTCTGAGGCGGCCAAAGCAGCGGTTCCGAGAACACCGACAACCGCCAGGGTCTTGATAAGTTTACTCATGATAGGTCCTCCTAAAGGTGTTCCCTCTAACCATTGTCGACACTGAAGGGAGGGAGGCCTCCGGCGTCTCTCAGGCACGAAGCCCTAGTTCGAACTGTCCTTTCCGTTTGCGGCCTTGTCGCCGCAGTAGGTGTCGTACAAAAACTCAACCAGCCCTTTTACGTCCGGGCGACTGACGGAGTAGTAGACGGTTTGCGCCACTTTGCGGGTGCTGACGACGCGGTCCTTTCTCAACAAGGCCAGTTGCTGGGATACCGCCGCCGGCCGCATATCGAGAAGTTCCGCCAGTTCGCCGACCGATTTCTCTCCGTTGATCAGCTGACAGATCAACATCAGCCTGTTTTCGCTGGAGAGGACCTTCAGCATGTCGCTGACTTCCCGCGCGTTCGATTGCATCTCGTCTACGTTCACATTCATGATCTCGTATATACGGATATATGAAGATACTGTCAACAAAAAAGTTCGCTTCCCCGTTACGAAATGTCGCTGGGCGTCACTTACCGGATTTCGGCACCGTAGTATAAGAAGTTCGATTGGGGGATTTCATGGATGTACTCGGCGCGGAAGACGTTCACCGACTGCTCGATTACCCGTCGCTCATTGCGGCTCTCGACGAGGCACATCGCCAGGCTCCGCCGGTCACTTCCCGTGTATTTCTGGAAGCGGCCGATGAAAACCGACCGGCCGGTGAAGGGTTTCTCGTTCTGCCGGCTTGGTCGACCGGTCGCGATTTCGGCACCAAACTCGTGACGCTATTGCCGGACAATGCGGTCAAGCAAAACGGTTATCCCACCGTCCAGGCTATCTACCCCTATTTCGATGGCGAAACCGGAGCTCCGAAGGCGGTGATCGACGGCACGGCGCTAACGCTCCGCAAAACCGCCGCGGACTCGGCGCTCGCTTCCTCGATGTTGTCGCGGTCCGACGCCGAGACGCTGCTCATGGTCGGTGCCGGCGCCCTGGCGCCACATCTCATCGCGGCCCATCTGGCGGCGCGTCCGTCCATCGAAAAGGTGATGGTCTGGAACCGGACGCCGGAGAGGCGCGACTCCGTCGTCGCCGCACTCAGCGACCATCTCGCCATCGCGGCCGCGGCGGACCTCGAGGGTGCGGTGCGTGAGGCCGACGTCATTTCAGCCGCGACCATGACGACGGAACCGTTGGTCTCCGGGGCTTGGTTGAAGCCCGGCACCCATGTCGATCTGGTCGGCGGTTTCACGCCGGAAATGCGGGAGTCCGATGACGAGGCGGTCCTCCGCGCCTCGGTCTTCGTCGACAGTTTCGAGACCACGGTCGGTGTCGCCGGGGATATCGTCCAACCGATGACGGCCGGCGTCCTCGCCCAAGCGGACATCCGGTCCGATCTCTACGGCCTTTGCCGTGGTGACCACCCGGGTCGGATCGAGGCGGACGAAATCACGCTCTACAAGAACGGTGGCGGCGCCCATCTCGACCTGTTCACGGCCCGTCACTTGGTCAAACGTTTCGATGCCGAACGGGCGTAACTCGCGAGGAGATACCGCCGTGTCGACCTTCTTCCCCCATCTCTTCCAGCCCCTCGATCTGCGCCACAAGACCCTGAAGAACCGTCTGGTCTTCGGCGCCCATACAGCCAATATGGCGGACGGTGGACTGCCCGGTGACCGCCACCGGGGCTATTACGAAGAACGGGCCATCGGCGGTGCCGCCATGATCGTCGTCGAGCCCATACCCGTCCACGCCAGCGCGGTGCTGACGCGGGGCAACTTCCTTCACGGCGACGACGCCGTGATTCCTCATTTCCGGCGCATCACGGAGGCCTGTCACGCCCACGACACGGTGATGATCCACCAGCTCTACCACGTCGGCCAGCATGGCGACTTCGACAACTCCTATCACCCCAACTGGTCGCCGTCGGGCCTGCCGTCCTATCACGATTCGGACGGCAGCCACGCGATGACGGAAACCGAGATCGAGGAGATCATCGAAGCCTTCGCCGAGGCGGCCCGTCGCGCAAAACAGGCCGGCTTCGACGGCATCGAGCTGTTCGCCGCCTATCACGCCTTGATCGACCAGTTCTGGACGCCGTGGTCGAACCGCCGCGACGACCAATGGGGCGGCTCGCTGGAGAACCGCACGCGTTTCTCACGCTCGATCATCGAACGGATCCGGCAAATGGTGGGCGACGATTTCATCATCGGCATGGCGATCAACATGCATCCCGGCATCGATGTCTCGCTCTCCGTCGAGGCCATGCAGGAGATCGTCGCCTATCACGACGAACGCGGCCTCATCGACTACGTCACCTGCGGCACCGGCAGCTACTTCGATTTCTATCCCCTGATGCCGACGGTGCTATACGAGGATAAACTGGGGGCACCCTTCGCTGAGGCTTTGAAAGCGGTGGTCACGACGGCCCGGGTGCAATGCGAGAGCCACATCCGCACGCCGGAAAACGCCAATACGGTGATCGCGGCCGGCCAAGCCGACATGGTCAGCATCGTCCGCGGCCAGATCGCCGATCCGCATATGGCCCGCAAGGCGGAAGCCGGCCAGCCGGAGACCATCCGCCCGTGCCTGTCGTGCAACCAGATGTGCTGGGGCCGGCGCTACCGGGATTACTGGATCTCGTGCCTGGTCAACCCGTCGGCCGGACGCGAGTTCGAATGGGGCGGCGACCGTTTCGATAAGGCGCAGACGCCCAAACACATCCTGGTCGTCGGCGCCGGCCCGGCCGGCCTGGAAGCGGCCCGGGTCGCCGCCGAACGCGGGCATCGCGTGACCGTGGCCGAGGCGGCGCCCGAGATCGGCGGCCGTTTCCGCCTTGCCGGAGAACAACCGCGGCGCGCCCAGATTCTCGATCTCATCCAGTGGTACGGATCGGAACTGGATCGCCTCGGCGTCGACCTTCATCTCAATCGCCTGGTCGAGCCCGGCGACGCAGACGGTTTCGGCGCCGACAGCATCGTCGTCGCCACCGGATCCCTGCCCGATGAGCGCGGTTTCCAGCGGGCTCTGCCCCAGTTCGACCGCCTGCCGGGATACGACAACGGCAACGTCTGGCCGGTCGAGGACATCATGGGTCGTGCCGCCCGTCCGAGCGGGCATGTCATCGTGCTCGACGACATCGGCCATTGGCACGGCGCCGGCACCGCCTGGCATCTGGCCGAACAGGGGTGCACGGTGACCATCGTCACCCGCTTCCCCATGGTTGCCTGGGAGCTGGTGAGAACGGCGACCGATTGGCCGCTGCGCCAAAAGCTCGAACAGTTGGGTGTTGAGGTGGTCACTGATGCAGCGATTACCCAGTGGCACGGCAATGGTGCCGAGGTTGTCGATCTGCGCACTGGCAAGACACGCCGCCTCGCGGCCAGCGGCTTGGTGCTGGCCTGTGTCAACGAATCCCAGACTTGGTTGGCCGAGGGCCTCGCCGGAACGGACGCCGAGGTTCATGTCATCGGTGACTGCGTCGCGCCGCGTTTGGCCGTAATGGCCATCTACGAAGGCCGCAAAATCGGCCGGGACCTATAGGCGCCGACCGCCGAAGGGCGCAGTCAAGGGGGAGGTAATCCGTACAATTCCGCTTAAAATCTATAATTCGGTAACAAAATGCGCATTTATTGCTTCCCCCTTTAGGGGAAAGCCATTATTTTAATTCGGGTTGTTCGGCTTCGGCCGGCAGGAAAAGTCTAACGTGTAACGGCCGTATCTTCGGTGGGTACCGGGCGGAAACACGATCAGGGAGACAAAAACGTCATGAAATCACCAATTCGTCTGAATAAAGTTGCCGCGTTTGCTGCGGCAGCCGCTTTGGGGCTGACGATGGGCGTGGCCCAGGCCGCTGATACCATCAAAGTCGGCACCTTCCTTTCGGTCACCGGTCCGGCGTCGTTCCTCGGCGACCCCGAGTTGAAGACCATGCAAATGTTCATCGAGGACGCTAACAAGAAGGGTGGCGTCCTCGGACGTCAGCTCGAGCTGATCCACTACGATGATCAGACCAACGCCAAGAATGCCGCCACCTTCGTCAAACGCCTGATCGCTCAGGACGGTGTCGACGTCATCGTCGGCGGCTCGACGACCGGCAACACCATGGCCGTCATCAAGCAGGTCGAAAAGGCGGGCGTACCGTTCGTCTCGCTGGCCGGTGCCGGCATCATCGTCAACCCGGTCAAGAAGTGGGTGTTCAAGACACCGCATACGGACGGCGTCGCCGTCGGGCGTATCTTCGCCGACATGACCGCCCAGCTCACCAAGATCAAAAACGCCGCGGGCATCCAGGCCTTCCTCTATTGCGGATTCGGCGCGCCGACCAGCATCGTCGCAAAGAACTACGCACAGCTCGGCATTAGCGTCCCGCACTACCAGACCCATGGCTCTGCATCGGCCCGCTTTATCAAAGGTGCCGAGGGAGCGGCCGAGGGCGTACGACTGCCGGCTGCGGCCCTTCTGGTCGTCGATCAATTGCCGGACAGCCATCCGCAAAAGAGCATCTGCAGCGCTTACAAGGCGGCCTACGAGGCCAAATTCAAGGACAACATTTCGACCTTCGGCGGTCACGCCTATGACGGTCTCCTGATTGTCACTCAGGCGATGGAACGGGCGGGCTCGACCGACAAGGAGAAAGTCCGCGCCGAGATCGAGAAGACCAATAATCTGGTTGGCGTCGACGACATCTTCACCATGTCGCCGACCGACCACTTGGGTCTCGATAACGACTCGATGGTGATGGTCGAAGTCAAAGGCGGCAAATTCTCCCTGTTGAAATAGGTCGTCTCATATCACTCAAGGTCGCCCCTCCACCTGGAAAGGTGGCGGGGCGATTTTGACGTCTGAATAGAGGTTCTTCGTAACCGTCCGGTGAACCCGCTCTGTTTATCGGCGTTGGTCTGGCGATAGTGTCCATTATCGATAGTGGGCATTTGTGGAGTGGGGTTGATGGGCCGGGTTCGACGGTACTGGTCGGCGG
>Ga0056108_1000260_pt1 | contig 18179 bp, 14 predicted proteins | sample WorMetG1BERMUDA1_FD_83875 | JGI IMG/M metagenome (GOLD analysis project Ga0056108, IMG submission 83875) | Marine gutless worms symbiont microbial communities from Max Planck institute for Marine Microbiology, Germany - Inanidrilus... ... | reverse complement strand
CTCGTAACGGTAATCAAGGTCAAAAAATCCAGGCTCGTGGATCATCGTCGCCTCCCGTGATCATCAGCAGTGATTGAATCAGATCAGCGACAAATCAGCGAGGTTTTTCGAGGCGTCCAGTTGCGAAGGAAGGCGTTTACGGTGTCCGCGAAGGGATCGGGCGTGGTGGCGAAACGGTAGATCTGCTTGATCGCGTCCAACCACTCCTCGAAGGCTCGGTGCTGTTTCGTGTGCTCTTCCAGATGCTGGTCGCCGCAGGCGCGCAGCAGCGCCTCCTCGGCGCCGAAATGCTCCCGCGCATATCGGTCCAGGGCATCGAGTGTGTCGCCGACGACGCTCGAGCGGTGGCCTTCCTCGGTAAGCCGGTTGATCAGATTGATGAGCCCCTTGTGTTGCTCGTCCAGCTCGGGCACGCCGACGCTGTAATCGTCTTTCCATTGAATGCGATTGGTTAGATCGCTTGCCATTGCAGTAAATTATCATCGTTGGGCCTACCAGCCAACGTCGCCTCCTGGCTAAACCTGCGCCTCGAGCTTCCGGGCGGTCTCCGTCCGCTCAATGGGGTCCAGCGGACGTTCTCGCGCCAATGCCCGCTTTCGCGGTACTGAAGTCCGCTCGAATCCTGGGAGCAGACGATACGTGACCGCAGTCCGTTGGACCGGGTTTGACCCTTGCCGGCCTCACGCCTCAGGCAGTCGGCAGCGACAAGCATTGCCGCTGACGTTGGAGGGGCTCTGCGTGATGCGACTGAAATCCCCTCGCCCTAGAGCCCGAGGTCGCTTTCGTTGGCCCAGCCGGTGACGCCGAGCAACGTGATCGAACCGCCGCCGTCGAGGGTGATTAGGGTGTTGTTGCCATTGTCCACGGCCGTCCCCGTCAGCCCGCCGGTCAGCGTCACGAAGTCGGTGTCGAGCTCGAAGTTCTCGACCGAGTCGTCGCCCGAGCCTGCGGCGAACACGAACTGATCGGCGTCGCCGTCGAGAAGCCCCGCGTCGAGCACGTCGCCGCCCCGGATCGTGTCGGTTCCGGCGTGGCCGAATAGAATGTCGTTGCCAACCCCTCCGTCGAGGGTGTCGTTGCCGGAGTGGCCGTACAATCGATCGACACCATCGCCGCCAATCAGTGTGTCGTTGCCCGAACCACCTTCCAGCCGGTCGTCGGCGTCGCCGCCGTCGAGAATGTCGTGTCCGCCCTGGCCCAGGAGAGTATCGGCGCCGCTACCGCCCTCAAGCGTATCGTTACCGAACCCGGCGAAGAGGGTATCGGTGCCAACACCGCCCAGCATCGAGTCGAAACCGTCGTTGCCGTGCAGCGTGTCGTCACCTTCGCCGCCATCGAGGGTGTCGGCACCGGCGTGGCCGAACAGAACGTCACTGCCGAGGCCGCCGTGCAGGAAGTCGTTGTGAGTCACGCCCTCCAGCCGGTCGTTGCCATCGCCGCCAATCAGCGTGTCGTCGCCGACGCCGCCGAGCAGTGTGTCTGCGCCGCCACCTCCATCCAGCACATCGTTCCCCGACTGGCCTACAAGGGTGTCGCCGTCGGCGCCTCCAGCGACTGTGTCAGCACCTGTCGAACCCTCCAACCGGTCCGCGCCGTCACCTCCGTCGATGGAGTCGTTGCCGATACCGGCAAAGATCGAATCTGCGCCGTCGCCGCCCAAAAGACTGTCGGCGCCATCCTGACCGAAAAGCGAGTCGTTGCCGAGGCCGCCGTCAAGCGTGTCGTCGCCCTCGTTGCCCGCGAGCGTATCGGACCCGGTACCGCCGATGAGCAAATCGTGACCGGTGTGGCCAAACAGTCGGTCCAGGCCGTCGCCACCTGTCAGCGTGTCGTTGTCCGCACCGCCCTCGAGTCGGTCATTGCCGATGCCAGCGTCGAGCACGTCGTTCCCGAAGCTGCCTGCCAGGAAGTCGCTGCCATCGTCGCCGAAGAGCGAGTCGTTCCCGTCGTCGCCGAAGAGCGCGTCGTTGCTCGCTCCGCCGAACAACGTGTCGTCTGCACCACCGCCGCGCAGTTCGTCGAACCCCGCACCGCCCACAAGCGTCTCGGCACCAGCATGGCCGAACAGCGTGTCCGCTCCTTCGCCGCCGTCCAAGAGGTCGTCGCCACCGAGGCCCTCCAGTCGGTCGTCTCCCGCGCCGCCCGCCAGCGTGTCAGCGCCGACGTTGTCGCCAATCAGGGTGTCGTTCCCGGAGCCGCCGATGACATGCTCGATTCCTGACAGCTTGTCTGAGCCGATCTCGGACCCGACCGCCGTACCTGCGTTGAGGTTGACGACGACGCCGGCGGTCGTCGACGCGTACGTCACCGTGTCCGTATCGGCGCCGCCGTCGAGCGTGTCGTTGCCCGCCCCCGAGCCGCCGATCAAAAGGTCGTCGCCCGCGCCGCCGAACGCGGTGTCATCCCCGTCGCCGCCAATCAGGGTGTCGTCGCCGGCGGCACCGAATATGCCGTCTCCTCCATCACCACCACCGAGCGTGTCTTCCGAGTCCGTCCCGGCAAGGAAATCAGGATCGGTCGAGCCCGTGTTCGTCAAGTTCAGATAGAACGGTCCGTGACTTCCGTCAGCGATCCACTCGATCTGCTGGCCGGCGTATTGATCGACGAGTCGAACGGTGGCACCGTCAGAGAACACGATCTCTAGGTCGGATCCTGCGTGGCGAAGGTGATCGATATCTTCGATGTCTCCGACGATGAGCGCATCTATGCCCCCGTCGCTGTCGCTGAAATCCTGGTTTCCTTGACCTAACGCATAGTGATGAAAGGTGTCTGCGGAGGTTGGGGCATCGTTTGCGCCATCGACGGAAATCGTCACCGTCGCCGTGTCCGTCCCGCCATTGCCGTCGGACACCGTGTAGCCGAAGGTGTCCGTCGTGTTGTCGCTCGCCGCCAGCGCCTGCAGTGTCGCCGAACCCCGCGGGTCGTAAGTGTAGCTGCCATCCGTGGCGACGGTGACCGACGCCCCCTTGGCGCTGGTCGCATCGAAGTCGCTCACCGACAGGCCTGACGCATCGCCCGTATCCGGATCATCGTCGTTCGACAGCACCCCCGAACCGGCATCGACGCTCAGGACCGTGTCTTCGTCCGTCGATCCCGTGTCGCCCGTCGCCTCGGGAGCATTCTCGGTCGGGCTTGTCGGGATGTCGCCGTCCAGAAACCGCAGGAACTCGACGTTCGTCAGGGCGTCGGTACCGTCGTTGCCGTCGAGAGCGGGGTCGTTGTCGGCCACCGTGACCACACCGCCCGACTGGGTGACCGAGTAGTCGTCCTTGTAGCCGGCGAACAGGGCGATATCGAGCCCAGTTCCACCATCGATGCTGTCCGCTCCTCCGCGACCGACGAGTGTGTCGTTGCCAGCGCCGCCATTCAGAGAGTCACCGTCGGCGCCGCCGTTCAGGATGTCTTTCCCGGTACCGCCGATCAGTTTGTCGGACCCTGAACCCCCGAGCAGGTAGTCGTTGCCGCCAGCGCCGTCGAGAGTGTCGTTGCCGCCGAACCCGAAATACAGGTTGTTGTTGTTCGTTGCCGTCGGAACGTCGGAGCCATCTGTGCCGACATCGGCCTCATTGGCATCCCAGGAGAGCCCGGTTTCTCCGTCTTCGTAGGTCGCGATGGCTCCGGAACCAATGATCGTCAGAGAAGCTCCGTCGACAAACTCGAGAACCGAATAGAGTTCCGGGTCGGAAAGATGAAATCCCGAGATGTGCTCGGCGTCGTCGATCCATATAGTATCGGTCGCGGATCCGTCGCTATTGCACCAGATTGTGTCGTTCCCGTCGCCGAGTTTGTAGTTGTATGTGTTGACCCCGGAACCGCCGAGCAGAGTGTCGTCGCCTGGTCCTGCAAAAAGGACATCGTCTCCGGACAAGCCCCAGACTTCATCAGAACCACCTTCGCCGAAAAGCGAATCGTTGCCTTCTTGGCCTTGAAGTGTGTCCGAACCGTCGCCACCGAACAGTGTGTCGTTGCCGTCCTTTCCGAACAGCGTATCGATCCCCCGACCACCGAATATGCGATCGGCGCCCATCCCACCGTCCAAATAGTCGTTGTCTTCTCCTCCCCAGAGCGTGTCCGCACCTCCCTGCCCTTCCAAACGATCATCGCCTGAGCCGCCGATCAAACTGTCGTTTCCGCCATGTCCGCGGAGATGATCCTCCCCTCCCAGCCCAGAAAGCAAGTTGGCGCCTGGGTTGCCCCACAAATCATTGTCGGCATCGTTGCCTAAGCCCGCGATGTCTCCGGACCCGAGCACCGTGAGGTTTTCGACATGCTCGGGCAGGGCGAAGGATAAACTCGTGCGAACCCTGTCCTCTCCGGCCGACGGTTCCTCGACAATGACGTCGCCCAAATTGTCGACCACGTACGTGTCGTTTCCATTGAGACCGATCAATGTGTCTGCGCTGGCGCCGCCGTCCAGAGTATTGTTGAGATCTGTACCCGTAACTTTGTTGTCTAAATCGTTTCCTGTTCCATCTGATCCATAGATCGTGTTTTGCAGATACAAATTTTCGACATTATTCGGCAACGTATAACCGGAATAAATGGAGGTATATATCTCGTCTGAACCATTGGACGGATTTTCTTGAATCTGATTTGATGCGTGCACATTAAGGTAAATATCGTTTCCTGGACCCCCAATAAGTATGTTCCCCGAACCGCCGCTCAATGTATCGTGGCCACTTCCCCCAAATAGCGTATTGTTGGAAGACGTGCTTTCAATTGTATTGTTGGAAGAATTTCCGATTCCGGAAGAATTCGAAGATCTTAGCGAGAGTTTTTCTACGTGGTCGGGGATTTGGTAGGATGCGGCCCAACTTTCGATGGCGTCCGTTCCTCCCCCGGGCATCTCGATGATGACGTCAGCCGACTCATCGACCTTGTAGGTGTCGTCGTCTTCCCCGCCGTACAAAGTGGAAGTCGACTCGGTCGCGTCGAGAACGTCATCGCCTGCCAACCCATGGAGGGCCAGCGTGTTCGGTCTGTAGGAGCCTTCTTCGGTGCCGATCAGCTCGTCGGAAAACGCCGAACCAAAAACGATCTCGATGTCGTAGAGACGGTCCGTACCACCTTCGCCATCGCTGTCCTCTCCCAGGTACCGCAAATCGATGGCGACACCAGCGGGGGCGGAGGAGTAGTCAGCAGTATCGATCCCGTTTCCGCCCCAGAAATAGTCGTCACCGGCTCCCCCGACGAACGTGTCACCGCCATCCTCGCCGCGCAGGATATTCGGGCCATCGGTTCCGATCATCGTGTCGTGGTGAGAAGACCCCGTGACGTTCTCCACGCTCACCAGCGTGTCGGTGCCCCCTGAGCCGTCATGAGCGTATCCAGCGGAAAGATCGACGTCGACTCCGCTCGGAACGTCGGAATAGTCGACAAGGTCGTCGGCCGTTCCTCCATTCAGGGTGTCGTCACCAGCCCCGCCGATGAGCACGTCTTCGCCGCCCTGGCCGGAGAGGTACTCGTCCCCTGCACTGCCGACAAGTGTATCGTTGTGCGCGGAACCATAGGCGCGTTCAATGCTGATCAGACGATCGAATCCCCACGCCGGCTCCCCGTAGCCGCCTTCACCGTCATACGTGTACTCGCCTGGAGCCAAGCGAACGACGACCGTATCCGGAGCCAACGAGTAGTCCGCGAGGTCGTCGCCTTCGCCCCCATAGAACCAGTCCCGACCGACCCCGCCGATGAACGTATCGTTGCCACCGAAACCATAAAGGAAGTCCTCTCCGCCACCCCCGATCAACGAGTCCCCGAACGCGGACCCCAGTACGCCTTCGATGCTGACAAGGGTGTCGGTATCGCCGTGCCCGTCGTTTGCCCATCCACCGCCGATGTTGATTGCAATGCCCGACGGCGCCTCTCTATGGTCCGCCCAATCCGTTCCGCTGCCGCCGTTGAGGATGTCGTCGCCGTCTTGGCCGGCGAGGGTGTCTTCGCCGTCGAGGCCGCTCAACGTGTCGCCTCCGGCCCCACCTCTCAAGTAGTTGGGTTTTTCATTTCCAGAGATCGTGTCGTTGCCAGAACCTCCGAACGCGTCCTCGATCCATGTTCCATATGCGATCGCTATGTTGTCATCGAGGCCGTCAACCGAGCTGAAGTCGCCCGGCTCCAAGCTCACAAAGGACGGTCGTGAGTAACCCGTCAAGTCAAGGACATCGGCGCCGCCGGTATCCCAGATGGCCACGACTGGCTTGCGTGAATTGTTTTTGTAATGACGAAAATCGAACTCCAAAAATAATGAGTTCGCGTAATCCGGCTCATCATTGTCAAAAAAACCGTACCTCGTGTTTCCTGGCTCTGCAATGGCAGCTCCATACTTTTGCTGAATGGCATAGATATCAAAAAGCAGCGGTCCTGCGCCTTGAAACCAATCATGATCGCTACCGCTGTTATCAGCATTCCAATATGCCAAAGTCGAATATTGAAGCGTGTCATTACTAAATATTGCGTACTGATTAAAGAATGGCGTGTCATCAAGGACTTCTTCACCGTCGAAAACGTCATCGTTATACGGCCCTCCATGACCAAGGCCTAAAGCGTGCCCAATCCCATGAATTACAGTTTGAATGGTAGATCCGCCAATATACTTCTCATCAACAAGTGAGTAACTAAACTTACTGTCTTCATTTACGTTAAATTTTATTTCTGCTGACTGGATCTCAGATCCTATGCCGAAGAAAGACACATTTATATTTTTTGCTGCGACGTAATCGTTAGAGTTCGGCCGATCTGCCTTAAACACGATGCTCCCTTCTTCATTTCCGGACGCAGGAGAAAAGCTCAGATCTGCAACACGAGCCCAAGAATCCAGCGCATATTTGATCCCAGCACGTTGGTCTTCCGTCCAATCTCCAGAGTTTCCTTCAAAGGAATAGGTTACTACTGTATCAGCAGGCCAGCTTCTTTCTCCTTCAAATGGCCAATCATATAGCCAATCCCAAAAGCCCTTTATTAAATAATCAGCGTACTCTTCTTTTGTTGCTTCAGGTTTTGTGGTCATCTATATTTCCTAGTGAAATCCCAATTCATTCCGTTCGAGAGTTCAAAAAGACAGGCGCTGCTCACACCTCGGTAGGGTGACGGACCGAAGCATGGAGCACTCGTGCTATCGTCGAGTGTCGACCAAGGGGCGCGATTGGGAGGGGGTGCTCGGTCGGAGCACGTAGAGACCCGGAATCGCAGATTGCCTCTGCTTGCACTATGCATCGCCGCCTGCCCCCGATCGCAGACTTGTCCCCCAACAGCGGCGTTATGGTTTGGTTAACAAAAACGATACGGAGAATGAGGTCAGGAAGTCAATTACGAATGATAGAATTAAAACTTAGCAATAAACGCTATAGGAAAACTGATAATCATTTTCATGTTAAATTCTGGGAGTGAAGTGTGCCGGCGTTCGCGCATCCACCGCGTTACCACTTCCGCGTAGCGATCCCAGCCGGTCGAAACGAGGTCCAGGACGAGGCGAGATCGATTTCGCCTTTTGGCTAAGAGCGCTGCTCGAGACGCCCTGCTCTTGGCGTCCGCTACGCCCTCGCTAACGGACCAAACACGGCCAATCGAAGTGTGAACCGTCATCGGATTCGCGGGGTCCATGCTGGTCCCTCCCAACCTGAATGGGAGAAAGACCATGCATCCATACGAGACAACGCACCAGGTTTCGCCGCACGGCCAGCCATGGAACCGAGGCAAACTCATTGGACCAAAGCCTCCGCTCCAGCCGAAGCACGTGTGGGCGATTCGGACGCGCCTCCAGCTTGGAAAAAGGACACGCGACCTGGCGCTGTTCAACATCGCGATCGATAGCAAGCTCCGCGGCTGCGATGTGGTGGCCCTCAAGGTCGAGGATGTCGCCCATCATGGCTATCCGCTCGATCGCGCCACCGTTCGCCAAAGGAAGACTGGTCGTCCGGTACGGTTCGAGATCACGGAGCAGACCCGTCAAGCGCTCGACGACTACCAGAAGGCAACTGGCAAACGTCCCGGCGACGTCCTGTTCTCGGGTCGCAGAGGGAAGGATCGAAGCCTCACGACGCGCCAGTACGCCCGTCTGGTCTCCAAGTGGATCGCCGGCATCGGCCTCAATCCGTCGCTGTTCGGCACCCACTCATTGCGTCGGACCAAAGCGACGCTGATTTATCGCCGAACTGGGTACCTGCGGGCGGTTCAACTGCTGCTCGGGTACAGCAAGGTGGAGAGCACGGTCCGATACCTCGGTATCGAGGTCGACGACGCACTCAACATTGCGGAGCAGATCGACGTCTGATCGTGGGGGCAGAGCGGAAACGCTCTGCCCGCCCCGCCTAGACCGGCTGTAGCCAGAAGCGGACCTCGTAAAGGCGATTGGCAGATGGTCGCGCCGAGCGGCCCTGTCCGACCCCGAGCGCGGGACCTACTTTGCAGACGGCACCTTCGAGCGAAAGAACACGATGTAACCTCGATCGGCGATGTCGATGTGCTTGGCAAGTCTGCGACCGAGGATGCGGAGGCTTCCGGAGCTTCGTCCCGGAGATCCCCCGGCGAGGAAACGAGCCTCCAACTGTTCCAGATCGGCAATCCATTCGGCGTGCTCGCGACGGTGAGCCTCGACGTCGGGGTAGTCGTAGTCCCACATCAACACTTCTTCGCGCGTGAAACAGTACCGTGCGTCGCCGATCAAATGCTCCATCGCATCAGCTGAATCGACGACCCCCCAAGCGGCCCGATGCTCGTCCGTCAGTTTTTCGAGATGGTGAAAAAGCGCTCGGTGCTCGGAATCGATCTCCCGAACACCGAGGCACAGTCGGTCGTCCCAGACGTGTCGATACGTTATTGATTCGGGCCTAGTCGCCGCGCCCACGCCGATCCCGCCGTCCGCGTCCAATCGCGGCTCCCTCGCGGGCCCCGCTGGCAGTAGACCGCTGCGGGTCCGATCGTCAGTCACGGCGCGGCTCCGAACGGGGAGCGCCACCACCGAGGGGTGGCTCGCCGCCCGGTTGTCCGCCGCCCTCGATCGCCACACCGGCACCGGGGGGGGTGGATCACACCTCCAGGTGCAGACGCCGAGGTGGCGCCGTAGGTGTGGTCCAGACGGCTTCTGTTCGCCGCGAACAAGGCCATGCAGTGATCGAGATACAAAGCGATCGCGTCGTTTGCCGAGGTTTCATAGAGGCGGATCAGGTCCTTCAGAAAACACGGCGTTAGCAGCGGAAAGGATCGGGTCTGCGGGTCGAGTGCCAGCTGCAATAGCGTCGGGTGGGTGACGTCGGTGCCATTGTTATCCTGGACGACGAAATCGACACCCTTGCTAACCAGGCAGCGAAGATCGTCGTAGGTGATGTAGGCAGCGCGGCTCGGGTCGTACATGCGCCGATTTCGATACCGACGGATGACGAGCGGCGATGATTGGCCGTTCGGGGCGCTAACCATGTCTGTGCTTCCTCCTCCCCCTCAGCGCATCTCCCCCTGAATGGTCCCGATACGTCCGGCCGGTCTTAGGCGAGGCCCGGGCCAACCGCCCTGCCGCTTCGTGGTCGCGTTCGGCTCGAATGGGAGCGCATCAACGCGCCACCTGGAGGCAGGTCGGCCGTCAGACCGACGGCTCAACGTCGCGCCGTCGACCGCCAAGTCCGGCGGATATTTGATTGATCGGAGAACGTTGCGTCTGAGTATTCTGCGACGGGCGGTTCGCTGAAACGTGATCGAGCCCACGCGTATGCTTGTGGGCCTGTTGATCCCTGAACCGATGCCGCTTGGCAAAAGACTTTGGCAGTTGAGCCCTAGCATCCTGCGATGCTCGGCAAAGTTTGCACCGACGTCTCGACCGACTTCGGTGGCCTCTAAACTGGATGCTCCCGGACCGTCGCAGGGGATCATCGGTGCGAATCCCTACGCCGTGTTCCGCCGCAAACGCCGCATGCGTTCGCGGTCGCGAAAACTTATCACTCTCGGCGCTGCACCAAGGGTGATCTCTTATCTGCGCCCCATCGCCGAACGGCGTTAGGTGGGTTTTTTCTGGGCGCGTCGGGAGGCACGTTCTGAAACGGAGACGCGCATCCCGGAGCTAAGGACAAACGCAATACTACCATGGCCGATCAACAAACTCTAGGCGCGAATTTCCTCCTCCGTGTTAGTATGGCAGGTAGGAGGGAAACGCTGACGGAACGTGATTCGTTGGCGGCGCCCTCAAGCCGCGGCCATAAGGCAAATCCAGACTTTTCGCCGTGTCTGGTCGAGCGACTGGGCGATCGTCGCTCGGATTTGATCGTTCTCCCGAGGCTTCGACCTCGACCGCCATCAGGCATCATCTATGGTTTGAAGGGCCAAACCGGGGGAATTCGGGTAGGATATTGGAGAGCCGAGGTTCTTGGACTGATTTCCTTGGGGGGAGGGCCGTGGTCCGGAAGTCCAAGCCAGCTGTTGCGTTTGAAGTGGTCGCGGTCGCGGCCTCGGCAGGCGGGCTCAATGCGTTGAGTAGGGTTCTCGGGGATCTGCCCGAGGAGTTCTCTGCCCCGCTGCTGGTTGTCCAGCACCTGGACCCCCGACACAAGAGCCTGATGGCTCAGATTCTGGCCCGCAGAACAGCCTTGAGCGTGGAGGAGGCCAGGGACGGCGAGGAAATCCAAGAGGGACACATCTACGTCGCCCCCTCCAATAAGCACCTGCTGGTAGCAGCGGGCGGCATCTTGAGCCTTACCCAGTCCGAACTCGTGAACTTCGTCCGTCCGTCAGCAGACCTGATGTTCGAGTCGATTGCCGCCTGCTTTGGGGACAAGGTCATCGCCGTCATCCTGTCCGGTTCGGGCTCGGACGGAACGAACGGCCTCAAAGCCGTCAAGGAAATGGGAGGAACGACGATCGCTCAGGACGAGAAGACTTCCGAGCATTTCGGCATGCCGGGATCGGCCATCAAAACCGGTTGCGTCGACTTCGTCCTGTCCCTCGAGGAAATCGCTCCGGCGCTTGTCATGTTGGTCGAAAAGGGAAGTAAGCCATGAAGGCGGAGAACACGACCGACGCCCAGTTCGAGCGCCTGATCGAACATATCCGACAAGAACGAGGGTTCGATTTCCGCCGATACAAACACTCCAGCCTGCGACGACGCATCACCAAACGCATGGCGGACGTCGGGCATTCGGATCTGGAGACGTACTGCGCTTATCTCGAAGCCCACCCCCCTGAATACACGGAACTCCTGGATACAATCCTGATCAACGTCACTTCCTTTTTCCGTGATCCCCCGGCCTGGAAGACACTTGGCGATGTGGTTGTTCCCAAGATTGCCTCCCGAAAGAACGCAAACGATCCTATCCGGGTTTGGAGCGCCGGGTGTGCGACGGGAGAAGAGCCGTATTCCGCGGCGATACTTCTTGCCGAGGCGCTTGGCGAGGCTGACTATCGCCGGCGCGTGAAGATCTACGCCACCGATATCGATGAAGATGCCCTTGAAACGGCGCGGCATGCCAGGTTCTCGGCCAAAGATATGGAGGCGGTCCCCAAGACACTACGCGACAAGTATTTCGCCGTATCCGGCGACGATTACGTTTTGCCCCGCCTCCTGCGCAAATCCATCGTTTTTGGCCGGCATGACGTCGTCAACGACACACCGATTTCCAACGTCGACCTACTGATCTGCCGAAATGTCCTGATCTATCTGGATGGTCAGACGCAGAGCCGAGTTCTGCCGCTTTTGCATTTCGCCCTGAAAGACAGCGGGTTCCTGTTCCTGGGAAAGGCGGAAACCCTGCTCATTCGCTCGCCGATGTTTTCGGCGACGGATCTGAAGAACCGCATCTTCGCGAAGGTTCCTCAGTCGCCCGGGCGAGAGGAGATCATCGCTTCGGTCCTTGGAGCCCGTGCATCGAGACCGGTCGGCCCCGCCGAAGACGTTGATATTGCGGAAAGGATCGTCGACGAAAGCAGCTTGGGCTACATGGTGATCGACGCCGCTGGCCGGCTGGCGCTGGCGAATCGAATGGCGCGCCGCCTGTTCGGCCTCAGTGGTGAGGACATCGGCAGACCGTTTCAGGACCTCGAGCTCTCCTATCATCCGGTCGAACTGAGAAGTCGGATAAACGAGGCGATCAAGAGCAGGACGACGATCCGGTTGGAGGAGTTCCAGATGCCTTCGTCCGGCAGCAACCTCCCGCACCTGAGCCTGGAAATCTCTTCCATATTGAACGGCGAAGACCAGCATATGGCGACGATCTTGACCTTTGCCGACACCAGCAAGGCGCATGAACTCCGGACGGTAGTCCAGGCAACCAATGAGGCGCTGGAGACCGCGAACGAGGAACTGCAATCGGCGAACGAGGAGCTGGAGACCACCAACGAGGAACTGCAGTCGACCAACGAGGAGCTGGAGACCACCAACGAGGAGCTGGAGACCACCAACGAGGAACTGGAGACCACCAACGAGGAACTTCAGGTCCGCACCGAGGAAATGAGTAATTATCGATACGTGATGGAAATGGCGCTCGGCAGCATTGGCATCGGCGTCATCATTCTCGACAAGAGGTCCTGCGTCGCGGCATGGAACGCGACGTGTGAGAAGCTGTGGGGACTTCGTGAGGAAGAAACCGTTGGCGAGCATTTACTCAGCCTCGACTTCGGTCTGGATGTCAAAACGCTCACCCGGCCATTGAAACAGGTCCTGACGCGGAAGCGACAAAGCGTGTCATTGGATGTGCCCGCAAACGATCGCCACGGCCGACCGATTGACTGCCAAGTGAACATTTCCCCTCTCAGAGCCGACGACGAGAGCATCAGTGGCGTCATCCTCATGGTGCGCGAGGCCGAAGTGCAGCCGGCCGCTCCTTCCGCCGCAACAAGGAGCGACGAAGGTTCGAGCCAAGCGAAATCCGCAGGCGACGAGGCTCGCACCCGCCGAAAGGCCCCAGACAGTCCATCCGGGAAAGGAAGGAAACGGCGCCGGTGACTCCCGCAATCCCGGTCCCCGACATGGAACTGAAGGCGCTGCGCCGGCACGTGAGGGCGCTGGAGGACGAGTGCGAGAACCTTCGCGTGGCCGTGGAAGATGCGGACGAGCGCGTTGACGCCCTCGCATCACGGGCAAACAAGGACAACGAATCAATCCTGGCATTGGAGGCGGAAAACGCCCGTGTGCGGAAGGTCGTCGCCGAGGTCGCCAGGCAACAGGCGCTCGTGAAGGAGCTGCGAGCAGAGCTTCGGGCACGCGAAAGCGAGCGCAAGGCAATCGCTGACGCCCGTGACGAGGCCTTCGAGGAACTGCAGTCCACGAACCAGGAGCTGGAGACCGCAAACGAGGAACTGCAGTCGACCAATGAGGAGCTGCAATCGACCAACGAGGAGCTGGAGACCACCAACGACGGGCTGCGTCAGCTCTCGAGGGCGATCGAGATCAGCCCGACCTCGGTCCTGATCACCGACGCGCAAGGGACCATCGTGTACGTCAACCCGTCGTTCGAGCGGGCCTCGGGGTTTACCGCCGAGGAAGCGGTCGGAGAGAACCCGCGCATCTTGAAATCGGGGTTGGTGTCGCAGCGGACCTATGAGGACCTGTGGTCGACCATCAGTTCCGGTCGGATATGGCGAGGGGAGATCTGCAACAGGCGGAAGGCCGGCGACCTCTATTGGGAATTCGTCGCGATCGCGCCGCTGGCGGACCCATCGGGGACGATCACGCACGACGTCGGGATCCAACAGGAGACCACCGATCAGAAAAAGATGGTCCAGCAACTCCAGGACCTGCGCGAAAACCTGTTTCGCGTCTCGCGCCTTTCCGAGTTGGGACAGACGGTCTCTGCCCTAACGCACGAACTGAACCAGCCGCTGGCCGCGATCATGAACTACGTGCAGGCGGCGCGGCGCCAGATCGATGGCGGCAGCGCCGATGCCCTTCGCGATGCCGGGTATTCGGTCGAGAAGGCCGCCGAACAGGTGCAAAGGGCGGGCGCAATCATCGAAGGCCTGCGCGCGATCGCCGAGAAGAGGCGGCCCCAACGCAGTCGCGAAGACATCAACGATATCGTCGCCGAGGCCAATACCTTGGCCCTGGCCGGTCTCGAGGACCAGAAATTGCGGATCGAACTCAATCCCGGGAAACGGCTGCCTCGCATGTATGTCGACAGGACGCAAATCCAGCAGGTCGTCTTCAATCTGGTCCGCAACGCCGTCGAGGCGATGGCGAACTCGTCCCGCCGGACGCTCAAGGTCGAGACCTTTCGCGCGTCGCCAAGCGCCGTAAGTGTTTCGGTCTGCGACACGGGTTGCAGCCTCCCCGAAGGCGACGTCGATCGCATCTTTGAACCTTTCGTCTCGATGAGGCGGAATGGCATGGGGATGGGCCTCTCGATCAGCCGGTCCATCGTCGAGACACAGGGCGGGCAACTGACGGCGTCGGACAATGAGGACGGCGGAGCGACGTTCACCTTCACCCTACCGGTCGAGACCAGGACGACAGGCCGCTCCGATGAACGGCGATGACGACGCCACGATCTTCGTCGTTGACGACGACGAAGCGGTCCTCGCCTCGCTCCAGGCGCTGCTGCGGTCCATCGGTCTGCGCGTGCAGGGGTTCTGTGGGGGGCAGGAGTTTCTCGACGGTTTCGTGCCACCCCGCATCGGCTGCGTCTTGCTCGACGTCAAGATGCCAGGCATGAGCGGCCTCGAGGTGCAGCAACGGCTGAACGCCGACAAGATCGATCTGCCGGTCATCGTCGTCACGGGGTACGGCGACGTGCCGATTGCGGTCCGGGCAATGAAGGCCGGCGCAGTCGACTTCATCGAGAAGCCGTTCACCGAGCAGGAAGTCCTCGCCAGCATCCGCTCGGCACTCCACGCGCATCGGCGCAAGGAGCCTGGGGAGACCCTGGCATCTGAAACAAGGGCGAAGGCGACGGCGCTGACACCGCGCGAACGCGAAGTTCTTGAGCTGTTGGTGGAAGGCCATCAGAACAAGGAAGTCGCCTTCGAGCTGGGGATTAGCCCGCGAACGGTCGAGGTGCATCGGGCGCGGGTAATGGAGAAAATGGGTGCGCGCACGCTCTCTGCGCTGGTCAGGATGACTTTGGGCGCACGGATTCTGCCGTCCGATGAATAGCGGTCATTAGGAGTGCGGTCGCGAACGCGATGCGGCCTGTACGTAGCACTACCAATTTATCATCACTTTGTCGGCGGCTAATCTCAAATGCTGTTGGTTCGGGGCGTTCGGAGGACATGCTCATCAATCCCAAGCGCAGAGGGACGGTGTTCGTCGTCGACGACGATCACGCGGTGCGCGACTCGCTTCGGGCGCTGCTCGTTGCGGCAGGGTTCGAGACGCGGGTTTTTGCGTCGGGCGGAGATTTCCTCCGCGAACCGCGTGACGACAGCTCCCAATGCCTCGTGCTCGACATTCGCTTGCCCGGCGGCGACGGGTTCGAAGTCCTGCGTCAAATTCGGCAAGGCGAAAACCCGGTACCGACGATTATGATCACCGGGCACCGGCACTTGGCGTCGCGCGCGCGGTCCATGCGCGTCGGCGCCTTGGCGGTGCTCGAAAAACCGACGCGGGATGACGAACTGCTCAGACTGGTCGAAAACGCCTTCGACATGAGCACCCGCCAATCCGAAGCATAGCGCGCTTTCCAGCACCCCGCGGTCGCGTACGCGTTTCTGCGTACGGGCCATCACGGATTCATCGGCGTCGCCAGGTTCCATAGAATTCCACCGGTGTCCGCGCGTCGGACCCGTCGGGGCCGGCGCGCGGTGCGGACCGCCGCAATCCAAAGAACTCAAGTGGCTGTAAAGGGAGGTCTTTCGATGCTGGGAAACAACCCATCCGATCCCGCCATCTCGGCCCGCGATGCGATGAGCGAGGCCGAAAGCCTGTTTCTCTCCGTTCCGGCCGGGCCGGCCGCTGTCGAGTTCAGCGCCGACTTCCTCGCGGCCGAGCGCCAGTGGAACGAGGCCGAGGCGGCCTTTGCCGATGCCGTACCGAAGACGTCGGCGGGCGCCATCGAAAAACTCAAATGCCTCAAGGAGATGCTCCGGGCCTTGCCGTTGGACGACGACAGCCTCGAAATCCGCCACATCGACGCCTTGATCGCCGCCCAGCGCGCGCAGCCGGGCCCGCGTAACGCCCGCGCCTCAGCCAACCGTCGGGCCAAAACACAAGGAAAAAACAGGTTAATGATCGATGGTCCCGATCAACTACGGGTTATTGCGAATAGCCTGTGCGCGGAGCGTTCAATAGACTCAGCGCAATAGCCGAACCACCGCGGCGAGCGAAAGGGTTTGGGAGTTCGAGATGCCCAAGGTGGATGCCCGTCTGCCGAACCGACCCACCGCATGGCAACGGGTCGCGGGTTTCCACGTCTCTGGACGCGCGGCACCCCACCGAGAGGCCAGGCTCGGCGCGAGGGACCCGATTCCGCTGACGGGGGCGCTGGCGATCGACCGGGAGCATGAGGAACTCGTCGATCGGTATCGCCTGCTGTTGCGCGCTCTCAACAATGGCTGCGACGCCACCGCGTTTGCCGTGGATTTCTGTGCGCTGCTGTGCCACGCACGTAGCCATTTCGAGACCGAAGAAAGAATCATGGAAGCGTCTGGCTACGGGGAATACGGCTTCCATGTAAACGAACACAAGAAGCTGATGCGAGATGGTGTTGATTTCTTGCATAGCATTATTGTGCGATTCAGTGCGGACGACTGCTTGGCTGTTGCGCGATTCTTCAAGTATTGGCTGTTTAATCATATCGAGACCCACGACAAGAAACTCGGCGACTTCGTGGCGCGGGAAGGCCTGGCGTCTCTCGCGTCAGCCTCCTCTGGTTGTGATCCGGATTTGGCAGGGTGACCGATCGCTGCGACGGCGGCGGCCATCGGGATTGGGGGGTGAGCATGGTCCCTGACGGTTGGCGGGCGGGACGAAAGGCCGCGGGGCTTTCTCGCGCGACCCTTCGGATGGCGCGCCGCGCAGCGGCGCAGGAGGAGCTATCCTTGCGAGATTGGTTGGACCACGCGATCCGCGAACAAGCCTTGCGTCAAGAACGCAGGCGGATGTGCGCCGCGCCGTTCAATCCTCGTCCCAACCGGCGGTACTTTTAAACCCGGACCGGCCCGATGTGTCATGACCCACGAATTCGCCGTGGCAGAATGCGGACGTTGCGTTCGGCGGGCGGCGCGAACGCAAAAGAATGGCGGCTCGGAGAGCCGCCATTTGTCCGTAGCTCTTACGGTGCGCGCAAGAAAGGCGTCACCTCAAGAGATCTAAAGCCAATTGTAGCGGCCCGGCGAATGAACTGGCAATTCGTATTACTACGTACGCCGAGGGTCCGATATGCTTGAAAGACCAAAATGGAGCGCACCCGACGCAGTTGGTCCGATAACGGCACTGGGGGTCGCGGACGGGCTGGTAGCCGAGGTTCCGACGCCTTCTATAGACCTTGCCCGCGTCGGTCGGCTCGTCGCCCTCGCTGTTTGCGCTGGGCATACCGTCGCCATTGTCTACGGTTTGATCCTCAGCGGCACGTACGTGCTGTTTTCCTTGTACTCGGCGGCAATGCTGGCGGCGGGCGTCGGCATCCTCTTCCAGTTGAAGCGAGCGATTCACAACTTCGATGCGACGGGAAGACTGCGTGCCAACATCCGCGGCGGTACAGCTCCTCGGGCAAATTGAAACCCCCCAGTTGGGTCACCACCGGATGGTGGGCGAACGATATCCCAGGATCCGGCGGGAATTGCGCTGACGCCGCTTTCTCCAAACAGACCGGCTGTCGTGGATGCGTGGCGCATTCAGGCACGAACAGGGGGATCAAGGATCGGCCGCGAGGCGGGGCTCTTTGATCTTGCTTGGATGCGCCCGGACGCGAAATCGGCGGGATCCTTATCCTCCCCATCGTGCGGCGTCCGAACTCGAGCCTGCCTCGCGGTGATCCGAAAGCTAAGCCGCGGCGAACGATCGAGCAATTCGGTTCTCTACGTATGCCGGTCGTCTGTTAGGCTTCAAAACCAACGCCGAGCGCGCCCGACCGATCCCGCGCCGGCCCGCGGCCCTGGCCTCCCGTCCCGAAGCCCTCTCCCTCCGTCAACCGCATCACGACTTCTGCTTGGGGTCTTGGCCGTGTGAAAACGGTCGGGCGGATGCGCTTGTAGCTTGGTTGGCGTCGCTGGGCCTTGGGTTGCGCTGTTTTGGCGCGAAGTGGGGCCTTTTGGAGGGGCTGAGAGCGTCTTTG
>Ga0056108_1000259_pt1 | contig 18191 bp, 16 predicted proteins | sample WorMetG1BERMUDA1_FD_83875 | JGI IMG/M metagenome (GOLD analysis project Ga0056108, IMG submission 83875) | Marine gutless worms symbiont microbial communities from Max Planck institute for Marine Microbiology, Germany - Inanidrilus... ... | reverse complement strand
GCCCGCCGGCGGGCAGCGGAGCGCGACACGCCGGTATGCGTCCTGATCGTTTCGATCAGCTGACTTCCGACCGTGTGAAGTGGATCGAGGCTTGTCAGCGGATCCTGAAATATGGTGCCGATGTCGCCTCCGCGAATTTCGCGCATCTTGTCATCGGGAAGGTTGGTGATGTCTCTGCCATTGAGCAGGATTCTGCCGCCGGTCACCCGTCCGGGCGGTTCCAGCAACCCGACCAGCGATGCTCCCGTCAACGATTTGCCGGCTCCTGATTCCCCCACCACACCGAGAATTTCACCCTTGTCGATGTAAAGGGAAACATCGTCGATCGCGAGCAGCATCCCACGACGTCCGGGAAATTCGATACGCAGGTTTTCGATTTCCAGGGTCCGCATCGATCACCTCAGTTTGGGATTGAAGACGTCGCGGAGCCAATCGCCGATAAGATTGACAGACAAAACCAGCAGGACGAGTGCAAGCGAGGGGAAAAGCGTAATCCACCATTCTCCTGAAAACAGAAAATCATTGCCTATGCGGATTAGCGTTCCGAGCGAAGGCGTGGTCGGAGGCACACCGACACCGAGAAATGAAAGTGTGGCCTCAATGATGATCGCCACCGCGATTCCGATCGTGGCAATGACGAGCGTCGGCCCCACCACGTTGGGCAAAATGTGGCCAGCCAATATCCCAAGTGTAGGGCTGCGCGCGATGCGCGCCGCGGCGATATAGTCTTTCTTTCGCTCCACCATCGTCCCCCCGCGTGCCACACGGGCATATTGGGGCCAACTGGCAATTCCGATCGACAGGATCAACACCGGAATCGCGACCGTTTCATGCAGCCGGCTCGGCATGGCGGTTCGCGCCACGCCATCAATCATGAGAGCGATCAGAATTGGCGGAATCGTCAGTTGGACATCCGCAATTCTCATAATGATGACGTCAATCCAACCGCCGAAATATCCGCTGGCTATGCCGAGGGGCAGCCCAATCAGCATGCTCAGAGCCACGGAAAAGAAACCGACAAGCAGGGAAATCCGTGTGCCGTACATGATGGCGGCGAGGATATCCCGCCCCTGGTCGTCAGTTCCCAGCACATGCCCGGCCTGACCGCCACTCTGCCATACCGGAGGCAGAAAACTGTCCAGCAGATCGAGCGACGACGAATCAAATGGCGTGTGGACGGTCAACCAGTCTGCAAACATCGCGACGAACACAAAGGCCAACGCAACGATTGCCGCGGCCACGGTGAGCGGGGAGGAGCAAAAGCTGTGGGTGATATCGCTGTCGAGCGCGCTTTTCAAGCGACCCACCATTGCGGATGGACTGCTCATTTGGTTCGAACCTTTCATAGCAGTCACCCGTGTCCCCGTGGCGAGCGCAGCCGCGGATCGACGACAAAATAGAGGAGATCGACCACGAGATTAATGGCAACGAAGAAGGACGCCACCATGACCAGATATGCCGCCATGATCGGCACGTCGGCGAACTGAACGGCCTGTATGAAAAGGCTGCCCATTCCGGGCCACTGAAATACGGTTTCGGTGATTATAGAGAACGCCAGTAGGGAACCGATCTGTAGGCCGGTGACCGTTATGACCGGTATCAGCGTGTTCTTTAGCGCGTGATTGACGTTTACAGCAGATGCGGACAGCCCGCGAGCCCGTGCGAACTTGATGTAATCGGTCCGCATGACCTCAAGCATCTCGGCTCTGACAATTCGCAGAATAAGCGTGGTCTGATAAAGCGCCAGCGTGACGGCGGGCAAAATGATCGATTTCCAACCGCTAACGGTTGCAAGTCCCGTGGGCCAGCCCCATACATCGACCACTTGACCGCGACCAAACGAAGGAAGCCAGCCGAGGGTGACCGCGAACAAATAGATGAGCAGAATTCCGATGACAAAAGTCGGAAGCGAAACGCCGACGAGCGAAAGGCCAAGGACCAGCTTTCCGGCAAGAGACTTCTGGTTGAGGCCGGTGAACAGCCCGCCCGCAATTCCGAATACGAGGGCTATGATCGCCGACAGCGCAACGAGCTCCAGCGTCGCCGGCAGGCGTTCGGCAATCACCTCCGCGACAGGGCGCTGCATCCTGTAGGAAATTCCAAATTCACCCTGAATCGCGCCGCTGATGAAGCGGGCGAATTGAGCGAGAAACGGGTCGTTCAAACCAAGGTCATTCCGGAGCTCTTCCATGTCGTCGATTGTCGTTTCCTGCCCAACCATGTTGACGATCGGATCGCCGACATAGTTGAACAGAAAAAAGCAGATCAGCGCGACAATCAGCATCACGGCGGCCGACTGCACAAGACGCATGAGGACGAAACTTGCCATTGCATCGATCTCCGACCCGGCTGGCACAATGATTTCCGGCGGGAGGGAAGCAGCGTATCCCGCTGGGCCTGAGGAAGCCTTCCCGCCGGAGACCCTGGGAGGGTCAGTCGATGTTTGCCCAATAAAAACGGGGCATATCATTTGGTTCGATGGGAATATCGACCTTGTCGTTCATGGCCCAGGCGATAACCTGATGGTGAAGCGGGATGTAGGGCATGTCCTCGATCACCTGCTTCCAGATGTCGGCGATGATCAGATCGCGTGTCTCCTCGGTGACGATGGACCTGATCTGCTCGATCTTGCTGTCCAGTTCGGGAGAGCCGTAGCCGGTCCCGTTCCAGGACCCGCCGCTGTGCAGCAGGTAATCAAAGATGAATCCGGAATCCATAGTCGGAACGCCCCAGCCAAGCATGAAGAAATCCGTGTTCCTACCGGTGATTAGCGGAAAGTGACGTGTTTTCGACTGTGCATTGAGCCGTGTTTTGATGCCGATTTTTCCCAACATGCCGACTGTGGCCTGACAAATCGCCTCATCGTTGTTGTAGCGATTGTTGGGACAGTCCAACTGAACTTCGAAGCCATCGCCATAACCGGCCTCTTCCAGGAGCGACTTGGCCTTTTCCGGATCGTAAGGCAGCCGGTTTGCGTCCCAATCCCGATTGTATCCGTTAATCGGAGGCTCAATGAGCATGCCGGCGGGCTGCGCCAGACCACGCATCACTTTGTCCCTGATAGCCTCGATATTGATGGCGTGATAAATCGCCCTGCGGACCCGCAAGTCCTTGAATGGGTTCTCACCCTTTACGCTCGCGTGCCGCAATTCGTCGCTGTTGACATCCAGGCCAAAAAAGATGGTTCTGATCTGGCTGGTTTCAAGCACCTTCAGATCGCTGCTGGACTTGATGCGATCAAGATCTTGAATGGGTGGATCGATAACAAGGTCGACCTCGCCGGACAACAGCGCGGCAACACGCGTCGCATCGTTGGATATCGGTGTCCAGATGACAGCGTCGATGTTGTGAGGATATGCTTCTTTTCCCCACCAATCCTCGTTGCGCGAATAAACGGTCTTGATGTCTGGCTCGCGGCTTTGAAGCTTGAAGGCGCCGGTGCCGTTGGTGTGCCGAACGGCATAGGTTTCCTGACTTTCCTTGAAATTTTGCGGGACCTGCACGCCGTGCTCCATCGACCATTCCTTATCCATCATGAAGATGTTGACAAGCTGGTCCAAAAGAATCGGGTTGGGCCCGTCGGTCGCAAGCTCGATCGTCAAATCGTCGATTTTGCTGACATCCCGGATGGAGTGTACGTAACCCGCCATCTGCGAGGTATCGGCTTGCGCTCTCCTGATGGAAAACACCACGTCATCTGCGTTGAATTCGTTGCCGTTGTGGAATGTCACGCCGTCACGCAGTTTGAACCGCCAAGTGGTCGGATCGACAAGGTTCCAGCTCTCGGCTAGCCCCGGCACGATCTCCATTTCCGGGTTCCGCATGACCAGACCGTCATAGACCTGTATGGTTGCGGTCAGTGTCACCAGTGCATTCAGTGCATGCGGGTCGAGGGTTGCCGCGTCGCCCTGGTTGGAAAAGCGTAGCGTGTTTTGCGCTGCTGCCGCAACGGCCGGTGCGGCCAGGATTGTTCCGCACAGCAATCCCGCGCCAACAGATTTGCATATGAATTCTCTCATGATTCCTCCCATAAGCGTGGCCGATTTGGTCAATGACGATCCGTTCGGAAATTGCCGCGGGCAATTCCGTTTCGCTTGCAGTTCCAACATCGTGATCCGGTCGATTCAGCACCTGGCTCCGGCCTGAACAAGGGGATCATAGGCTTTACCCGATAAGAAGAAAAATATATAATTTCTGGAAAGTATATTAGGAAATCAGATGAACCTGTCTCTCAGGACAATGGGCTATTTCGTGGCTGCCGCGCGTAACGAAAGCCTGTCGAAGGCCGCCCAAGTCGTCGGCGTGTCTCAATCGGCGATTAGCGTAGCGGTCGACGCGATGGAGGAAGAACTCGGCCTGAGATTGTTTCACCGCCAAAGATCGAAGGGCGTGTCTTTAACCGCATCCGGCCGTGACGTCCTGGTCAGAATCCAGGCGATCCTTGACCAGGTTGAAGACTTCAAAGCCGAAATGGGCGGAAGGAGCCAGGACATCTCCGGCGATTTGCATGTGGCTTGCTTTTCCCCGATCGCACCGATCGTGCTGACGCCCATCATGAAGTCCTTCGTGAAGGCCTACCCGACCGTCCGGATCAATATTCTCGAAGGCAATGTGCGCCACGTTTTCGACTGCGTTCATCGGGGTGAGGCGGATGTTGGGATTTCGTACGATGAAGCCGACATTAGCGCGGGCTTGTCTCACGAGTTGTTGGCCGTCGTCCCTCCGCATGTGGTTGTGCCGGCACATCATGCTTTCGCAGCACTCGACGACGTTTCGCTTACACAGCTTGCGACGAAACCGCTTATCCTTCTCGACCTGCCCAGTTCGCGTGAATATTATTCATCATTGTTCGAAACCGCCGGGATCAAGCCGAATTTCGTCTATCGCTCCGGAAACTACGAGATGGTGAGAAGCCTGGTCGGCGCGGGACTCGGATTTGCACTGCTGCAATCGCGTCCCCCGGAGCAAATGACCTACAGCGGAGCACGGGTCGTCTGCAAACCGTTGTCCGAAGAAACCCGAAAATCCAAACTGATGATCGCCTACAGCGCCCACAGCGAAAAAAGGCGCGCCGTAACGACATTCGTCGCCCACGCACGCGAATGGTTCAAAAGCCGGGAAGCATGTCACATAATCGTTTCTTGAACAGCGGTTTGATGGCGAACCAACCGCCTTTTCCGCCGTGCTGCGATGTGCTTTTCAACGCTCTGTCATTGTCTTTTCAGCCGGCTGTGATTAACAACCGGCGGGCATGGCCGACCGTTTATCCGTCAACATCCCGCTCGTTCGCGCGCTGATCGCGGAACAGTTTCCGCGATGGACAAATCTGGATATCCGCCCTGTCGAACAGCAGGGCTGGGACAATTGGAGCTTTCGGCTCGGCGACCGGTTGACGGTGCGGCTTCCAAGTGCCGCACGTTACGCAGCGCAGGTGGAGAAGGAGCAGCGATGGCTGCCCCGGCTTGCGCCGCTGCTGCCGCTGGCCATTCCCAAACCCGTTGCCGAGGGGCGACCGAGCGCGGCCTATCCCTATCCCTGGTCGGTGCTGGAATGGATCCCCGGCGAGCCCGCGGCGAGGGAAAACGTCTTCGATCAGGAGATCCTGGCCGCCGATGCCGCCCGTTTCCTGAGATCCCTGCATGCGATCGATGCCTCCGACGGACCGAAGGCGGGAGACCACAATTTCTACCGCGGCGGCCCGTTGCACCTCTATGACGGGGAAACGAGGACAGCGCTTGAGGCGCTCAAGGATGACATCGACGTCGTTGCCGTGACCGCGGTTTGGGGCGAAGCACTTCGCACCGGTTGGGACCGGCCGAATGTCTGGGTCCATGGCGATGTCGCGCCCGGCAATCTGCTCATCGACGGCGGAAAGCTGTGCGCTGTGATCGATTTCGGCTGTCTGGGCGTGGGCGACCCGGCCTGCGACCTGGTCCTGGCCTGGACTTTTCTGGAGGAGCAGGGCCGAAAGACGTTTCGAGGCCGTCTCGGCCTGGACGACGCCACCTGGGCACGGGCCCGAGGCTGGGCGCTATGGAAGGCGCTGCTGATAGAGACCGGCCAATCGGAACCGAAAAGCGCGGAAAGATCGGCCTCGAAGGTCATCGAGGCCGTCCTTCATGATCATCGACTGCACACGACGGCATGACGCCGCCGCCATCGCATGCATGTCAGCCCGGCTCGTCCAGGGTCATCGCGCCGAAATGGGTGCCCGGTTCACCGGGTTGCATCCGTATCAGACGTGAATCGGCGACGGCGGCCTGCCGATGGCGCACCGCCTTGCGGTAGTCGGGGTCGCGCAGCATCGCCACGAAGGCGTCCTTGCTTGGATATTCGGCGATGAAGGCCAGATCCCAGCGTTCCGTCTGCGGGCCGATGAGCATAAGCTCCGGTTTTCCGGCCCAGACCTGGCGTCCGCCGAGGCGCTCGAAGATCGGCCCGCTCTCGCGCGCATAGCTGCGATACGCCTCGAGTCCCGTGGCAATCGTCCCGTCATCATAGGCGGCCGTCTCACGAAATCGCAGCAGATTGAGCATATGAACCGGCCCGGGCCGGTCCATTGCGCGAAACCGGGCGAAATCGTCCTTTGTCGGGTCGATGAACCCCGTCGCTTCGTCATCCGCCACCACGTCCACTCCCTTGTTTGCAGACCGGAAGACAACGCGGCCACACAGGATGCGCTCACTCCTGCGGCAAGCCGTCGCCGATCGTATAATAATCGCCCTTGTCAGCCACGAAGATGTGTTTGGCAAGCGTCACCCCCGTCGGCGTGTCGAACGCGCCCATGGCGACGGCGATCCAGTCGAGATGCGGCGGATCGAAAAACAGCGACGACCCGCAGATGGAGCAGAAGCCGCGCCGTACCTTCTTGGACGAGTGATACCACGTCACATGCTCTTCGCCGATGATCGTCAACCGCTCGCGCGGCACGTCGGTGGAGGCTTCGAAATGGCCGGAATGCTTGCGGCAGCGCGAGCAGTGACAGGCCGTGGGCGCCGGCAGGTCGCCATCGACGGTAAAGCGCACCGCACCGCACAGGCAGGATCCTTGATGCATGACGATCCCTCCCCTAAGACGCCGGCAATGCGGTTTCGGCAAACGCGACGCGGCGCTCTTCGAGCATGCGGATAAGCGCCCGCGCCTCAGCCGGCGGGCGCTGTTCCCGCCGGCGGTAGTCCGAGCCGTCGCGATTGCGCGTCACCAGTCCGAGATTGAACATGGTGCGGCGCAGGAGCGCCGGATCGTCGAACAGATGTTCGGCGCGCAGCAATCGATTGACGTCGCGTTCGCGCAGCGCGGTGTCGACCGGCAGCCGCGCCCACAGCGCCCACAGGCTGAGCTCCTGGATCGTGCGCCGCGACGGCCATTGTCGCAACCGCCCGGTGGCGTCGAACTGATGGAGCGTGCGCTCGACCAGCCGGTGGTCGACCGTCTCGGCCACCGCTGGCGCGGCAGGGCGCTCGGCGGCCCGATGCGCGGCCCGAAGATGCTGGAAATTGCGAAAACCCGCCGCGCGGGCCAGCATATTCATCAGGCTCAGGTGGGAGGGAGGTTCCTGTTCGCGCTGCAACTGTCGCGCCAGGGCGCGCGCGAAAAGGGAGATGTCTTCCGCCAGAAGCGGGATTGCTTGTCTTGACATATCGCATCCATCACGTACCGCGGAAAAGTCGTCGGTCGCTGGCTTACGACGCGGCACTGGACGAATAGGCCACGGGTGTCGATAGAGATGGCAGGTTTAGCTCCCCGAAGGGACAGCGACGCCTCGGTGACTGCCGACCGTGCGCGCTTCTACCATACCTGGCGGAGGGCGGCAACGCCTTCGCTGCGGTCGTTCCTCCGCCAACCGTCCCGCGTCTTGTGGAAAGACGGACCGACCCGGCACCGACCGGCCGCGCCATGCCATTATGACCATCCATGCAGAATCACCGGACAAAACCCGTCATGCCACGGCACCTCAGGCCCGGCGACCTGGTTCGTTTCGTGTCGCCGGCCAGTCCGCCCGACCGGGAGACGGTGGACGCCTCGGCGCAATTGTTGCGGCGTTGGGGGTTTCGTGTCGATTTCGGTGCGCATGCGTTTTGCAAGATGAACTATCTGGCAGGCACCGACGAGGAACGGTTGTCCGATCTCAACGGTGCGTTCCGGGACCCGGAGGTGAGAGCTGTTTTTGCGACGCGAGGCGGTAAGGGCTCCTATCGCATCGCCGACCGAATGGACTATGGCGCCGCCCGGCGCGACCCCAAATTCGTCGTCGGTTTCAGCGACATCGCCATCCTGCAGATGGCGCTTTGGAAACACGGGATCGGCGGTGGCATCCACGGTGCCATCATGGAGGAGGACCGCGCGGGCACCCGACCGAACGGGGTGACGTCCTTGCGGCAAGTGCTGCTCGGGATCGATCGAATGCGCATCGAGGCGCGCAAGGACGAGGACACGATCGGGCTGACCACCGCAGGCCGGGTCGAAGGACCGCTCGTCGGCGGCAACCTCGACATGGTCGCGACGGCGGCGGGATGGGCCCTGCCCAGGCTTGATGGCTGCATCCTGTTGCTGGAGGCCGTCAACATGTTTCTCGGCCAGGTCGACCGGCAACTGACCATGCTGCGCAAGGGCCGACACCTCGACGGCGTCGCCGGGATTGCGCTCGGGCAATTCACGGATTTCAAGACCAGCGGCACGCTGACGATCGTCGATCTTCTGCGCGAACATCTGTCGCGCCTCGACGTGCCGATCCTCGGAGGCCTGCCGCTCGGCCACGGCACCGCGCCGCTTTGCGTTCCGATGGGCTGCCCGACCCGGCTTGACGCCGATGGCGGGCAACTCGAGATATGGGTTTCCGGCTGACCGCTCTTGCGTGTATGGAGGATGCGCACGCCATGCGGAGGACACATGCTGCCCATCACCGACATTGACGAATTGGAGGCGCTGTACGGCGCCGCCGTTCCCGCCGCCCTGACCAAGGTCGCGCATCGGGTCACGCCGCTTTACCGGCAATGGATCGACGCGTCGCGGTTCCTCATTCTGTCGACGGTCGGGCCCGAGGGCACCGATGCGAGCCCGCGCGGCGATGACGGTCCGGTCGTGCGCATCGCCGATGCCGAGACATTGCTTCTGCCGGACTGGCGCGGCAACAACCGCATCGATTCGCTGCGCAACATCGTGCGCGACGGCCGCGTCAGCCTGCTGTTCATGGTGCCGGGCTGCAACAACGTCGTCCGGGTGAACGGCCATGCCATGCTGACCGCGGATGACACGGTCACGGGCCTGTTCGAAAAGCAGGGCAAGCGCCCGAAGACCGTCATCGTGACGACGGTCGGCGAGATCTATTTCCAATGCGCAAAAGCGTTGATGCGTTCGGCGCTTTGGACGTCCGGAGACGAAAGCACCGGTATCCCGTCGGCCGGACAATTCGTTCGGGAAAAGGATGCCGATTTCGACGCCGAGACCTATGATTCGGGCTATGCGGAATACGCGAAGGACCGGATGTGGTAGGCTGAGCCAATACCGCAACCCGCAACCCGCAACCCGCATGACGCCGGTCTGCCGAAACGCCGGCGCCGATCAGCCGACGGGAGACGGCCATGCAGCGTTCGATGACGCGACTGCGCGCAGGCGGCATCATCGCCGCCGCCCTGGCACTCGCCCCGGCCACCACCCATGGTGCCGATCTGCCGGACGGCGCCGCAAAACCGATGGTCGAGGGCCTGTGCGTCGCCTGCCACGGCCTCAATCAGATTACCCGCAGTTCCGGCTATACGGCCGCCGACTGGACGGCGCTGATGGACACGATGATCGATCTGTCGGCGAGCCCGCAGGAACAGAATGACATCGCCCGCTATCTGGCCGCGCATTTTCCGCCGAATGACGACCGCGCACCGGTGCTGGTGCCCGGCGATGCCGCCATCGACTTCGAGGAATGGGTGGTTCCGACACTCGGCCAGCGCTCGCGCGATCCGATCCAGGCGGCCGACGGCACCATCTGGTGGGCCGGCCAGTGGGGCAATCTGATCGGCCGCATCGATCCGATCACCGGGGCGATGACCGAATATCCGCTGCCGGAAGGCGCAAAGCCGCATTCGGTGACCCTCGATGCCGAAGGTCAGGTCTGGTACACGGGCAACGGCAACGGCACGGTCGGCATGCTCGACCCGCAAAGCGGCGAGATCACCGTGTACAACATGCCCGATCCGGCGGCGCGCGATCCGCACACGGCGATCTTCGATGCCGACGGCATTCTGTGGTTCACGCTTCAGCGCAGCAACATGGTCGGCCGGCTCGATCCGCGCACCGGCGATATCAGGCTGCGCACGATGACAACGCCGCGGTCGCGGCCCTATGGCATCAAGATCGACGCCGAAGGCCACCCCTGGATCGCCTGCAACGGCAGCAACTGCCTGGTGCGCGTCGATCCGGAGACGATGGAACTGACGGAAATCGCGCTTCCCGATCCAAACACCACCGTGCGGCGGCTCGACATCGATGCCGACGGCATGATCTGGTATGTCAATTCTTCGCAAGGACGGCTCGGCCGCCTGGATCCGGCGGCCGGTGCCATCACCGAATGGCCGTCGCCCAGCGGCCCCGGCTCCCATCCTTACGCCATCGCCGTTGTGGACGGCATCGTCTGGTACAATGAATCGCGCAAACGGCCGGATGCGCTGGTGCGCTTCGATCCCAAGACCGAAACGTTTCAAAGCTGGGCCATTCCCTCCGGCGACATCCACGCCGGCATCATCCGGCACATGCGGCCGACCGCCGACGGCGATCTGCTGATCCATCAAAGCAGCACCAACCGCATCATTCTGGTCAGGCTCGACGACGACGGCCGATAGGTGCAAAGAGGCCGCGGCCTGCTGTTGGGCTGACCGCGCCGCCTCACTTGGAAATGTACGCTGCCTGGAAAGAAGCGTGCGGTTTGTCACATCGTCTCGACCGGGATGTCCTACTCTAGGCTGTGGTGACCATTTTACCTTTGTGGAGGTCGATATGCGTCTCTTTTCCGCCGCCCTGATCCTTGCCGTCGGCGTGTGCAGCCCGGTCGCGGCCTTCGAGAAGCTTGACGGCTACTTCATCGCGCTGGAGCGCTGTGAGGCCTATCAATCGAAGAACAAGCAGACCAATCCGGGCGATATCGAGACCGAGCCCTACCGCGCCTATGCGATCAACGGCATCAACAAGGCGCGGGGCGACTATTTCCAGATGCGCATGCCCGGCGCGCCGGTAACGGCCGACCGCTGGGTGCATGTCGATTGCGGCGTGCATGTCATCAAAGCCGACACGCCGGTGGGTGGCGAACCCGGCGGCTCCGTGGTGATCACGCCACCGCCCGGCAGCGAATCCGACGACAATCTGCTGGCGCTGAGCTGGCAGCCGGCCTTCTGCGAAACGCGGCCCAACAAGACCGAATGCAAGCAATTGAACGACGGCCTGCTGCCGGTGACCGAAACCCAGCTCTCCATTCACGGGCTTTGGCCGCAGCCGCGCGGCAAGGATTACTGCGGCGTGCCCAAGGCGCTTGTCGATCTCGACAAGGCCCGCCGCTGGTCGGATCTGCCGGAGGTGCCGGTAGACACCGAGACGCGCGAGGCGCTGCAGGTGGCGATGCCCGGCACGGCGAGCTTCCTTGACCGCCATGAATGGATCAAGCACGGCACCTGTTTTCTCGGCGCCGGCGGCGCCGATGAGTATTACGACGACACGCTCAGGCTGACCGAGGCGATCAACGCCTCAGCCGTCGGCCGCTTCCTTGCCGACCATGTCGGCGCCGAAGTGCAAACCCGGGCCATCCGTGATCGTTTCGACGAGGCGTTCGGGCCCGGCGCCGGCGCGCGTGTCCAGTTCCAATGCGGCGGCGACGGCGGACGGCAGCTCATTCAGGAACTTCGCATCCATCTGCGCGGCGTGATCGACGCCGACATGCCGCTGTCGGAACTGCTGATGGCCGCCGAACCCGTGTCGCTCGGCTGCCCGGCGGGAATCATCGACCCTGCCGGACTGCAATAGAGCAGCACGTTAGACCGCCCCCTCGCGGTCCAGGATATCGACCGTTTCGCGATACAGACGCTCGGCCTCCTCGTGGCTGGGCGCGACACAGACCGTGCCGAGCTTGCCGAACTCCGACAGCGCGCCGATCAGGTGAAACACCACGCCGCGCTGGGCACCGCTGTGGAAGTGGATGTCGTTCTTGACCGCGATGTCGATCAGGTCCTCAGGCGTCAGGCCGCGATAGTGTTCCGCCTCGAGATTGTCGGTGGCGTAATAGTAGCGCGGCTGACCGCCTGCCGTTTTGAACAGGCCACTGTCGCTGTCATAGACGCCGTCGGTCAGGAATTGCAGCATGACGAAGGGATGGGTGGTGCCGCCCTTGCGCAGGTTCACTTCGGAGGCGTAATGCCGCCACGCATCGCCGTCGCGCACGGAAATGAAATCGATGCCGAAACGCCCGAGCACACCGCGCTCCTTCAAAAGTCGCGCCGCCTTGAGCCCCTCGTTCTGGATCGCCAGCCGGTATTCCGCGTCGGCCGGGAAACGGCAGCCGAGGAACACCTGGTCTCTCTGGCCGCCGAGCACCTGGTCATGGGTGGATATCACCGTGAGATGGCCGGATGGATCGACGCGGAACTGAACCGAGGGCGAACGCTTGTCCGGGCCGTCGATAAAGGCTTCGACGATGCCGCCCATCTCGCCCAACTTGTCACGGAAGAGCGGCCAGTCCATATCCGCGGCGGCAAAATCCATGTCCGGCAGGCGCTCGGCAATCCAACCGACGCAGCCCGCGCCGTCCGGCGCGCCGTCGAAGCGGAACACCGCATTGCCCTCACCGGAGAACCCCTCATTGAGCTTGACCACGGCCCGGCGAAGCCCCGGGTCGCGCGCTTTCAGCGCGGCCAGCGCCTCGACCACATCGGCTTCACCGTAAAGGTCCTCGAAACCGTCCGGCAACAGCAGACCGGCGTCGCGGAACAATTTGCGGCTGCCGCTCTTGGAACCGAGATGCTGCAGATCGGGATCGCATCCGTAAATTGGCACGCCGAGGGAGACGGCAAGCTGGCGCTCCAGCGGCGAGACGTTGAAACAGACCATATGGGCAAGGTTCTTGTCGCCCAGCGCCGCGTCGATGCGGCGCAGCAGACGCGGCCGGTCGAGAATCTTCTGTGTCAGCGTCCGGTCCGAGCCGTCATGGCAGGACAGCAGCGTCAGCCGCTCGCGGGCATGCCGATGCGGCACGCCGGGCAGAAGATTGAGGTAATAGTCGATGACCGATTCGGCGATCGGCTCGCTGGTGACATAGACCACGCGGGTGTTCGGCATCCGCAGCAGCATCAGCATGCATAACAGCCGTTCCTCGTAGTGATTCACGCCGGAGATCTTGGTGAGCACATCCGCATCCAGCGTCAGGCTCGGAATGATCAGCACGGAACGCGGATGCAGCCGGTCGGGGAATACACGTTCGAACATCTCCGAAAGCCGCGCCTGCAGTCGGTGGAATGTCGCGGTCTCGTTTTCGGGCTGCTGCCGTGCGTCTACATCCGTCACATTGCGTCCTGCACTTGCCTTCTGTTGCATTGTTAATGATTAGCCGTTGCCGCCGCAAGCGGGCCGCGGGAACAAGGAGCGCGACCTCTCCCGCCGGGATCCGCCTTGAATCCCACCCGGCCCGATGGCAAGAATGCGCTCGACCGAGCCAACCGACAGGAACCGCCATGACGCCCTCTTTTGAAGAGACCCTCGACGCCCTTCGCGATCACCAAAAAAAAGCGGCGCCCAAAGACATGCGGGCGGCCTTTGCCGACGATCCGCATCGCTTCGATCGCTTCTCGGCGTCTCTCGACGACATGCTGCTCGACTATTCGAAATGCGCGGTCAACGCGGAAACGATGCGGCTGCTGATGCAATTGGCGGAAGAAGCGCAGCTTCCGGCCCGCCGCGAGGCGATGTTTTCCGGCGATCACATCAATGTCACGGAAGACCGCGCCGTGCTGCACACGGCGCTGCGCAATCTCGCCGACACGGAAATCCTCGACCGCGGCCATGACGTCATGCCGCAGATCCGCGCGGTGCTCGGCGCCATGGCCGCCTTCTGTGACGCGGTGCGCAGCGGCACGGTCACCGGCGCGACCGGCGAACGCTTTACCGATGTCGTCAATATCGGCATCGGCGGGTCGGATCTCGGGCCGGCCATGGCCTGTCTGGCGCTCAGTCCCTATGGCGACGGGCCGCGCACCCATTTCGTCTCCAACATCGACGGCGCCCATATCGCCGATACGCTGGCAGGCCTCAATCCCGCCACGACACTCGTTATCGTCGCCTCCAAGACCTTCACCACCATCGAGACGATGACAAATGCCGCCACTGCCCGGAAATGGATCGCCGCGGCGCTCGGCGAGCCGGCCGTCGGCGACCATTTTGTCGCGGTGTCCACGGCGCTCGACAAGGTCACCGCTTTCGGCGTGGCCGAGGACCGGGTTTTCGGCTTCTGGGACTTCGTCGGCGGCCGCTATTCGGTCTGGTCGGCCATCGGCCTGTCGCTGATGCTGGCGGTCGGCCCGATCCACTTCACGCAGTTCCTGGCCGGCGCGCAGGATATGGACATCCATTTCCGCAACGCGCCGATGCCGGAAAACCTGCCGGTGCTGCTTGGGCTGATCGGCTATTACCACCGCGTCGTCTGCGGCCACCCGACGCGCGCGATCATCCCCTACGACCAGCGCCTGGCGCGGCTGCCCGCCTATCTGCAGCAGCTCGACATGGAATCGAACGGCAAACGGGTCGATATCGACGGCAATCTGCTCGCCAGCCCCTCCGGCCCGGTCGTTTGGGGCGAGCCCGGCACCAACAGCCAGCACGCTTTCTTCCAGCTCATTCATCAGGGCACCGATGTCATTCCCGTCGAATTCATCGTCGCCGCCAGGGGCCATGAAGCCGACCTTGAACACCAGCATCAACTGCTGGTCGCCAATTGCCTGGCGCAGTCCGAGGCGCTGATGAAGGGCCGAACGCTGGAGGAGGCGCGGGCGCAGATGAAACCCGGCGGCCGGCCGGAGCTGGCACGCCACCGTGTCTTTCCCGGCAACCGCCCGTCGCTGACCATCGTGCACCACCAGCTCACGCCCTATGCGCTCGGCCGGCTGATCGCCCTTTACGAACATCGCGTGTTCGTCGAGGCGCAACTGTTCGACATCAACGCCTTCGACCAATGGGGTGTCGAGCTCGGCAAGGAACTGGCGACGGCGCTGCTGCCGGTCGTCGAGGGCAGACAGAGCGCCGACAACCACGACAGCTCAACCGCCGGCCTTGTTGCCTTCATCGCGCAAGACCGGTAGCGGACGGTCTCAGCCGCGTTCGATGCGGCAGAAAAAGCAATTGTTCTGCACCGAACGCACGTGAATGAAGGCGACCTGCGGATCGGCGAAGATCCGCTCGCAGGCGTCGATCATGTCGACGGTCTCGACCACGCCGCCGGTGCCATATCGGATGCGCTCGTCGTCCGTGTAGCCGCGCACCAGAAAGCGCGGCCGCGAAGCGATTACCGGCGGGAGCTCATCGGAATCGGCGTGACGCGGACAGGCATCGGCACACAGGAAGATCGGCCCGCTTTCGGCATAGGGTTGCAGGCTGCGGAACGGGCGGTGGCCGAGCACGAGCATATGACGACCCTTTTCGATGTCGCGCAGGCAGTGGCGGCATGGATTGCCCTTGCTGTCCGACACATGTCGTTCCGGCAATTGTCCGTTAGAATCGACACCGCCGGCGCGCAGCGCGGCAACGGTTTCGGAATCAAGCGCCTTGAAAATCACGACCATGGCCCATCTCCCGTTCGGGTCTTGCCGTGACGTTGTGCTTGATCGCGCGGCCGCGCGATATCCGATTATTGCTGTCGATGGAGTCGTTGGGAGAGATCGATGGACCAACGACGGCGCTGCTGTCCGTCGTCGGGCGCACGGAGAGCGCCGGCGGCCACGTCAGTTCAACCACCGGCCTCGTCGCCTCATCGCAAAAGACGGCTAGCCAGCGCTTCGCTTCCTTCGCCGGATGTCAATGGCTGCTTGGAGCGACGGCAAGCTGAACACCTGTTGATTTTTGCAGGTGGCTGATAACGGAAAAGAGGCTATCGGCTCGCGGGTTTCCCGTTGGGCTGAACATGCGCATCAGGCTTTTCGGGGATTTCCCGACTTCTTCGCCCAATTCCGTAAAGCCAATTGTCGCATTGATATAATTTCGCAATACAGCTTTGCCTGTCTCCACGTCTCCATCGAGCAATAACTCGACCGCTTCGACAAGCAGAGCTTCTCTAAATGCCGGATCTCGGTCTGCCCGCGCTTTGATGCTTTCCTGAAAATCGCGCGTGACCGCCATATCTAGCGTTTTCTTTTGCTTTTTATTCCGCTTTTGGTACAATAGAAGTCCGACAGATTACTGGAGAAAAATCTGGGAGCTTTTGATGGTAATTGTCTTTCTTGTTTGTTCGATTGTAACATTCATTGTGATGCTCGGAATTATTGTTATTCATGAGCGGATAATTGTGAACTCCAGATTGCCGTTCAAGCGTCTACGACTAAAAGTGAAAGGTGTGGCTAGCATCGCAATTCGGCGGTCTGTTTTGACAGGAATTATTGTGGTCGTGTTTTCCCTTTTAGCGGGAGGATTAGTTTTTGTTGCTGTCTCTCGAACTATGCCAGTTCAACATTATCTCTATCGTTGGCAGGAAACGGTGACCTCTGACATCGTCGCAAACGGACTTCTCGGAGTGATATTCGGAGGCCTCTTTGCAGCTTGGTTGTCAAGGACTTACAGAAAACCTGCTGATGAGAAACTCACATTCATCCAGAAAATTGAGGCCGTAACGCTTCTCCTCTTATTTGTAATTGGGACCACATCTGTTAGCTTTGAGGAATTAATTCGCAGTTTCCGTATCAATGATGGAGGATTCGCTTTTCAGCTGCCGGCTTCAAAGGCCCACGTTTCTACAAGCGGTCAAGGCGCGAACGCAGTTGGGCCCGGCCAAAACGAGAACGCTAAGCCAGTAAATCAAGCCTTTTTGGATGGTTTCGGACTGATTTGGCTTACCCCGAGTAGGATGGTCCGCGACCAAGAATATATAAAAACATTCAGACCGAAATCGACAAAAAATGCCAGTGAGAACTCTAAACGTTCCGACGAAATAACACGTCAACATAGAGTTATCACAGAGGAATTTGAGACATTATTCAGCCCTTTTGTCAATTGTGTTGCATATTCGCTTATCGAGTCGGGCGATCGGCGATATCTCTTCTCACAAATGTCACCTATTCGCCCGCTAATTGGTGCGATTTATACAAATTTAATAAGGATAGATGACTTAAAACAAAAGAACGGGAATGAAGACGATATAAATGCCGCTCGCAAGCGGCTCTCAATAGTCATAAGTGAATTAAATGGCGATAGAATTAATAGAAACGTAACAATGCCAATAAGAAATTATGCCTCCTATTTCGGCATAAAAAATTGTGACGGCGTTAAGAGATTTTCAATTCCATTAGAAATTGAAAATTCTTCTATATCAGCTCTTCCTTATCTCGCGACGATTTACGCTTCACTGCTCTATATGGATGGACAAAAACAAGAAGCCATTGACACTATAAATGAATATATAATCCATCTAAGAGAACATAATGGTAATTTTGACGTTGACATGCCCGAATATTGGTATTTAAGCAGGGCAATGGTAAATCTCTTTTATATGGCAGAAGATTTTATTCAAAGTGAAGAAAAGGAAATACCGCTTCGGATAAGAAATCTATATCTAGATAATCTGGATGAATATTTTGCACTTATAAAGAAAATTGATGAGCGCATCCCATTCCAACAGATTTTTTCCGATTATAAATTTGGTGGGAGCGCAGGACACAGTCTTGTGGAAGTAAAATTTAGAGCTAACCCAGGCTTTTTAAAATCATGTCCTAATGATGAGGATTCCACATTCCGAGAATTGCCTTTATCTGTCAAGGATTATGCGACATTTAGCTACATTTATTTAACATTACAATCTCTATATACATTTCGGTCACTTGATCGTCCGGACTTTGATACAGTTGGACACCTCGATTTACCGCCCATTTTCGTTGAGGCGGAGAATTGTCAGTGCGACCTGATAGCACTGCGATCGAGTGTGCGTCCAAGTCCCTCACGAGCCGGACAATTCGGCCGGCGAG